>JFJP01022491.1_pt1 | contig 11143 bp, 7 predicted proteins | sample 431651 | NCBI WGS metagenome assembly JFJP01 (sample SAMN02602958, study PRJNA72255) | Microbial mat metagenome, whole genome shotgun sequencing project. | biome: fresh water; feature: sink hole; material: water; isolation source: purple microbial (photo- and chemosynthetic) mats found in... | reverse complement strand
GCATGACGAATTCGTAAATCCCTGCCAAACAGGGCTTCGCAGATCAGAACTAAAAATTCAGGAAACCTTTAAGTAATATATACATATATCCTTTCATAATAACCTTCCTTTTTGATTACCGCTGCCTTCGACTACGCTCAGGCAGCGGAAATGTTGCTTTCGATTAAGCTCAGGCAGCGGAAATGTTGCCTTCGATTACGCTCAGGCAGCGGAAATGTTGCCTTCGATTAAGCTCAGGCAGCGGAAATGTTGCTTTCGATTAAGCTCAGGCAGCGGAAATGTTGCCTTCGATTAAGCTCAGGCAACACCGCCGCCACCGTTGCCACCGTTGCCTGAGCGTAGCCGAAGGCAACGGCAACGGTGATTGAGCGTAGCCGAAATCACCGATTGTTGAGCGTAGCCGAAACACCCATAGAGCAGATAATATGAGGCGTTCTTAAATTGTCCTGCTCTTTTTGTTCAATCACACACAACCGCCCTTCTTCTCTTAACTGCATGGTCAATAATGCCATTTCTTCATCGGTACAGCCGAACCGGATACGGCGGTTTATTATTTCCCGTGCGGTTTCACGCAAAGGATAATGGTAAATGTCATCAATGGTTTTCTTCAAAGCATCCACTTCAAACAAAGTATTTTTGACGCTTTCATAATATCTTTGCATCATACCGTAAGCCCTGTACCTTGCGCTTGATTTATTGCCAAGTTGTCCGCCGGATTTGGCGGCTTCTGTTTCAGCAAGCATCACGGCTTTTTTTACCAGTTCATGATGATTTTCTAAACGTTCAACTGCCGGCGTATCCAATGCACATTCAGCCATCTTTAAAATTCTTGACTGACTCGTAGAAATAACCTTGCCTTCAGAATTCAACCATGTAAGAATCTCATAACCGTTACTGTTTTTATGATAAGCAATAACAGTATTGTTATCAAATCCGTGATCATGTTTTTCCTTTGTAGAAAAAATAACATCAGGCAGATTCGGTATTTTCTTTTTCAGATCAGGATTTGCCTTTGTCGCCTGATTCCAGATTTCATAAGCCTGAGAAGTAAGGTCAACATCGCCTTCATCTTCATCTAAAATCCCTGATTTTTCATTATACAAGTCGCGGATATTTACAGGATCGCCGTCAAAGAAAACTTCATCTGCTCCAACAGCTTCCGCATTTTCAGATATGCGCTGCTTCAGTCTTGTTCTTAATTTGATTATTCTTTCAAGCCCATCCTGCGGTAAAAACGAATAACATAATATTTCAGATGATTGCTGTCCGATTCTGTCAACACGCCCTGCTCTTTGTATAAGCCTGATGATTGCCCACGGCAGGTCATAATTAACAATGATATGAGCATCCTGCAAATTCTGCCCTTCGCTTAAAACATCTGTGCTGATGAGTATTCTTATCTCATTCTCAATATTTTTTACTTTATTGCTGACAGGGCTGAACCTGTGAGCAAATTCAGTAGGATTTTCCAAATCTCCTGTAACACAGGCAATGTCGGCAATTTTACGTTTTTTCAGTTGTTCAAGCAGATAATAAGCTGTATCTGCAAATTGCGTAAAAATAAGAATTTTTTCGTTTTTATGAGTTTTAATACAAAGTTTTTCAAGCAGATTCAATTTTTTATCTTCAGCAGGGTTCCAGTTTTTTCCTATTTCAATAATGGAAATAACTTTATCCGCATCTTTGATTAATAATTCCGATAGGTTTTCTGCAAACAATGAAGGTGAAATCCAATCATATCTGTTTTTATTTTCTTTGCATTTTTCATAATATTTTTCAGCTAATTTTTTATATTCCTGTTTATCTGTAATCAGGTTCGATTCCGCATTTTCATCATTATCGTTTTCTTCAAGAAATTCATCCATTTCTGCGGTTTCCTGTTGGCCAATCGGAATCGGAAACCCGTTTTCAATGGCATAAATAAAAACATGATTTCTTAAAATATGCCGTGCCAATGACACAAGAAAAGAAAACCCTGAACTTTCAAGCCTTTTAAAAAGATTGGTTCTGCAAAAACCCATAAGCCTTTTGCCTGCACGGCTTAAATTTGTAATAATTCGTTTTTCCCCAATATTGGCATTCCCAACTTTATTTTGATCAATGTAATTGCCGAGTCCGTAGCGGGGCAGATAAAGACTGTTGATGATTTTTACGACTTCTTCATCATACAGTCTCACATAAATATCTTTTTTATCATCAGAATTAAATGAGTATTCAATTTTTTTCGGGATTCTGTCAGGAAAATACGCTTTTCTTCCGTCATTGAAAGTCAGATAATACTGTTTTTTTTCAGAATCATAATCTGCATAATTCTCTTTAATAAATGTACGGGTTCTCCGCACCATGTAAAGTTTTAAAAGTTCCTGCCAATCTTCCGAATATCCGCTTTTTTCAAAAGCAAGCAACGTATTGGGAGAGTATTGATATTTTGCAATAAACTCAATGGTACCGCCAACTTCACGAATAAAATTTTCAGGAGAAATGCCAATATCTTTATCTTCGGGTATGAACAATCGTAACTGGCTTGAAATATCTGAATAGCTTTTATTATACGGCGTAGCCGTGAGCATGATCACACGGCTTTCATTCTTTTCCAGATACTCCTTGACAATAGCATACCGTTTTCCCTGCCTGTTGCGGAGATTATGACTTTCATCAATAATTACAACTCTGTATCTTCTTGTTTCTTCAAGGAAATTTTTATCTATTTTGGAAATGCTCCGCACTTTTGCCCTTAACTGATAGGTATAAACATATTCTTCCCACATTTTCACAAGGTTTTTTGGGCAGACAATAAGGGTTTCGGTAAAAAATGTTTCTTCAAAAAGTTTTGCAACGGCTGATGCGGTCATTGTTTTACCTAAACCTACAACATCACTGATCAGAACCCCGCCTTGTTTATCCAGATACCTTGCCGCAACGCTCACAGCATTGATCTGAAATGGCAATAAATCAGTTTGCAAAATTTTTGGTACGATATAATTTCCAATGCCGCTTCGGGCTTCCTGTGAAAGATGGTAAGCGATTTTCAGATAAATGTAATAGGGGGGGACATTGTTTTCACCAGCCCAGCTTTCACCGAGTATCTGGATTAATTGTTTTGAAATATCAAGACACCAGCGGTCATTCCATCTTTCTTCAAACCAGTTACCGAGTTTTTCGGCTGCATCCTGCTCCAATACATCAACATTCAATTCTCCTTGACGCAAAAGCCCTGCCATTGTCAGGTTGCTGCTGCCGATGTAGCCGATTAACGGGGCCATTTTGTCTTTTCTATGCAAAAGATAGAGTTTGGCATGTAAGGGATAGGCAAGAAATAATTTAACTTTTACCTTTTTTTCTTCAAGCTGTTTCTTCAGTTTTCTTAAACTTTTTTCATCTTCATTTGTCGGTATTCCAAAAGTCAACTGCTTCGTAAAAGATTTTGCTATTTCTTTTTTTAATGCCAGTGCAGTCGGATTATCCATCATTCCTTTTCTGGTTTCGCTTAATGCCCTCCTCAATAAGTTTTCTTCAGGGCTTTGCATTCCGACTAATAACCGGCAACATTCATCATCGCCTTTGAAATGAGCGATGTGATTCATTAAAAGTTTCCATCCTCTCAGATTAAAATAGCCAACACAAAAATCAGCCATGTATGAGCTTTCAAGTGTGTCTAATAAACCTGTTTCCAGATGTAACGAAATATTATCAAATATTTTTGGCATATATCAGTATCTTTGCTACAATCGTTGTTCTTATCACGCCAATTTGATGGGGTAAACACAATCATTTATGTTTTTCTTTACCATCAGCGTGATTCCTTATTATATTGTACATAACAAATGATTATACGTCAGATGCCGTCTAACTCATGACACTGACACCGTGGATTTTTTATCATCAGATTGGGTTGAGGGAATGTGCGGGTTTCCGTGCCTCAACCCAGCCTGCATCAGTAGGAAACCGTCATCAGCCTTTCCGCAGGCGGCTGATTCTCCGCGTGTTTTGCAAAACAATTGCTGAAATATTCTCTCATCGCCATACGGGCATACTGGCTTGACTTGATGCCGATATGCTTTTCATGGGCAATCACAATACTTATGACCATTTTCTCGGTTCCCTCTTTCTCTTCGGCGAATCCCACAAACCAGTCATAACGCGTATCCTGATTTTCGCTGCATATTGTTCCGGTCTTGCCGCCGATATTGAGTCTGGAAAGAACAGGGTCTTTTTCATATCCCTTGAAAAACTTTCTGCATGTGCCGGACTCAATTGTTGCCCTCATCAGTTCCTTGATAACGCCTGACGATTCGGGGCTTACCGCCTGATTCAGTACCGTCAGATGGCTCCGGTAAAGCATCCGTCCGTTTTTATCTCTGATCTGCTCGATGAGAATCGGTTCCATAAGTCTGCCCTGATTGAGAATTGCCGAGGTCATCAATGCGCCGTGAACAGGGGAAATGGTGGTCTGACGATTGAATCCGCTGGCAACCTCTGCCCACTGATAAGGCTCGTCGCTTATGGACAGCGTGCTGGGACGCAGCGGAATTTCAAACAGAATGTGCCAAACAGAATGTGCCGGTTGAATCCGAAGGCTTCGCCGTACTGCTCAATGGCTGTTTTTCCGAGATAATGGACACCGATCTTTCCGAATACAGGATTGACCGACTGGGCAAATGATTCCCTCAGCGTTATGGTGTCAGCCTTGCGCCGGGGTTCTTCTTTTAGCTGAAATTTATATAAAGTATGCTTTCTCCCGCTGTATGAAATCTCGGAATCGGAATTCAGACCGCATTTCTCCACAGCCGCAGCCGCGGTCACGATTTTAAACACGCTTGCCGCGGGAAACTGTCTGTCAACACAGGCATTGTTTTTCTCATTATTTTTGTCGAAACTGACCATTGCCAGCACTCTTCCCGTATAAGGATCCATGGCAACTATACCGATATATCGGGAAGTAGGTGAGGGAAATACTGTGTCTAACAGAAACCGCTGCAAGGGAATATCAAGAGTGGTTTTCACCTGCATCTGCTGCCCTTCGGAAACCGCATCAAAGGTTTTGTTTCGGATATTTGTAAATACACTGCTGTCCAGCAGGTAACGGATATCCTCTTTGCCGATCACCTGATAGGAAGGCCGGGGGTCGGAACGGAGCGCATACTTATCATTCGGAAACCAGTCGGCAGGGATTTCTTCCTGATAGTTATAAGCAGCCCCGCCCGGTCCGCCGATCACGCCGTAAATAATAATAACAAAAAAAAATACTGTGCCGAGAGCCGATCCGGAGAATCTTTCAGGCAGCCTCTTTTTGGCGGATTCCCGTCTCAGATTTGACTGATAATTTCTCCAATCCGGTCTTCTGCTTTTCAATCCGTTTCCCTTCATAAGATTATCACCTCAGTCTGGGGCGCGAGGTCAGAGGTTAGGGGTCAGAGGTGTGTCTCACCCCTGACCCTAACCTCTTACCCCTGATCTCCCAGCATAAAAGAGGTTTCGAGGCAAGGGGTTCGAGATCAGAGGTGTGTCTCACCCCTGACCCCTGACCCCTGACCTCTGACCTCACTTCTCATTACCTCAGCGGAGTTCCGGGCTTTACTGTCTTGTCCAAAGTTGCCACCGTACATTCGCCGTTCGCGTCAACCGCGGCAATAACCATGCCCCCGGACATCACTCCCATAAGTTTGACCGGTTTCAGGTTGGCAACAATGACCACCTGCTTGCCGATCATCTCTTCGGGGCTGTAACTTCCGGCAATCCCTGCCACAATGGTACGTCTTTCTCCTGCATCCACTTCCAATTTCAGAAGCTTCTTGGCTCTGGGAACCGGTTCTGCATGAATCACTCTGCCGACTCTCAGATCCGTCTTCATAAAAGTTTCAATGTCAATTTCGGGTTTCAGGTCGGCAAGTCCGGCAGACTCTGCTGAATGCTCATCGGCTGTTTCTCCTTTTTCCTTCACATCAATCCTCGGAAAAAGCGTCGTGGATTTGGGAAGCTTTGTGCCGGGACGGATTTTTCCCCAGACCTTTACGCTATCCATGCGGTAAAAATCTTCGCCTGCTTCGGCTCCGAGATGTCTCTGCATGGTCAGCGCGGTATCAGGCATGACCGGATAAATCATTCCCGATATGATTCTGAGACCCTCCAGCAGATTATAGATCACGGCTTTCAGCGCGTCGAGAGCGGATTTCTGCTTGGCAAGCTCCCAGGGAGCCGTGACATCAATATATTTGTTCATCCGGCTGATCAGTTCCCATATTGCCATGAGTCCCTTATGAAAAGCGAAATTCTCCATTGCCTCTTCAAACGCGGCCACAGATTCTTCGGCATCTGCTTTCAAGCTGAACTGAAGTTCCATGCCGACTTCAGGGGCGATTTCAGGAACAATTCCCTTGAAATATTTATGCGCCATAGCCAGCACACGCGAAAACAGGTTGCCGAGATCATTGGCAAGGTCCGAATTAATGCGTTGCACCAGAGCCTCTTCGCTGAAATTGGAATCCAGACCGAACACCATTTCGCGCATCAGGAAAAAGCGGAATGCGTCCAATCCGTAAACCGTTTTAAGCTGAAGCGGTTCCGCGGCATTTCCGAGGCTTTTGGACATTTTGCTCTGATTGACATTCCAGTATCCGTGAACATTCAGATGCTTGTAAACCGGAATGCCTGCGGCTTTGAGAATAATGGGCCAGTAAATACCGTGGGGTTTCAGAATATCTTTTGCCACAATATGCTGAACATGAGGCCAGAAGGTTTTGAAGGTTTCGCCATCCGGATATCCGATTGCCGACACATAATTCAGCAAAGCATCAAACCACACATAAGTAACATAATCTTTGTCAAAAGGCAGGGTGATCCCCCATTGCAGGCGGCTCTTGGGGCGCGATATGCAGAGGTCTTCCAGAGGTTCTTTGAGAAATGACAGGACTTCGTTTTTATAGCGTTCAGGACGGATAAAATCGGGATTAGACTGAATATGCTTGACAAGCCAGTCCTGATAACGGCTCATCCTGAAGAAATAATTGGATTCTTTGATGACTTCCGGCTGAGTCAGATGATCCGGGCATTTGCCGTCAACCAATTCGCGCTCAAGATAAAAGCGTTCACATCCGAAGCAGTAAAGTCCTTCATATTCGCTGAAATAGATATCGCCGGAATCATAAATTTTTTGAAGCACCTGCTCGACCACCGCGATATGTTCCGGGTCAGTGGTACGGATAAACTGATTGTAAGCGATATTCAGTTCGGGCCACAATGCTCTGAAAAGACCGCTGATTTTATCCACATAAGCCCGGGGACTCATGTTTTCGTCTTTGGCAGCCCGGATGATTTTGTCGCCGTGTTCGTCTGTTCCTGTAAGGAAAAAGGTTTTCCCCGCGTACATGGAACGGAAACGGCAGGCAACATCTGCTACAATGGTGGTGTAGGCATGACCCAGATGGGGTCTTGCGTTCACATAATAGATCGGTGTTGTAATATAGAAAGGTTCAGCCACGTTATATTATCTCCCTCTGTCCGTAGGGTGGGTGAAAACGACTTGCAAAGTCGTTTTACGGTACAACTATTTTCCAAATTGTTTTATAGCAGAAATATCGTTACAATTCAAGTTCCGATTCATCTCCATTTTCGGGAAAATCGTCATCTTCCGGAAAATTCTCATCTTGGGAATCTTCTTCGGGATCATTTTCTTCAGGATCGTCGTCCTCTTCGGGATCATCGCTATAGCAGTTCAGTTCTCTTTTAAGCTCTGCTTTGTTTTCCTTTTCCAGGGGCGAAGTGAATGTTTCTCCTGAATCGCTTTCTCTGTCCGAGGGTAATGCAATCTCTGTTTCATGTCCGTCTTCAGTGCGGATAAGTACCCGGCTGCATATAGGATTAAGCCGTATCACCCTTCCCTTTCCTTTGGGAGTCTCCAGAATTTCGCCGAGTTTCGGCATATCTTCTTTGAGACGCATGTAAGTTTCATATTCATACGTCAGGCAGCACATGAGCCTTCCGCACAATCCTGAAATTTTAGTGGGATTCAAAGAAAGATTCTGTTCTTTTGCCATACGGATGGAGACTGTTTCGAATTTTTCTATGAATGCGGCACAGCACAGTTCGCGGCCGCATCGTCCGATTCCGCCGCACATTTTTGCCTGATTCCGGATTCCGACCTGCCGCATTTCTATCCGCGTATGGAATTCTTTTACCAGAATTTTGACTAATTCCCGGAAATCAACACGTCCTTCGGCTGTGAAAAAAAAAGTCAGTTTGCCTGCGTCAAAAGTGCTTTCAACAGCAAACAGATTCATTTTCAGTCCGAGTTCTCTGATGTATCCCATACAGAATTTATGTGCTTCTTTTTTAAATTCGGCATTTCTTTCCTTTTGCTCGAAATCCTCCGCGGTTGCCGGACGGAAGACTTTTTTCAGAATGCGCTTCTGAAGGGTTTCACCTGCGACAGTATCCGATTCCCCGTTTTTATCTTCCGGTTCCCGGATTTCAACGTCATTGCAGGCTACGATATCTTCGTTTATCAAGACAAAGTCATTTTCTTTTTCCGGGACAGGATTATCTTCTGTTTCCAGTAGCACGATATCGTCTTCCTCGCGAAACACCGGCGGGACTGCCACAAAACCGAATCCCAGACCCTGCTCGGTTTCCACAATCACTGCATCCCCGCGGTTTAATACAAATGCACCCGCGTCGAAATCGTAAACTTTACCGGCAGGCTTGAACCTGATACCGACAACTTTTATCATTTTAAGTAGTTAAGTCTTTAAATGTTTGAGTTTTCATAAGTCTGACGATCTGATTTCAATCCGTTGAAACTGTAAAGCGGGTTTCAAACCCGCTTTACCGAATTCAGCGGACAGCGTTTCAAATCCGTTGAAAAACTGTAAAGCGGGTTTCAAACCCGCTTTACCGAATTCAGCGGACAGCGTTTCAAATCGCAAGCCGCATGAGCAGAATTTCCATCGTCAGCCTTGAATTGGCGTTTGACCTGAGATTCTTCTGCGCGGATTGAACGGCTTTGAGTTTTGAAAGCAAAGACGGGATACTTATTCTCTGCGATGCTTTCAGAATGCGGTCTGCAATATCCCTGTTGATGATTTTTTCAGGATCATATTTGCAGATCACCGCATCCCTCAGCCAAGTTCTCATTATTTCCAGATCATCTGGAATACGGTCTTTGTTTTTCGACAATTTTTCTGCCAGAGCCAGAAACCGGCACATTTCGCCGGGCTTTGATGTAATAGATTCAAGCTCACGCACTATCCAGTTCCGCCGGTTTATCCAAGAGCCGCGGCTCACTGCCACGGCTCTGGAAAAACTTCCCTGTGCCAGACTCGCGGCAAGTTCAGCATCATCGGTCCCGACTCCCTTTTTTTCAATCAGAAAAGTTTTAATCCGTTCCCGAGGGATCGGATTAAAACGCAGATGGCGGCACCGCGATAACAGCGTGGGCAGAACATCCCCTGCCTGTATCGCGGTCAGTATCAGAACCGTCCGATCCGGAGGCTCTTCCAGCATTTTAAGCAAAGCATTGCCGGCTTCCGGATTCATGCTCTGCGCGTCGGCAATAATCGCCACCCGCATATCGGCCTGATATGGTTTCAGACTCAGTTCATGGCAGAGTTCCCGAATCTGAGCGATTCTGATAAAAGGTCCGGAGGGTTCGGTCAGGCTTATATCCGGATGATTTCCCGATAGAATTTTTTTACAGGAACTGCATTTCCCGCATCCGGCTGTCCGCCTGAAATCATCGGCATCTGCTGTTGCCGAAATATCTGAAGACAGATCATGATTCCTGCAATTGCAGGCCATGGCAAATGCCATAGCTGCTGTACGTTTCCCCACGCCTTCGATACCGGTAAAAAGAAAAGCATGGGGAACAGTTCTTTTCCGAATGAGCGAAAACAGCAGGCTGTAAGGATTATAAATCATAGCAGTCGGTTGCCGGTGAGCATCCGCTGTTCACCGGTCATTGGTTAATAACGATGATTAATAATCCACGCGTTCTTTCAATTCTTTTCCGCATTTGAAAAACGGAAGTTTTTTAGGCGTAATTGTAACTTTTTCGCCTGTTTTCGGATTTCTGCCCGTGTAGCTTTTATAATGTTTGACAAAAAAGCTGCACAAGCCCCGAATTTCCACACGCTCTCCGCTTGCCAGTGCGTCTGCCATATTGCCGAAAAAAATTTCAACCACCTTTGCGGCATCTGTTTTTGAAATGTTTGCCTCGTTCTTCAGGGCGGCGATCAGCTCTAACTTGTTCATTATGCAACTCCTTCCCGCGGTTTTTTGACAGTTCCTGTCCGATGCAAAAGCCTTAATTATGTCTTTAATTTTAAGATGTTGTTTTATATAGAAAATCGTTCTCAGATAGTCAAGTATTATTTTTTTATAAATGAAGAAATTGCAAAATCCGTCCCGCGCTTTTATTTCAGCACTCCTCCGCTTACTTGATCTCAGGCAGAAGCTGAATATCTTCTTCATTCACCTCGACTGCCGCGGATTGTCCGAGCGCACCGATATAAACCACCACCCGGTCTGTGCTTTTGTATCGTACAAAGGTCCCGGTCACTCCTGTAAAAGGTCCTGAAATGACAAGAATCCGGTTCCCTGCTTCCAGACGGGTTCCGCTGATGATCTCCTGATCCGAGCTTACCATGATTTTCAGGGATTCTATATTTTCTTCGGGGATGGCAACGGGTCCTTTGACAGTGCCGATCAGACGGACTGCGCCTGCGGTTTTGACACGGGACTCAGATCGCTCTTCACAAAAATATAACCGGGGAACAGGGGAACCTGAATGATCTTTTTCCTGTCCAATCGTTTGCTTCTGACACTTATTTTCGGCAGAAACACCTCGATTTTCTTTTTATCTAATCCCTCGGTGACCACATTTTCAAACCTGCTTCGGGTATGCAGCGCGTACCATGCTGGACTAAGTTTTGCGAGTGTCATTTTCCTGTTCCGAATTCTCCCAATCCGTAAAGATTCACCATAACTGCGGTCTTACGGTCATCTGCCTCAATCGTGTGACGGATGTCAAATGACCAGCATTGCGCCTCATACAAAAGTCCCAGACTGTTTCTTATTTCTTTTCCGTCACGGATATTGCGTTCATAATCGGCACGCGCGGTCAGACTGTCCGACAGTTTCACTGCAATAT
>JFJP01011033.1_pt1 | contig 11143 bp, 10 predicted proteins | sample 431651 | NCBI WGS metagenome assembly JFJP01 (sample SAMN02602958, study PRJNA72255) | Microbial mat metagenome, whole genome shotgun sequencing project. | biome: fresh water; feature: sink hole; material: water; isolation source: purple microbial (photo- and chemosynthetic) mats found in... | reverse complement strand
TGGAATCTAGCCAAAAAACCAGGCAAACCAAGCTAGATTTGGCCAAATTTCAAGAATATTTGGAAGAAAATCCCACCAAATTTAACAAAGAAATAGCCCCAGTTTTTGGCATCAAAAAAAGCAGTTCACAAATGGAAAAAGAGGTTAGGTTTGACTAGGAAAAAGGCTTGAATATCAAAAAGAAGGGAGAATTAAATTTACAAAAACAGGAACAGCTGAATACATTAGATATTTAGACGAATCAAACGGTATAGCTATGGATAATTTATGGGCTGATATTCCACCAGTAAATTCTCAAGCAAAAGAACGGATCGGCTATCCAACACAGAAACCAGAAGCACTTTTGGAGCGGATTATTAAGGCTAGTTCTAATGAGGGCGATGTAGTTCTTGATTGTTTTCTGGGTGGTGGCACGACTGTTGCGGTGGCGGATAGACTGGGCAGGAATTGGATCGGGATTGATCAGTCAGTTCAGGCGATCAAAGTCAGTGAATTTCGCTTAAATCGGCAAAGAAACCTTTTCAGTCAGCCGTTTGAGGTGCGTCTGCACAAATACGATTATGACCAGATTCGGCAGATGGATCCGTTCAAATTTGAGCATTTTATCGCTTCCTACATCGGCGGAGTTGCCAACACCAAACAGCGAGGCGACGGTGGTTTTGACGGGCGAACCAAGGACAATGTGCCAATTCAGGTCAAGCGAAGTGATTCGGTTGGTGGTGTAGTGGTGCGGCAATTTATCACGGATGATCGCAGTTTTGATCGCAAACTCTTTGACCAGCGGGTTAAAAATAGCGAAGTTGCAGGCAAAATTTTGGCTTTCTCATTTGGAAAAGGGGCTTATAGTGAAGTGGCTAAATTCAAAAACGAAGATGGCATTATTTTGGAGCTTTTAACCATAGAAAGTCTCGTGCCAATGGCAAAAAAGCCCAAATTGATGGTCAAAATTCTGAAGACTGAAAAACTAGCCAAAGGCTGAAAAATTGACTTTGAAGCAACGGCTACGAGTGAAGCTGGGATTGAATTTTTTGCTTGGGACTGGGATTACAATAAAGACCACCAAAAGCCTTTTAATCCCAAAAATATGATTGACAAAACGGGACTCCAAACCCAAATTTTGACAACAGGATCGCACCAAATCGCCGTCAAAGTAGTGGACAATGAAGGCTTGGAATCTCTAAAAATTTTGAAGTTGAAGGTTAATGGCGAGGTAAAACTTGACAAACTTTCTAAAAAATTCCTATATAAACTATATAGCAAAATTTATTCTATTTTAGTTCATTAAAACTCTTAATATGATTGACATAAAACAAGGTGATTCTCTCCATTTAATCAAAGAAATTGCTGATGAAAGTTTGGACTTGATTATTTGTGATGGGCCTTACGGAGTTACGCCTTTTATGTGGGATAAAGTTGGCAGTATTCAGGAATATAATCTTAATTTAATCAAGTTTTTTGCTCCAAAACTCAAAGTTGGCGGTTCGCTATATTTGTTTGGTAAAATTGATAGCTTGGATTTTGTGGATTATAGGCCTTTTTTGAAGTTGGTGAATCGCATAATTTGGTATCAGCCAAGCCGTCTTGGGCAAGGCAGGCAAAAATGGACAAACAATTATGACACAATTCATTTTTTGACCAAAGGAAATGCTAAAAGTTTTAATCTTGATTCTGTTCGTGTGCCACAACTGGTTGAATTATCGCACAGACTACGATGTGAAAATGTGCCGTCAGTTAAAAATGGAAAATTTAGTAAAACCAAATTCAATCCGCTTGGCAAAAACCCGGGTGATGTTTGGGGTGATATTAAACAACTAACTTACAAATCCAAAGAGCTGGTTAGTCGGGAATTTTTACACACTATTCAAAAACCTGAAAAATTGATTAAAAGAATGGTTTTAGCAAGTTCAAATGAGGGTGATTTGGTTCTGGATCCTTTTATGGGAACTGGCACAACTGGAGCAGTTTGTCTTAAAAACAATAGAAATTTTATTGGTTTTGAAATGGACGAAAATTTGATAAATATAACTAAAGAAAGATTAGAAAAAATAACCAAAAACAAAGCTGAAGAAAATGATATTTTTGAGGAAATTGAAGTAGCTGAAAATAGTTTAGAAAAAGAAATTATACCTGTGGATAAATTAGTTTTCCATTTATTCTAGCCCAAGAAATTGGAATACCAATATGAGAAATATCATTACTACTGGCTTCCAACTGCCGAATTGCTTCTGCCAAAAATACCGAAACTTCTACCTGTCAAATTTCCACGACTTTGAGCATATCTTTTTTATCAAAAATAGCACAGTAAATCATCTTATTTCTGGTAATTCTGTCCAAAGATTTTTGTCTTTTTTCTGGAGGGTGTTTAAACATTCTGTCCAGTTGAAAACTACCACCTTGCCCACAAGTCAAATACTCAAAGCCAATTTCTGGATTACCATATTCAAAAGCATCTGGCTGATGTTTAGTTTTGTGAACTTCATGTCCCAAAATATCAGCAATAATCATTTCTTTGACAAGACCGGGTTGAACAATGTTTGTCCAGCCATACTTGCTAGCAATTTCTTGAGCTTTACGAACCAGTGTAATAATTTCCTGAATAGCTTCTTTGATTTGTAAATCTGACATAAAAAATCTGACAATAAAATACTAAACACAAAATCCAATTTTTCCAAATTTGTCAACTAATTTTACAACCTCTTTCCTTGAGCCAGCCGATGTAGTGATCCACACCGCCAGACCAGCGATCTTCAAAACTCCGCACTTCACCCTTGTCGCCCCAAATCACTTCATAATTCTGATTAGAGAAAAACANNNNAATGAGGGAGGAGAGTATAGTATTTTTATCTTTTGAAAAGCTCAGTTTTATGTCAAATTTTTCTTGACAAGTTTTGATTTTTGTTTTAGAAAAAACAGGTTTTTATTTTAGATACAGCGACGATCTTTTGCTAATTTGTCCCAAAAATATTGCTCAAGAGGTGGAAAATTTTGTCCTATCAGATATTAAAGAGCTAAAACTGACTATCAGTGAAGAAAAAACCAATAGAATTCTTTTTGAAAAAAGCGGAGAAAAGTCTTATTCAGTCAATAAAGAAATATTAATTGAAAAAAATAAATTGGGCGAAAATAAAGAAAAAGTTTTGCAATATTTAGGCCTGGAATTTGGACAAAAAATTACAATTCGCTCTGCTAGTCTCAATAAAAATCTCAATAAATCTCTCTATAAAATCAAAAAGTATAAATTAAAAATTCAAAATAAAATTCAAAAAAATCTATTTCAAGGCAAAATTTTTACCAAAAAACTCGCAGAATTAACACATTTTGGCAAAACGAACTTTTATCGTTATGCAATTAAAGTAAACCAAGAAAAACAAATATTTGAGAAAAAAACTATTGTCCAAACAAAATCAAAAAATTCAAATTGCAATATCAGATATAAATTCTTTGAAGTAAGATTTGATTCAAAGTTCAACTAATCCAAAAATTTAGCAAGGTTTTCAGAAATTAAGTTTGATAAAAAACAGAGCAAATCTAAGATAATCTAGGGCAAATAAAGGAGTGGGTTTTGTTGAATTTTATTTTGGCGGACTTCAAAGTGAAGGTGAGTACCGCTACAATTACCTGTGCAACCCATTTTACCGATAGTTTGACCTTGAAGTAGTTTTTGACCTTTAACAATTTGGACATTTTCCATATGCATATACATCGTCTGTAAGCCATTTCCGTGATCCAAAAGTGCCATATAACCGAAACCACCGTCTCGCCAGCCACTTTCCAAAACCACCGCGTCCGCCACCGCAAAAATCGGAGGAGAGGCAAAGTTTGCGATATCACAGGCAATGTGACCTGGCTGCAAACATCTTGAAATCGTCCCAACTGCTGGCCAAATAAATCCAGTTTTTTTGTTTCCTTGATTATTTTCAACCGCGGTGTAATTGAGCATTTTATCCCGTTGTTTATTGGCTTCTTGGACAGTTATTATTCGATTTTTTTCGTTTTTTTGAATTTCAATAATTTGGTCAAAATCAACACTTGGCAGTAAAATTAAAGTATTTTTGGCAAACTTTGCGGTTTTTTCGTTCCAAAAAGATTTGTTTGTCTCTATTATCAGACTTTCCTCCAGTTTCCAGGTTTTGCTAATTTCTGTTGCCGAAGTTTCTTCTTGTAAGTGCAAAATATAGCCATTTTGCCAAGGAATATACAGAATTTTGCCAATTTCTGGCTCAGTATTTTCGATTTGGTTGTTGAATTCGATAGAGCGGACAGAAAGGTTGTAAAGCTCCGCTAGTTTTGCGATAGAATCGTCTTTAGTGAATGTGTGTGCCGTGATTTTTTTGACATTTAGATCTTTAATTAGATCTTTAATTTCGTTTTTGGGAGTTGAGTTGAACGAGCGAAAATCAATCACTGAGTTTCGAGCTACAGAAATGCTGTCAAATTGAACTTTGGTTTTTGGTTTTCCAAGGTTTGACAAAGAACCGAAATTCCCAAAATTAAAAATCCCCAAAAGCAAAATTACCCAAACTACAAGATAAAGTTTTTTGACCAAAAAAGACCATTTTTGCATTATATTTTGGAGTTTTCTGAGGATTTTCATTTGAACTTTGCGAGTTTCTAGTTTCAGTTCCAGCCACCAAAAATCGCGTTGCAAATTGGCTTCAAAAAATTGCCAAAAGCTATCTATTTTTTTGGAAAATTCTTGTTGAGTTTCTTGAATTTTAGAATTGAGAAAATTACTTGAAAAGTTGCTTGAGAAATTAGTTGATGAATTGGCAAAATTGGTGGAAAATAAATTTAATTCTCTAAAAAAATTTGACTGAAAATTTGGAACCGCAAGAAAATTATTTTGAGAAGTTGTTTTAGTTATTGTTTGGAAAAAAGAAGTTTTATTCGCTAAATTGTTCGTCAAATTGAGTTTCAAATTGTTGACTTTTTGAGCTGATTTTTGAAAATTATTTTGTAAATTGCCAGTCAAGCTCTGAATTTGTCCCCAAAGTAAAAAACTTTGCCAAAGAAGACTTTCCCAAATTTGTACCAAAAAAGTAATTATTAAATTGCCAAGAAGTTTCAGAAATTCCCAGTTTTTGAGAATTTGAATCTGAGAATTTGCCCAGATTTGAGTAGATTTTTGGGAGAATTTACTGATTTTATTCAGGTTTTCTTGCCAAATTTGCTCATTTTTAAGATTATTCACCAAAATATTTTCCAAACTTTTTCCCAAATGAGAATTGAAGTTTAGTGGATTTTGGGATTTGGAGCTTTGGGATTTAGCTTTACTGATTTCTGAGCCAATTTCTGAATTAATTTTTGAGTTTTTTCCTGAGAAAAGTGAATCTAAAAGGAGAATTGGGTAAATATTGGTCAGATTTTTTATTTTCCCAAAGTCAATATTTAAGTTAATTTTTTCTTTCAAAGTTGAGTTTTTTACACTATTTTGCCAAAGATTTATTTCGCTTTTAGCATTTTGTATTTTACTTGATTTTTCCAAAACTATTTTGGAGATTGGTGAATTGAAATCTGATAATTCTTTATTTTTTGACTTATTAATTTCACTTAATTTTGGAATTTTTATAGAATTTTGCAATAAAAAACGCCTTTCGGTGGAGGCAGGTTTGGTTTTTTTGAAGTCAATAATTGTGGAATTTTTACCTGTAAGCTTTTCCAAACTTTTGCCAATTATGGTTTCACTTTGGGTCAAAGTCAGGTCAAAATTAACCAAATTTTTCGATTTATCAGATTGTTTTTTTAGTTTGAAATTCATCAAAGTTTTGGCAAGATTTGGAGCAATTCCTCTAAAATTGGTATCTCGAAAATCTGTATTTAGTTTATGAAAACTAGTTTTTGAATCACTTTCCAAATCACTTTCCAAATTATTTGCTGGGTTTATTTTGTCAAAAAAAGAACTAAACGCTCTATTTTGATAAAGATTTTCAGCCGATATTTGCTCAGATATTTGCTCCAAATTTTTGGAAATTATTTTGTTAAAATTTAGATTTTGTGATTTTTGGAAAGATTTTTGGGGAATTATTGCTTGTAAGTTAAATTTGGAAAACTTATTTTTGGAAAGATTCAGGTTGTCAAAAATAATTAAATTATTGAAATTGATCATAAAAAAATTGCTAAAAATAATCTAATTGGCATTAAAATTTAAGCGGATTAAACAAATAAAAAAGAAAACTCAAATTTTGTCAAATATTTTACTTTGATTGATAAATACAATATATCTATAAACTATTTTATTCTCTATTTTAAAGTTTTAATCCAAAAATTCTCACAATTTCTTTAATTTTACACTTTTTTATTTAAAACAAAACCTAACCAAAGCTAAACTAAAAACTTGAAATTTGCTAAATTTATTTTAACTTTAATTTTAATTTCCTGCACTCATTTCCTGCACTCTTTATTGTAATTTTTTTTCCAAAAGTTCCCCAAAAAGCTGAGCATTGCCCTGACCTTTGGCTTCTTTCATACAGGCTCCGACCAAAAACCCGAGAACTTGAACCTTGCCTTCCTTGTATTGCAGAACTTGTTTGGGACTATTTTGAATTACAGTTTCTACAATTTGGGCCAAAACTGTTGTGTCGCTGACTTGGAGAACTTGAAGTTTTTGGGCAATCTTCTCGATTGAATCGGTATTTTCCAGGTTGATATTTTCTAAAATTTGCAAAACTCCTTGATTATTAATTTTTTTGGTTTCAAACAAATCAGCAAGTTCTACAAGGTTTTTTTGAGAAATTATGGCGTCAATTAGCAGGTTTTTTTTGTTGGAAGTGGCAAGAAGTGGCCCACAAATTAAGTTTGCAAGAGTTTTGGGAGTTGGCATAAAAAAAGATAAAAATTGTGAAAAATAAATGAAAAAAATATTTCTCAAAAATGTCAAAAACTTGAGTATTATTGTTTTTTAGGATTGATAAAGTGAGAAAAACATTTAAAATTAAATTATTAAAAATTAAAAAGCATAAATTATTAATTATTTTATTAATTATTTTTGGAAACTGAAAATATGATTTTGGAAAAGTGAAGAAAAAGAGAATTAGTTATTTGTAAAGTTAAAAAGTAGAAAAATAGAAAATGCTGAAAAAAATTATTAAAAACTATTTTAGATAAAATTTTGAAAACAGTAAGTGAAATCTAGAAAGTTGACAATTTGAAAATTTAAAGTTGACAGTTCTGAAAATACTTAACTTGATTTAATTTAATTGAAGTAAAAATGTCAAACGCTTTTTGTAAAATTTAAAATTAAACTATTAAAATTATTTCCAAATTTACTTGTCAAAATCAGTAAAAGCTAAATTTATTTTTCAAAAAATATGTCAATTCCCAGTTCTAAGCTTTCAAACAATTCTTCAAATTTCCAAAAGTTTCAAAATTTAAACAATAATTCCCAAAATAATGCCCAAAAAAACCAAGAAAAGAATTTAGAAAAAGAATTAATTCAAACTCGAAATCAAATTACAATTGACCAAACTAAGCCTAATTCTGAAAGAGATTCTAAAACCAATCTTGAACTTAATTCCGATGTTAAAAGTGAAACTAATTCTGAAAGTCAAAAAAGTGAAGCAAAAAGTGAACCAAAAACAGCTTTCTCAAGGATTCTGGGGGAATTTTTATCGTCAGTATAATTGTCGCCGTTTTTAATTATTTGTTGATTATTCAAGCCAATCGAATTCTGAAGACTGAATACGAACTTTGGAATACTTTGGCAAGTCTTACGGTGATTTTGGCAGCTCCGATTGCGGGTTTTAGTATGGAAATTATGAAAAAAACTGCCATTTTGCAAAAAATTAGCCCAGAATCAGCTTTTGCTTATTATTATTTTCTTCGCAATAAAATTTCTAAAATTGTCGGAATTTTGCTACTTTTCAGCCCAATTTTGGTTTTGCCTTTGCAGATTTATCTGTTGCACCCAAGTAAATTTGCAGATTTTTCGGTTTGGACAGGTTTTTGGGGAATCGAAAGCCTTGTGATATTTTTGACACTTGCACAGGCGATTTTGAGCTTTTTGTTCAACATTAATCAGTACTTTTTTTTGGGCAAAATGGATCTTGTCAAATACGCCGTCGCCGCAGTTGGCTCAATTATTCTACGATTTTTGTTGACAATTCTGTTTTTGCAGTTTAATTTAGGGATTTTGTCGCTACCTTTGGGTATAATTTTGAGCGGCATATTTTTTTTCACTTTGATTGAATTTTGGCTAGTTCGTGAAAATTCTCACCTGATATTTCCAGCAAACCTTCATTTTAGTCTCCAAGAAGAAATCAAACTGATTGCAAAATCGGCTGTCATTGGCTTTTTTTTGACGGCTTATTTTGACCTGGCTTCGGTTCTCAGTCGCAATTTTTTTATTGAAAAAAGTCTTGAAGCTAACCTTTTTGCCACGATTAACATTTTTGGAAAAATCACTTATTTTGGCACAACGGCGATGCTGGGCGGACTGATCGTTCACGCCGTTTCCGATGTAGCCCAAAAAACCTATAAATTAGCACTTTTGATGATTTTTGCCGTCAGTTTTGGCTCAGCTTTGGTGCTTTATCTTTTATCGCCGCTGATTTTGACAAGTGTTTTGAATCGTCCAGAATTTTTGCCTTTTAATAACCTGATTTTTTTGGTGGTCGCCTATGTTGGCTTTTACACGGTGATTTTTGCCTCCGTCAACTATTCCATCGCTCGCTCACAGTATATTTTAGCAAACCTGATCATTCCTTTGACCATTTTCCTGTATTTAGCTTTGAATAGCTTGAATTTGCCTTTTGTGGTCGAAATTTTTGACAATCTAAAAATAACCTCCATCCAAAAAGTTTTCCTAACTAATTTATCGATCACCATTTTTGGCACAACTTTGTATATTCTAGCGATTCTTTTTGGTCAAAAACTTGGGAAAAAAAGCAAAAATTCCAAAACTTAATTGTAAATTCAAAACTTTCTAATCTTTTCCAAAAAACCAAATCGCAAAAACCTAAAACTAACTAAAAAATCTCAAACTTCTCTTTATTTATTTTTCCAAATTTTTTTCCAAAATGAAGTTTTTTCCATTTGATTTTAAATTTTTTTGAAAGATTTCGGGTTCTAAAGTTTTTCTGGAACTTCTTAATTTTTTTTCCAATTTTTCGCTTTGACAAATTTGCCAGATTTAGTTTTGTTTTTTTTGAGCTTGTTTAAAACTGTTTGCTTAAAACTTAACTAGAAAGTTTTTAGAAATTTTTTTTGAGAAGTTTTTTGAGAAGTTTTTTGAAAATTAGATTTAACTTTGAAATCATATTTTTATTTTTTTCTAAATTTCTTTTTTCAAGTTTTCCAGATTTATCAATTTTGCTAATTTTTATTTTAGATTTTTTAGATTTTGGCTTATTTTTTAACTTAACTCATCATTTTTTTGTCTTTTTTTCGTCTTTTAATTTTTCTCTAATTTTCAATTAAAATTCACAAGTTTTGCTAAAAATATGTTCAAAAATTCTGCCCAACTAAACTTGAATTCTCAGCTTGAAGAAGTTTTTAAAAAAGGCAGTAAAACTTATTTTTATTCAAGCCTGTTTTTCCCAACAGAAATTCGCCAAAAAATCAACATTTTGTACGCTTTTGTCAGGATTGCTGACGATTTAGTTGATTCAGTTCCAGCCGACAAACTTGGCTTTTGGCAGTTCAAAAATTATTACCTAAACCAAAAAAATTTTCAAAATAAATTGGAAATAAAAACAGCAATTAATAAGTTGGAAATTGAGCAAAGTTCAGAAACAAAAAAAGTGGAAATCCAAATAGAAATTCAAATGAAAATCAGCGAATTTCACCAAAAAATTATTGACGGTTTTATCGCACTTGAAAACGAATTGCAATTTGAACCAAGTTGGGCTTTGGCTTTTTTGGAATCGATGGAAAGTGATTTGGAGCCACGAATTTATCAAAATCTTACCGAAACTCAAAAATATATTTACGGTTCTGCCAACGTTATCGGACTTTTTATGGCGAAAATTTTGGACTTGCCTCCAGAAAGCTATTATTTTGCCGAGCATTTGGGAATGAGTTTTCAGTATATCAATTTTATCCGGGATATTGACGAAGATTTGGTTTTGGGTCGGAGTTATTTTCCCGCTGATTTACTGCAAAGTTGTGGTCTGACTAGTCTGAAACTTGCGGAAACTGGCCAAAAACCTGAAAATTTTAGAAATTTTGTGCGTGAAATATTGAATCAATATGAAAAATGGCAAGAAATCGGTGAAAATGGTTTTCATTTTTTCCCTCAAAAATACCGAGTAGCTATCAAAACTGCGTCAGATATGTACAAGTGGACTGGTTTTCAGATTGCCAAAGATCCGTTCACCGTCTACCAAAAAAAAATCAAACCCCAAAAACGCCGAGTTTTATTGACTGGAATCAGGAATTGGCTCTATTAGATTAAATCTTTTTCCGCAAGTTTTTTAACAAAATAATTGATTAAAATTCTCACATTGGTTTTATCGTTGTAGTTTTTGGCAATATCAAAATTTATTCAAGATTTCGGTGGCTTTTTGACCATTTAAAAAATTCACTTTTGACAAAAATCTACATCAAATTTCAGCAAAATTAAAAAATATTCGCCGATTTTAACTTTTTATTTTGTTCAACGCAAGAGGTCTATTATACACCAGTTTGGACTATTTGCTAGTTTAAGCAACAAAAGCATATTATTTTTTTCATATATTCCATTTTTTCACTTTGGCTTATTTTTTCTAATTTTCGTGGCTTTTACTCAAGACTTTTTTCAGCTTATTCGATTAAATCTGAAAGAGTTGCCAACTTTTTTCTGGTTTCTTTTTCCATTTTTGTAGTTTTACAAAATCACAACCGACAAGTCCACCAATAATAGATTGTTTAAGTTTTCCAAAGAATCATCAAACTCAAATTTCTCAAATTTTATTTTTGCAGATAATTCAGGTATAATCACGATTTATTAACAGAATTCTATTTTTGTCAAGCAGTTTTCACTTTAATTTTTCATTTGACTTTTTTGCTTTTAGTGTTTTTAAAGAATTTATGTCAACTAATTTTTCAAGCAACATTTCAGACAATTTTTCCAAAATAAATCTAGAAAGCCAAAAAACTGAAGTTTGGGAAACTGATTTTGTGGTCGCAAGTGGAGATTATCACCACATTGAACAAAATTTACTCGAGC
>JFJP01049549.1_pt1 | contig 11145 bp, 15 predicted proteins | sample 431651 | NCBI WGS metagenome assembly JFJP01 (sample SAMN02602958, study PRJNA72255) | Microbial mat metagenome, whole genome shotgun sequencing project. | biome: fresh water; feature: sink hole; material: water; isolation source: purple microbial (photo- and chemosynthetic) mats found in... | reverse complement strand
GGTTATATTGTCCTTTTACCCCTGCTATTAAGTGCCGAAATTTGTATAAAAAATTTCAGATATGCAGGAATCAACTCCCACTTTGATTACTTCGGAACAGTTTAACACCAAGGTGCGTGGCTGGACCATAAGTGTGAGACAGCGCATGGCGGGGAATATCCCGGAAAGTACCGGGGCACTAAAGCGCTCGCTCGAAAGTTTTGTATTGGACGATAAAGAAGGAGTTCCTATACGGGCTTACTTTAAATTTGAGCGGCATGGTGTATTTATACATTATGGCGTGGGGCGCGGATACATACGCGCAAATGGAATGGTAGTGCCAGGCAGGCGACTTAACAAACAGGAACAGGGACAGTACCGCAAACGTGGCGAAAACCGCAAGGATATAGCCAAACTTAGGGTTTTGTACAACGATGGTAGCGTGAGGCGCACATCGCTAGACTGGTTTGATATGGAAATAAAAGTAGGTATACGTGAGCTGGCAGATATAGCACAGGAATACCACGGAGATATGGCACTTGAAAGGCTACTGAAGCAAATAGACAGAGCCACTATTACAAAAAAATAACTGCTATTTTTAATTTAAATCCCTTAGATACTCCTGCCTGCGAAGGTCGGAGTATCATTTTTTTTTGACCCCTAACCCCTAAAGGGGAATAATAAAACTGTTATTTTAAAATAAAATGAAAATATTTCACTAAATGAGTACCAATTTTAAAAAACCGTTGTATATTTGCAACGCAGAATACAAATAAAGGGGACAAAGTCCCAGCTAACGAGCTGGTTTTTTTATGTCCAAAAAACTTATTTAAAATATAGCGATGCTATATCACGAGCCGTTTAGAACGGCAATGCCCCTTTGGTGTATTCTGCAGCGTGATATTGGCATCGCTTTTTTTATTGCCATAAAACAAAATGCAGAATAAACCAAATGAACAATCAACCAACCACCGCGGTACGCAGGTACCCACAGAAACCGGAACGCACCGTACCGGTAATGAAAACCAAAACAGATAGCGCTCAAAATGCGCTTGCTTGCCTGAACGAGTTTGTAAAAGAAGCCCGCAAAGAGATCAAAAAACGTGAAAGAGTAAAAATGGAGCTCCGGCATGAAGAGTTATATACTTCTATGTCGTTTCTGTTCGATGATTTTAGTTTATCAATTAACTTTAAGGAAGGGATAACAGTATGATCAAAATTAATGATATTGAAATAACCGAAAATTTGGTCGAAGTACTAAAATTATTAGGGTTGGATGAAAAGCATAATCCTGTTAATAAAACAACAGTTACCCATATTGATACATTAATGCAACTGAATGACTTCCTGATTGATTTCATGACTAACTATATGGAATATAATGAAACTGAAATGAAAAAATTAGGTGATTTGCTTATCTCAACCAAAGCAATACGCGATGATTTAGGAAGGCTTGATAAAGAATTTAATGTAATTTTGAAATTTGAATAAATAGAACAAAAATATTTGATCGAAAGATCGAGATGTTGCCAAACCCTGTGAGCGCCCCTGCAAAATTAATTGCAGGGGTTTTTTTGTCCTTTTAGGTGCAAAATATAGTGTCGAAATTTGTATAAAAAATTAGAATACAATGGCTGATAAACAAGCACGTAGAGGCGTAACCGTATATATTGACGGTAGCGAAGTAAAAAACTCGGTAAATGCCATAACAGGCGAAATGCGTAAACTGGTCGGTGAGCAAAAGAAAATGACCATAGGCAGCGATGAATATGTGGCTCACGCGAAGAAAATAGGTCAACTGAAAGCGATACAGCAGGAACATATTGCCTACACACGCAAAATGGCTGCTGAATATGATAAATCGACTAAATCGGTTTCGGGATTCTTCAATAAAATTACAGGCGGATTTGGAAAAATGTTTGCCGGCCTGGCTGTCGGTGCTGCTGTATTTGGAGCATTAAGATCGTGGGGACAAAAAGTACTCGAATTTTCGAAAGCAGTATCTCAACTGTCGGCCATAACAGGCGCTACCGGTAAAGATTTGGATTACCTGAAAAATAAAGCCAAAGAACTTGGTACTGAATACGGAAAATCGGCAACTGAAATTGTGGAAGCTATGAAACTGGTAGGTTCGGCAAAACCTGAACTTCTTGAAAATGCAGCTGCATTGTCGGATATGACCGAATCGGTACTTATACTATCAAAAGCATCGGGCATGGAACTAAGCGATACCACTCAAAATCTGGCTACAATTATGAATCAGTTTGGATTATCGGCAGGTGAAGCAAACCGAGTGATTAATACATTGGCAGCCGGTAGTAAATACGGAGCTGTAGAAGTTGATTATTTGGGCGATGCCATAGGCAAAGTTGGTGCGGTTGCTGCTTCGGCAGGTTTAGACCTCGAAACTACTGTGGCAGTAATGGAACTGTTTGGCGAAAAAGGAATTAAAGCCGAAATAGCAGGAACAGGATTTAAATCTTTATTAGTTGAATTACAGAAAGATACAAAAAACTATACCAATGGTGTTTTCGACCTGAATAAAGCCATTGACAATAACCAAAGCATTGCAGGGAATAATATAAAATTAACTGAGAAATTTGGAAAAGAATATTTTAACCTGGCACAAATATTATTTAAGAATAAAGAGCGATTTATTCAACTTAACGAACAGGTGACAGGTACTAATACGGCATTTGAACAATATGCAGTTGCAACTGACAACCTGAGCGGTGATATTGATAAAATGACATCTGCGTGGGATGGTTTTATGTTGGCTTTGGAAGATGGACAAGGTCCAATTGCCAATACTTTCAGAACTTTGATACAATGGGCGACTGATGGCGTGAGGGCATTGAAAGTATTAAGCCAGTCGGGAAAACAAAACCAAGAAAATAAATTGGCAACTAATGTGGAAAGCCGGATTAATACAACGAAAGAACAACTTGCCACTGAAAAAGATCCTGTTAAATATATCAATTCGCAAATAGTAGCAGAAAAAGGGCTTGTAATGGCTAAAAAACAAACTGTAAGTCAACTCGAAGAACAAATAAAAAAGAATGAAGAATGGGTTGCTTCCACTAAAAAATATTTAGACGAAAATGACAATATTGATTTTACACGCCGTAAGAATTTATCACAAACCGAAAGTGAACTTGAGATAAAGAAAAAAGAACTGAATAACCTGAAAACTCAATTGAATGAGCAAACTGCATATATCAATGCATTAGGCGGATTAAGGTCAAATATGAAACCGCTGGCACCTTCTGAAATAACACCAATTATTACTCCGGAAACAGATCCAAAAGCTAAAGAAAAGGAATCGAACGAAAAGAAAAAATTCAAAGCTGAAAATCTTAAATTATCAAATGAATTGGCTGATGCTGCTATAGCCGATTTGCAGTATGTATTTGAATTCTCCGAACTGGTGAACCGTGAGCAATTGGCAGGTAAAAAACAAACGCTGGAGGAAGAATATGCTGCAAAAATCGCACAACTGGCGAAAGATAAACAACTGGAACTTGATAAAGCTGATATCTCCAATAAATCGGCTGAGGATATTGACAAAGAAAAATTACTTATTGAGCAAAAATATCGCACACTGAGTGCTGAAGAAAAAGCGAAGTTTGACGAACAAACTGCTGCAGAAAGTAAAAACCGCGAACTGAAATACCTAAATGATAAATTAACCACTGAGGCTGATGATATTAAAAGTGCGTATGAAATAGAAAAGCAACTTCGTGAATTGGCTATGATTGACGAACTGGCACTGGTTGAAAAGGGAAGCAAGGAAGAAAAAGCAATCCGGGATAAATACCGAAAAATGGAACTGGATGCCGAAGCGAATAAACTGTATCAGAAACAACAGCTGATATATCAATATGCTCAGGCTGGAATGGGTATTGCTGACGGCTTGAATTCGTTTCTCACACAGCTCGATAATGCAGAACTGGCAAACTTTGAAAAAAATAACAAAGGAAAAGCCGACTTTGACGAACAATATGCAAAGAAAAAAGCAAAATTAGAATATGATGCTGCTGTGCGTGCAAAAATAACCGGTGCATTATCAACTATTATAAGTACTTCGGCTGCTATAATTGGCGCACTTGCACCTCCTCCGATTGGACTTGGACCTGTAGCAGGTATTCCGTTTTTGGACTGGTGGTTTTACCGGTCCCGGTGGAAAGTACGAACCGAAGGGCGTGGTGCATGGGAATGAGTTTGTGGCCAATAGCGAAGCGTTACAGAACCCGAACTTAATGCCAATGTTCAGAGCCATTGATGCTGCTCAGCGCATGGGTACGGTAAGTAGCATGAAGCCGAAAGATCTTACACGGGCACTTCGGAGTGAACAGTACGAACAAAGCAGTACAGTTCGAAAAATCCCTGCAGGGAATACCGGCGAAACGGAAGTATATGTAACCGGAACGATTGCCCGCTTTGAAAAAACAATGGATAGGTTGAACACGATCCTGGACAATGGAATCGAAGCCCGATCGGTGATCAGTGGCCGAACGGGTAGTTATGAGCAAACAAAGAAATATGAACGTTACATTAAAAATGCAAGCAGATGACAGAATTTTATATCAATAATGTAAAGGCTGTTTTGCCTGATGATTTTAGTTTTACGCTGATTGAAGAGAATCCTTTAATTACGAATATTGGAGTTTACTCATTCGATATAGAATTAAGTTTGAAAAACAAAGTTAATGCAAAGATTTTTTCGCATATTTCAAGGCTAAATGTTGAATCGCCAATTTTGAATTATTCTGCCAAATTAGTACTTGATAGACGTATATTGACAGGTAAAATTGTTGTAATGGATAATACAGATATATCTATTAGTATACAGTTTGTTGCCGGTAATTCGGAGCTTAATTATTTGATTGGTGGTGATAGAAAAATATGGGAATTAGATTTCGGCACTGAAGTAAAAGATGAAGAATCGCCTGAAACAAATTATATAGAATATTCACGGGCATTAAATACAATACAAAACCCGAGTTGGGAAAATAGGTTTGTCTGTGCTCCTGTAAAAATATCAGATAGAATTTGGAATAACTGGGAATTGTCCGATGCTTCACTCGGAATCCAGGTATCATTTAATGAGGTTGCTACTAACACATTTATAATACAGCCATATTTAATGTATTACATTGATAAATTACCGTCGATACTTGGTTATACGCTTGCCGTTAATGATTTGCTTGACGACGATAGGGCACTTCAAATGTATATTCCGAATAATATATTTAGTTTTAATTATTCTGATTTTTTACCTGACTGGACTATCTCTGAGTTTATATCTGAAATTGAAAAGTTATTTAATGTGTTTTTTCTGGTAAGTAAAAAGACTAACGAAGTGTTTATAAAGCGCGTTAGTAGTCACATTGCTTCTGCAAACCTTGTACGGCTTTCAAAAGTAATGGATAGCTATGTAAGAGAGGTGAAAAATGATTTTCCGGAAAGGTTTAATTCGAAAAGATATAGTTACGATAAATCAGATGTAAATGGTTATTTTCAATATCAGAAATTGAATGAAGATATTGTATCACAATGTGAACTTAAAAATGTTATTAGTCAATCAATATTAGTTAATACAATTGCTGTAAGTTCGTTGAATAAATTTCAAATAACTGAAACAATACCCGATAAACTTGATTTTATTTATTCAAATGCAGCCGGATTAAATTTGTACCGGTTGAAGCCTGCAAATAATACAGGGTTACTTAATCATGTTAATAAATTCAGATCGTCGGGTGATGATAGTGAAATGAATTTTAGAATTGTCCCTGCAACATTTGTTTATAACGAAATAAACGTTGTTTTCAGATATATTAATTCTTCTGATATATATAAAGCGCCTTTCCAACTACCTTACAAAATTGACGAAGTTGTAAATCCTGTTTCGACTGAAAATTTACTTCAATCAATTGAAAATAATGAGGCTATTGAAAAGAAGATAAACCGGATGAGTACATTGGAGGTTGCATTGTATAATGGTAATGTTACACTTTTTTGCGAAACAGAACATACTGAAACTGATAATGTAGAATATCCATTTCCGTATGTTGATAACCTTCCGGAATATGGTCCGATAACTGATGCAAAACTTACAAACTTTGCAGCATGGGTAAACGCTAACTATAAAATTATTTGTACCGAGACTTTACGATTGGTTGGTAATTATGGAATAATTGCAGATTATTATGCTAATGATCTTGTGGATTTATCGCACATTTATGAATTTACCTTTGCAGATCGTCCTGAAATTGATGTTGATAATAAATTTGAACATGAAAATCAAATCTATATTCCAATTAAATTTGAGCGTCAAAAATCAAACAAAAAAACACTTGTTAAAGGTTGTTTTTATCGGTTGAAATAAGGTAGTTCGAATGTTCAAAAGTTCGAAGTATTTAGACTTTAAATACATCGAAGCATTTAATTCCACGTTGTTTGGATTGTTCGAGAACATGAGCATAAATAAGGGTTTCCCGTATGTCGCTATGTCCCATAATCTCGCGAAGTGTATTCAGATCCGGAATTTTTGATAAAAAGAAAGTTGCAAATGTATGCCTTCCGGTTTTATGAGTTATATGCTTTTTTACTCCGGCCTCTTCTGCAATGGTTTTTAGATAAATGTTCATGGTCTGATCTGCCGGAAGATGATCGAATACGAAGCCCTTTTTACGATTTCCCACAATATCGGTGAGAATAGTCCTCATGGATTTTGAAAGCGGTACCACGATCGGTTCTGGTTTACGGTTACGAAGTTTTTCGCGATAGTATGTAAACGAAATATTTGAAAACTGTTCGATCTTCATCTTCCTGGCATCGCCAATGTGCTGACTACCGAAACACATGAAAAGGAATAATTGCAAAGTTTGGTATTGTTTCAATTCCAAATTTCCCGACTTATACAGCCGAATCAATAATTTCAGTTCGTTCTCTTCGAGGTAGGTGTAATTAGCTTTTGTACGTAAAATGTGAAATTCGTCGAATGGGTTTTCATCTATATAACCGGCTTTAAATGCTGCTTTAACGTATTTACGTACTACTGTCATATTTTTATAGCTTGTGTTCTCGTTGTTTTTTTTAGTTTTACGGAGATAGGAATAAAAGTCGGCAATAAATTCCAGCGTAATTTCGTCGAAATGCAGATCCGGAGCAAATACCTTTAATTTATCCAAAACGGTATTATGCGTGTTAAGCGTAACCAGTTCCACCCGCTTACTCACTTGTTTTTTGTATTCGTCGCAAAAAGTATAGAAGTTTTCGAAATCGTCCGGGCGATTGTACGCTTTTAGGAATCCAGCCCGAGAAAGTACTTTGTTTCGCAGCCTGTACTTTACAATCACATCATTGATCCTGGCCAGTATTTTTTCAATGATCAGATTTTTATCTGCAGCATTCTTGTCAGCCACCGAAATCCTCATTTTTTTTTCATTCCAATCTTTTGCCAGGCATTCAACTTTGGTCGAAAAATGCACTTTTTCGCGGTTGGTATAAAAACTAACATAAATAAATCCTGCAGATTTATCCTTCGCTTCGAGGCGTTGATATAGTTTAATTGTGATCATGGTTTCTACATTTGTGGTGAACGGTCTACAGTTTTGTTCAAAAGTTCAAAATATTTACGATTATGATACAGGGCTAACGATTTGATATGCATAAAATTACAAAAGCTCATAGTCTTATAGACTATGAGCTTTTGGGGGTAAAGAGGTACTTGGCGTACTCATTACATAGTCTCATAATCAATTGTTTATTTCTTTTTGGGATGCAACTGGTCTGCCTTTTTCAATTCTGGTGCTGCTGCTTTGAAAGACGACACATTGGGCAAGGTATAGCTTTCCCGCGAATTGACTTCATACACCCTCAAACGCTCTTTTAATTCGCCATTTTCACGTACTACCTCCTCAAATCTATTTAGCATATATTCATTCGCATCGGTTATTATTATTTCTGAAGTTTTATGTTCTAATTCTGATTCTTGCTTTTTTGATTTTATGTCAAAAAAGAAATTCATAACTACTTCATAAAATATTGCAATGCGTTCCAACACTGTAACCTTGGGGATGCTAACTCCGTTTTTAATATCCCTGTATGCTGGTGGTGTAAGAGGTACAAATGTTAATAGTTTACTAACAGTAAACTTTTTATCATTTATTTTTCTCTTAATTTCTAACTCAATTATTTTATTTGGATTAAACATTTGATAAATAGATTTTTAAACTTAGAATTATTCTAAAATAATAGTAAAGTATTAATAGTTTGATATTGGTATGAAAGTTTTCTATACATTTGCAGTGTAAATATAGCACTTAAAAACAAAACAATGTCAGAATTTAACACAGAAATTAAAAAATTGCTCTTTAAAGAGTATTATTCGGCACTTACCGAAGAGGAAAGAATTAACCTTCGTGAATTCTTTGTACCTAAGTATATGACGTATCGGACTTATTACAATCGGCTTGCCGATAATAACTGGAGTGAATATGATTTTGAAAAATTGGAAGAATTAACCCACATAAATTTTAGATAAAATGACCAAAAAAACAGTACAACTGATCCCCAATGTTTCCAATGTGCATATTGGTTCAGGATCGGATTCCGAAAAAACAAACATTCAGTTTGACAGCCAACTTTGGCCGGATAAAATATGCATGCATGTTATTTCCGGTAAATGGGAAATAGACAAAGTAGACGGCAGCCTGGTAACCTTAGTTAATCACGATGAAGTAATATCCGAATAAAATGATTGAAGGAGTTGAATATTCTGTGAACAGGAATGAAATATTGGTTACTGAGCTGAACGAGCAACCATTTATACTTAACCAAACACACCGACATATCATAAGCGGTGAACTTGAATACTTGGCTGATGAATTCCCATCGGCATTGGTAGATCTTGAACGAAGATACAACAGCAGCCGACAGAACCGTATGTATTTCGAATTCTTGATAGTACGCCAATGGATCAAGTGCCATTTTGGACAAGCGGATATGTTGCTTGACATTGACCCCAACGGCATACGGAATTTTGAAGGATGCTACTGCCCCAAACGTGGCGAGTGCGAAACATGCGACCTGTTCCGCGTGTGCTACCCTGTACGCTCGACTAAAATAAGCAAAACCGAAATTAATGTACTCCGACTTTTTGTTGCCGGACTGGACGAGAACCAGATTGACTACTCAACTAATCGAATATTGGCACAAAAACAAATTAAAATGAAATACCGTAACCAACGCCATTTTGAAAATGAGCAGCAGCGCGAAGCTGACAGGCGAGACGAAAAAACTGCCGATGCAATTTTATTCATTATCATAGCAATACTTCTTTTTTCTTTAATCTTTTAAATATCAACTTTATGGAAATCACTAATCAGATAAATGATAATTATATCATTATCATTCACACCACCCGGGCGAAAAATAACCTGGAGAAAATGCTTCAGGAAACTTTTTCGGAACTCAGTAACTGCCTTATAGATGTGGCTGAAATTGAAAATCTTAAACATATTTATTTTAAGGTTGTGGAATTGTATAAATCAAAAAAAGGTAAATGCACTACTCAATACCGATTTTCAAGGGCATCACGCTCAAATTGGTATATCGAAATAGGTGATTTTATGACACTTAGTTTTCAGAAGATTAATGGAACAATAATTAGCAACCTGTCCGCAATGTGGCGCTAAAACCAACTGACACCATGTTAAACGCAATTAGTACTATAATTGGCATTTTGATATTACTATTAATTGCCAGGCAGGCTTCAAAAAATCTGAGAACATTGCTCAGGAACGAAAAAGATCTTTACAAAAAATCATATTATAAAAACAAAAAGCCATGATAATCAATTCTATTTCGCCCGACAAAAACACCATTGTAATTGGCAACGATACTTTTATTTTCGTTGAAGAAGAGCACCTCAAATCTTCGTGCAAAAAATGCGCTTTTCAAAATGCTGATGATTGTACTCCTGCTCCATGTATGCCATATAGACGCGAACCGGTGGATCGTAAAGAAGGACATTTTGAACTTGTAATAATATAAACACTATGGACCTATCACAATACCGCATTACCAACTGGCAAGATGCTACATGGATGAATGATTATATAGCCCAAATGGGTGAGAATAAGTTTTGGCACTACCGCAATTTATTAGACAAAGAATTAAATAAATTGAACGTAGGCCAGAGCATTAGAATTGAAGACTGGTGTAAGCCCGAAAACTTTGATTTATTCATTAAAATGGCATGTTGCTATATATCCGAATCACAAGGATGCTATTGCTTTTCAACCGATTTTAAAACTATTAAAAAACAATTCGATGCACGAGAAATGGAAAAAACACTTGCCTTACTTAGAAAAAACCGTCAATTGCAAAACGCTGGATGAAATGTCGGCCGAACTGCAGGTTGATAAAGAAGAGCTCCGACAGTTCCTTCACCACCACCGGCGGTTCAGGGTAATCAAAAAGGACAATCTTGTGATCCGACTTTTATCACAATTAATTGTCTACCCCGAATACTTTCACCCGAACGATAAGTTTTACAATGCTACCGGTATACGCCAACGCCGATGGTGGCAACTTTTCAAAGGAGAGAAAAAAATTACAGAGAAAGAATACCGCGCGCTTTGCAACCATCTGAAAGTGGAAAGCAAAACAGCCATGAATGTACGACAATTAGACATGTTCGAAAATGCACTATAGCCCCGAAGAATTAGATAAGATATTACTTTACAACGATAAAATTGTAGAGATCATTTCAGATTTTGTTTCACTGAAAAAAAAATCAGAGTTTCGGTACCTGGCTAAATGTCCGGGATGCGATAACGAAACCGGACTGGATATAAATACAGCCAAAGGTGTATTCAAGTGTTTCAAGTGTGGCAATGTAAGTGGCAATAATGCTATAGCGTATCTTATGGCCCGTAAAATGAACTACGGCGAAGCATTGGACTACATCAACCAGAAATACACCTTTATAGTTCACGAGCCGAAAAGCAAAAAAACAACAAAGCCGGCAATCAAAACAAAACAGTCCGATTCGTTCTGTGTGCGCATGCTTGCCGAATCAGGTCTAAAGAAAGAAGATGTAAGGGCTACGCTCCAATCGCGTGACGAAAACAAAACGGTTACCTACTCCGAAGTATT
>JFJP01015458.1_pt1 | contig 11145 bp, 9 predicted proteins | sample 431651 | NCBI WGS metagenome assembly JFJP01 (sample SAMN02602958, study PRJNA72255) | Microbial mat metagenome, whole genome shotgun sequencing project. | biome: fresh water; feature: sink hole; material: water; isolation source: purple microbial (photo- and chemosynthetic) mats found in... | reverse complement strand
CAAATCGTCGAATCAGGAACCCATGACGAGCTACTGCAACAAGCAGGACGCTACGCTCAATTGCATTCTCGCCAATTTGATACCATTGGATAAGAGACTCGAATAAATTTGTGGCGAGGTGAAGCCGCGCCACAAATTTAGGACTTACTCAGAAGTTGCTAAGACCCTCACCCCTAGCCCCTCTCCCAAAAAGGGAGAGGGGAACAAGAAATTTTCTTACTCCCCTTCTCCCAGCAAGGGAGAAGGGGTTGGGGGATGAGGGCAATTTGGATTTTGCGTAAGTCCTAAAATTGAAACCCTAAAGACTCATAATGTTTTGCAAAGGTAACTCGCGATGATCTTCATTAATCCCAAAATAGATTTTGCCTTCAAAAAAATCTTCGGCTCCGAAGATAGTAAAGACATCTTGATTAGTTTTTTGAATGCCATCATCTATGAAGAACAACCTGTCATCCAAGATTTGGAAATTCTGAATCCCTATCTTGCTCCCAAGATTCGTGGCGTTAAGGATACCTATCTGGATATCAAAGCCAAAATCAAAGACGTGGATGGTAGCGATCGCAGTGTCATTATCGAGATGCAGGTCTTGAATGTGGAAGGCTTTGAAAAGCGAATTTTGTATAATGCTGCCAAGTGTTACTCCACACAACTCACCACTGGACAAGGCTATCACCTACTTAATCCCGTTATCGCTCTGACCATTACTGATTTTGTGATGTTTGAGGAACTCGATAGCGTCACCTCAAGATTTGTGTTAAAAGAAAAAGATTTCTTGATTGACTATCCCATCTATGACATTGAGTTAATTTTTGTCGAACTTCCTAAGTTCAAAAAACAATTGTTAGAGCTAGAAACTGTCGTCGATAAATGGTTTTATTTTCTCAATCAAGCGAGATCCCTTAAGGATGTGCCTGAAGTCATGGGTAATATTCCTGAAATCAAAAAAGCCTTTTACATCGCTAATCAGGCAAATCTCACCCCTGACGAACTAGAAGATCAAGAGAAAAGTGAAATTTTTATTCAAGATCAGCGTGGCGCTATTTCTAAGGCTGTCAAAGATAGTTTTCAGCAGGGCATCCAACAGGGCATCCAGCAAGGAATCCAGCAAAGTAAGGTGGATATGGCTAAAAAAATGTTGAATCTTGTAGACGATCGCACGATTTCTCAAGTTACAGGTTTAGCGATCGCCGAAGTAGAAGCTCTAAAAGGCGCAAATCCTTAGCGTAGTATGATCAAGATCCTGTGATTTCACAGCCTTGTAGTTAATAAAATTTTAAGTTAAGTAACCTTTTAGAATGCCTCAAAGCCAAACCAATCTCGCAACTCTTTTAGAACGTGGCGTTGTCGAAATATTTCCCAATAGCGAATCCGATAATTTAGCCGATCGCCTCCCAAAAAGCGATCGCCCCCTGCGGATTAAACTGGGGATCGATCCCACCCGTCCTGACTTACACCTCGGACATACCGTTGCTTTGCGGAAACTGCGCCAGTTCCAAGACGCAGGACATAAAGCCGTTTTAATCATCGGTGACTTTACGGCTCAAATTGGCGATCCCACAGGGCGCTCAGAAGCTAGACCTAGACTCACCCCCGAAGAAGTCGCCTACAATGCCGAAACCTATTTAGATCAAGCCAAGAAAATTCTTGACTTTTCCAGCGATCGCTTCGAGTTACGCCGCAATGGTGAATGGTTAAACAAACTCGATTTGCAGCAAATTATTACTTTGCAAGCCAGTATGACCGTCGGGCAGATGCTTGCCAAGGAAGGCTTCAGCGATCGCTACGAAAAGGGTAATCCCATCTATCTCCATGAGTTTCTCTATCCCCTATTACAAGGCTATGATTCCGTAGCGATCGACTCGGATGTGGAGCTAGGCGGCACTGACCAAAAATTTAATATTCTCGTAGGTCGTGACCTGCAACTCAAGGACAAAAATCGTCAAGGTAAACCTGCTCAATTTGGTTTATTGCTGCCTCTATTAGTCGGTTTAGACGGTGTGCAGAAAATGTCCAAATCCCTCGGTAATTACGTTGGGCTCACCGATGAGCCATTGAGTATGTATTCCAAACTAGAAAAAGTGCCTGATGCTCTAGTTGATACTTATTTTGAGTTACTCACCGATATCGACATTGCCACTTTGCCAGCCAATCCTCGCGAAAAGCAAAAACAACTAGCAAAAGCGATCGTTGGTCAGTACTACAGTCCTGACATTGCCCTCCAAGCCCAACAGGATGCTGAAAGCATCGTTCTAGCGGGTAATACCACCAATCTAGGCGATATCCCTGAATTTGACCTCAAGCAAATTAATTTCCCTGCGCCTTTGCATTATCTTGTTAAAGCCTCAGGACTTTGTAAAAGTAATAGCGAAGCCCAAAGTCAAATCAAGAATGGAGCAGTCAAGCTGGATGGAGAAAAACTAGGCGATCGCACCTTTGCAACCGTTGAAGAACTATCGGGCAAAGTATTGCAAGTTGGCAAGAAAAAGTTTTTACGCTTAATTTGATCCAAGAATAAAAAAATAAGTGGTGGCGCTTTGCGCCACCACTTATTTTTTATTCTTGGTTTTATATTTCTAAAGCTTGGCTTCTACAGCAGATGTTAACTCTTGTAGAAGTTTTCTCACTTCTAAAAATTCGGGAATTTTCGCAAGTTTTTGGAGAACCTCAGGACTACTCTGTGAAATGATGTTGTTATATGCTTCAATTGCCGCGTTTAGTTTTTGAACATCAATGGATATTGTTTCCTGAGATTGAGAAATCAATTCATTAGAATTTAGAGAATTTAGAGTTTTCTCTTTAGAGATTAGGTTAAGTTCTGAGTTGGACGATACATTATTCTGTTGAGCTAATAAAGCTCTAATATTGTTGAACAATGCCTCAATTTTATCTTGAGGAACACCAGCACTCAAAAAGAGGGAGGAGACTTGCTGAAACCTACCAGTATTAGCATTGATTATATTCAGTACATTGCTCAAACTGGGTAAGTTGCCATTCAGGATAGCAGCTATCAAATTGATTTTTTGTTGTGGTGTATAAGCCCCACCAGCAATATCGGAACCAGTGACGATCGCACCAGTCACATCGGAAGCATTACCCGTTTGCGCTCGGACTTGCGGAACTGTCCATTGCATACAGAACGAAGCGACAGAAAGAACTAAGCCCAAAGGAAAAAAATGTTTAAGATTCATAGAAACTCCAAATAGAAAAGGAAGAATTAAAACTTCAGAGCATAACCGACACTCATCGTAAATCTTGCGCCATCACCAGCACCATTCGTGACATCAACCACAGCAGGGTTAATACTTAGAGGCACATCACGGAAAGGCACGATCGACATTCCTAAACCGAGGGTTTGACCACTCCAATCAGCAATCACCGATACGGGGCGAAATACTCGTAAACCTGCCGACCCAAACACATTGACGCTGCCAGTATTATTCGTCACATCCGCCTGCGATCGGAATCGTCCAGTTCCTAAACCGAGGGTTGTCGTCAACGAACTGAAAGCTTCATCGGGACTGTTGGTAAATCGAAAAACCTTAGTTGCCACACCATATACACTTGTGCCACCATCAGTACCGCCCCAGGGCAATACATTTTCGACACCCACAGCGACTGCCGTACTGTCATCTAGTGCGCGATGCAACTTAGCACTGATCGAGCCATTTTTAAATATGCCCTGCCTGATAGTCGAGACTGAAGCAATCGCAACTTCTAAACCCACAGATTCACGGCGATCGCCCAAACCAAAACCAACCACAAACGCGCCATCACTGAGATTGGTGAACCTTGTTCTGCCCTGATAGCTCACCCCACCAAAGACATCCTGCCACTGCGCTCCAAAAGCTGTTGGTGAAGTGATCGTACTACCTGGAGTGCTGTCGCTCTTATTTGGAGTTTTCAAAACCACATAGGGCAAAGGAAGCAAGCTTTCTTGAGCCGAATCTACGGGCGCAACTGGATTCTGTGACACTCTAGTATCATTCAGTCTCAAATTCTTCGTGGAAGAAATTGGTTTAAAGACAGTCCCCTTCGGCAACAAATCAGCTTCAGGGGCTTTGAGATCCCTAGCAGAATCAGGCAACCGATTAGTCACTACTGGAGTTTTGACAACTTTACCCTTTGCAACTGGAGCATTGGTAACTTTGGGCTTGGCTGATCTGCTGGCATTAGTTACTTTCTCCTTAGCAACTTTTGGGTTCTTGGTAACTTTGGGCTTGACAGATTTATTTTGTGACTGAGCGAATCCTTCATTAATTTGCCCGATCGCTCCTAAACCAATTACTGCTGTAAAGGTGAGCAGCAGTTTATCAAACGTAAAACTTCTATTTAACATTACTTATACAGTCCTCACCCACAAGGTAGTTTTGTTGAATTTACTGAAATTGCTTAATTCTAGACTTAAATATACTTAGAGATGCTAGTGCTTCTCAGTAAAACAACACAAAAACGCTATCTAGAAATACATAATACTTTGGTTTCAATTTTAGCACGAATCATTTACAGCGCTTTGCGCTTACTTAAAACCCAGAAATATTACAGCGCTTTGCGCTTACTTAAAACCCAGAAATATTTTTAAAAGCGGCGCGAAGCGCCGCTTTTAAAAATATTTCTGTACTACTCAAAGCCTCAATAGGCTGTAATAATGAAGGTGCTACCATACAGCGCAGGGCATGGAGTTAAATATCAAAATTGATGAGGCAATTTACAGGACAATTTACGAAGCGATTAAGGGCTGAATTAAACACTGTGTTGCGATCGCAAGTTGATTTATTGCCCAGCAACGCCAGTCTTTTAATTGCGGTATCTGGTGGTCAAGACTCCCTGTGCTTAGCCAAACTTTTGTTGATGCAGCAAGCAAAATTTAACTGGAATTTAACGATCGCCCATTGCGATCATCGTTGGCGCAGTGACTCCAGCGCTAATGCCAATCATGTAGAAAAGATAGCAAGGGAATGGGGAATAGATTTTTGTGTAAGAACTGCGGAAATAGCGCCCAAAAATGAGGCGATGGCGAGGGAATGGCGCTATGCAATGCTAATCGAAATGGCACAGATTTATAAATGTAACTATGTGATTACGGGGCATACTCGCAGCGATCGCGTGGAGACTTTGATGTATAACTTGATGCGCGGTAGTGGTGCGGATGGCTTGGCTTCTTTAACTTGGCGGCGATCGCTTACTCCTGAAATAAGTTTAGTCCGACCTTTATTAAATGTCAGCCGCCATGAAACCGCAGAATTTTGTCGAGAAAATCAAATTACTATTTGGGAAGATAGCACCAATCAAGATTTAAATTATCGACGTAATCGCTTGCGTTTAGAAACTCTTCCCTATCTCCAAACCCATTTTAATCCACAGCTAGAAACCGCGATCGCCCAAACAGCCGAACTTTTACATAGTGATGTGATCTATTTGGAGGAGCAGGCTAGTCAGTTTTTTGAAGAGAATGTCTCCGTGATTTGGGATGATCAATCTCCTTGTTTACATCGCCAACTTTTGCAAGCTCAACCCTTAGCTTTGCAAAGAAGAATCGTCCGACAGTTCCTATCGCGCTATTTAATCCATCAGGTAAATTTTGAAGATGTAGAACGATTTTTAAATTTATTAGCTGCTCAAAACCGATCGCAAAGTTCTCCCTTTAATGGCAATATTTCTGCTTTTATAGAACATCCTTGGATCTTCCTTCGCAAATAAATTTAAGGTTCGCTTTGCGAACCTTAAATTTATTTACCACCAAGGGCGATTAGCGCCAAGAAGCTGCCGCTATTCCAGAGGCAATGCAGCAGCATCGAAGACAGGAGATTTTTCGATCGCCAATAGACAAAACCCATCACCATTCCTAAAACCGTTAGGGGAATAATATCAGCGAGATTTAAATGGGCTATAGCAAATACAAATCCACTGAGCGCGATCGCTGCCCAGACTGGCAAAAACTTAGTCAGGGAAGGAAGTAAAAATCCGCGAAACAAATATTCCTCAAAAAATGGCGCAGCGATCGCAAGGGTTGACCAGAGTAAAAACTTGGGCAGAACATTCTGGCTTTGAGTCAAAATTGGTAATAAAGGATTGCCGCCACCTTGACCTTGCAAAAATTTTTGGCTGATTACAGAGACAATTAGCACTAAGGGAATAGCCGCGAAGTAACCACCAATTCCCCATGCTAACCATTGTGGTGAATTAAACTTGAAACGAAACCAACCTTCTGGTAAAGGGCGATAGGAAGCGAGACTAGTTTGAATAATCGGTAACATGGGGATAACGGAAAGTGTGTAGGGGATTAACACTAGCAATGCTTGTACTGTGAAATTGTCACTAGCCCTTGATTCTATCCCTAACAACTCAAAGCCCAATGGCAAGAATAATTGAGTGGTGAGACAAAATGCGGTAAACCATAAAATCATTACCTCCCAAGTTGTCCCCAGTCCCCAAGGCACTTGCCAATTAATTTGCTGGGGATTTTGATCGAGATCGGTTTGAGAACCTGTGTAAAAAGCAGAAGATTTACGAAAGAAAATCCATTGGATGAATAATCCTACCCAGAGCAGTAAACCAATACTGCCACCAATGAGAGGAATGGAATTGATAACAACTAAACGACTAATTGCTAAATTAACTTCTATCTGTGATTGCTTTTTTAATTCGAGAATCTTCTCAGTTCTTTGTTGAGCTTCATACAATTTTGCCAGAGAAAATTGACGATACCAGCCATCAAGGGTATTGCGGAGTTGGCTTTCTGCATTGGGAAATAAGGTGGTCGGCTCTGACCATAAGCCTTTGAGGATTTGGGCAGTTAATCCATGAGTAGTTATCGATTGGTCTTCTAATTCGCTAACACTTGCCCATGTCGCGATCGCCCCTTGAATATCGCCAGTTCGTACTTGCAATAATCCTGTCCGCACGCTAATTTCGCTAACACTGGTTAACTTCTTTTGACGTTGTTTAGAGAAATCTTGAGAATTATCCGACTGTTTACTCTCACTTTGAGATAGTTGATCGATGCGCTCAAGGGCGGACTTATTGGCGCGAAGTACTTCCTGATAACTTCTTAGGGATGGTGCATAAATATCCTGCGAGTCTTGAGGATTGCCATCGCTGATTAAGGATTGCAACAGATTCCCCACTGGATCATCTTGATTATCTTTTGACTGATCAGGAACTTGAGTTGCTTGTAAAATCAAGTCTGTCTGTAATAAATCTAATTTGGTCTGCTCCTGTGGATTATTCCAACTTGCCTGTAAAGTGAAGACAATAAAAAAAACAGACAATAAGCTGAGAATACTTAATAGTAATGACTTAGCGTTCAGAGCATTCAAAGATTTATCGTTTAACGGTTTAGAATCCATTCGTTTATTTCTGTTATTTCTTTTGTTTTAGGCAATAGGGCAGATTGTGGTTTTCTTGGGACTTACGCAAAATGACTTGAAACCTGCATTGCATCGTAAGGGCAATTCATGAATTGCCCTTACGATGCGTTCTTTTGCTTAAGTCCTATTTCTGCTAATTACCTTTGATCCTATCATTTCGATCCTACAAATCGCAAACCAACTATTCCCAAAACAATCAGACCAATAGAGATAAATCTCGGCAAGTCGCGGGGTTCACCTAAAAATATGGAACCAACGATCGCCGTACCCACTACGCCAATGCCTGTCCACACCGCATAACCTGTTCCTATGGGTAAGGTTTTTAAGGCTTGAGCAAGGAGAATGAAACTGGCGGTAAGGGCTGCGAGAGTAATTAGACTGGGTATGGGTTTGGTGAGTCCATCGGTATATTTCAAGCTACTTGCCCACACGACTTCTAATAGTCCTGCGATAATTAAATTAATCCAATCCATTAGGTTTATCTATTGTTATTGCGTGGTACAGAGCTTTCTTAAAACCCAGATAAACTTTCAAAAAGCTGGCGAAGCCAGCTTTTTGAAAGTTTATCTGTAGTACACAGGATGTAATTCTCCCCAAAGGGGCGATTTCTCACTTTAACTGTGCGCGTCGTAAGGATAATGAACTTAAAACTACGCTGACAGAACTAAGTGCCATCGCTAAACCTGCGATCGTGGGATTGAGAGAGAATCCAAAACTGGGATAGAGAACCCCTGCGGCGATGGGAATTGCCAAAGTATTATAGGCAAAAGCCCAAACTAGATTTTGGCGGATCTTGTTGAAGGTGGCTCGACTGAGATTAATCGCGGGTACAACATCACTAAGTCCATGACGCATTAATACTATATCCGCAGTTTCCATTGCCACATCGGTTCCTGAACTGAGGGCAATGCCGACGGTGGCACTGGCAAGGGCAGGAGCATCATTCACCCCATCTCCCACCATCGCCACGCGCTGACCTGTGGCCAGTAATTTGAGAATGGCGGCGGCTTTGCCATCGGGCTTTACTTCAGCGATCGCCCTTTCGGGTGGGATGCCTAGCTGAGCCGCGATCGCCTTGGCAGTTTCTTGCCGATCGCCTGTGAGCATCCAGACTTGCAGACCCATCGCCTCGATTTGGCGAATCACTTCTGGGGCTTCAGGTTTTAGGCGATCGCGAATGGCTATTAGACCCAAGAGTTGATTGTCCAATGCTACAAATATCGGCGTTTTACCCGTTTGGGCTAACTGCTGCGATCGCTCTGAAATCTCGCTCGAAATTTGCACTTGGCACTCATCTAACCAAGTCGCATTACCCACTAAAATATTTTCGCCCGTAGTAAGTAACGCTTCCACGCCGCAACCCGCCACGATTTGCGAAGATTTAGTTGGTAATAACTCAATCTTTAATTCCTGAGCTTTGGCAATTGTCGCAGCCCCAAGAATATGATTTGCGCCAACCTCAGCACTAGCCGCGATTTGTAAAACCCTTAGGGCTGATGTCGGCACTTCGCGATCGACGAGGCTTTTAAAGGTAGTTTGATCGATGATTTTGCGCCCAAAAACGATTAAATCATTGGTGATCACATCGGTGACTTCAGGCTGACCCGTGGTCAAAGTGCCAGTCTTATCAAAAACTACTGCTGATAATTGATCAATTTTTTCAAGACTTGCCCCACCCTTAATTAAAATCCCCTTTTCTGCGCCCATACCTGTACCCACCATGATCGCCGTTGGGGTCGCCAAACCCAAGGCGCAGGGACAAGCCACGACTAAAACCGCGATCGCCAAGCGCAAACTAAAGACAATTTCTGCATGAAGTAACCCATACCAGACTAGAAATGTCAAAGCCGAGATTGCCATTACCGAATAGGCAAAATAGCCCGCCACGCGATCGGCTAGGTACTGAATAGGAGCTTTGCTCGCCTGTGCTGATTCCACTAAGGACACAATTCTTGCCAAGGTTGTCTCTGCCCCAGTTTGTAAGACTTGGACGGTGATCGCGCCTGTGAGGTTTAGGGTTGCGCCTGTAACCTCTGCCCCCACTTGCTTAACTACGGGCATCGATTCCCCCGTGAGCATGGACTCATCAATGCTAGAACTGCCGCTAATAATTTCACCATCGACAGGAATTTTTTCGCCAGCCCAAACCACAACCCGATCGCCTACTTGCAAATCCTCCACCGCCATTGGTACTTGGATCTCGCCATCATTAGAACTGACGACTAGTCGGGCGATCGCGGGTTGTAATTTCATCAGGGCATGAATGGCACTAGAAGCCCTGCCCTTAGCGCGTTCTAACAAAGCTTGCCCTAGCAACACAAAACCCAATAGCATCACAGGCTCTTCAAAAAAGCATGGCCAGCCCAATTGAGGGATATACAAGGCGATCGTACTAGCCACATAGGCGGAAATAGTACCTAGCCCCACTAAGGAGTTCATGTTTGGGGCGCGATACCATAGGGATTTCAAACCATCCCACCAAATTGGACGACCGACCCAGCCTAAAGCCACAGTGGAAATTACCCAATGGGCATACATATTTCCTAATATCGGTAAATCAATCGCCCCAATCAATCCCAAATGCCCGACGATCGCTAAAATTACTAACGATGCAGGAATCGCTACTTCTTGGCTAATCCCAAACCAAAGAGTTTTAGGAATGGCAACCGAATTTTGAGATTGCAAATTTGCTTGGCGATCGCGCTTATCAATAAACTCTGCCGAAAATCCTGCCTTCGCGATCGCCTCAATTAAAGGTAACGCCAAATCCTGCGGTGAGATTTCTGATATTTCATTGCCATAAACTACGGTTGCTTTCTCCGTCAGCAAATTTACACTCGCCGCCTTGACACCATCACAGGCAAGCAAACGTTTTTCCACCACCGCCACACAACCCGCGCATTTCATACCTGCGATCGCCAAGGTCAAGGAATCAGATGATGAATTGTTGGTTGCCGTTGCTATTAATTGAGTTACCACCACAAACTTGTATCCAAAATTTACAAAAAATCTATAATTTAATGGCTAGTACTAAAAGCTGATAGTCACAAAGCAATACATAGGGTTAGCATATACTCAAATCTAGTTAAATTGGTTAGATAGTTACTTTTGGTATAAGTACATCGGCATAATTAAAAACCAGATCTAAAACCTGCGGCGCACGCTGCGCGTGCGCCGCAGGTTTTAGGATAATTAAAAACCAGATCTAAAACCTGCGGCGCACGCTGCGCGTGCGCCGCAGGTTTTAGGGTTTTATATTTAATTAAGCCTACATACTTAGCATCTCATCGCAATCCTTATTTCTATTGTCTTGACTGTCTTGCACTTTAACTGTCTTGCACTCTATATCTGACTGCTAAACTTAAATAAAAGTATTTGAGCCAAGGTTATGATGAAATAGCTACAACTATTACTCATACCTATTGCCCCAATAGAGGTGTAGCGTTTTAGATAAGTATATGTAAGTTTTGGGAACTCACTAGATGTTCGGTCTTGCCCCAATGGTTCAAAATTCCCTGACACCGAGTTAGCTAATGTCCATTTCTGACAGCAAGTTTTCTATTCATTTTTGGGGTGTACGTGGCAGTATAGCCACCCCTGGTCCAAGTACAGTCCGCTATGGGGGCAATACGCCCTGTGTAGAAATGCGCTGCCAAGGTAAGCGACTGATTTTTGATGGAGGAACAGGGATCAGGGTTTTGGGGCAGCATTTACTTAAACAAATGCCTATTGAAGCCAATATCTTCTTTACCCATAGTCATTGGGATCATATCCAAGG
>JFJP01012379.1_pt1 | contig 11145 bp, 3 predicted proteins | sample 431651 | NCBI WGS metagenome assembly JFJP01 (sample SAMN02602958, study PRJNA72255) | Microbial mat metagenome, whole genome shotgun sequencing project. | biome: fresh water; feature: sink hole; material: water; isolation source: purple microbial (photo- and chemosynthetic) mats found in... | reverse complement strand
TTTAATTTTGTCAAGGAAGAGGCCGATGATGCGACCGGAGAGATGATCCCGAGAAAATATTTCTCAGGTGGCGCGGGGCTTCAGATCAAGGCCAGGGATGTGTTCCTTGTGAAGAGGGGCAGTTTTATCCAGCCAAAAGATTTTTCGAACGATGATGCCGAGATCATCCAGTTCAAGGCCCAGCCATTCGATGCTGCGGAGGGATTGAACAACGTTCAGGCAAATAATAATAAACACGTGCTTTTTAAGGATGGCAAAATTGATCCCGACGGGATTGTTTTGGTTCACGCCTTAAACTCATTTCCGCAGGACGGGGTGCTTTATCCGAATAATTATTATGGTGATCTGCCGCTCTTGCTGAGGAATCCAAGATCCATTGTCGAGTTCTCTTTTAATGGGGTTATCAATCTTTGGCAGAATAATAATGCGGTAGTGCTAATACCCTTGTCAGCTTTAAAGGATGTTAAACCCATGAATCTTTGGTATACCGCCACGTCTTTTCTTGGGCCAGTCAAAATTCCACAGGGATCGACGATCTTGGTTAAGGAGGGTGTCGCGCGTGTGGAGGACGTTGAAAGGGTCATGGGAGCCGGGATCGATGTTAAATATTTTTCTTCGGAAGGGGCGCTGAAAGCCGCTCAACGGCTGTTACCGAATATGGGGTATCAGCCGATGTCCCTTTGGTCGGATTATTTCGGGCCTAAAGGTTTTGGAACGACGTGGAGAGATCCGGGTTCCATGAAGAATTATGCGGATAAATCTTATCAGGAACAGATTGCTCGCCAGTTCAAAGATGTGGCCGATGCGTTGGGGGTCAAGAGTGCTGAGGGAACGGACGGCTACGATTTTGGATATTTAACCGGATTAATGGAGCAGGTGTTCAATTATTTTATAACGGGGGCCGTGGTCAATGATCCTTTGGAATGGCAAGATAGAGAATTTGAAGGATTTTCATTGATGGCAAGATCGGCCGTTAACACGCTTTCTATTGAAGACCAGGGCAGTGCCGAAGCCCGGAAGTTCCTGGCATTTGCGGATTTTTATGAACGACTTTATGCCTTAAAGGCTGCTGTTGGTTTTTTGTCGTTTGGGTGGGTTGAAACACTTAATCTGAAAGAAAAAGAGTTGGGCGATTCATTCTGGTCGGAGCGATGGGAATCTGTTCGCGGGCAGATCATTTCAGCCATGAATGAACAGTGTTCATTGGGGCTTGGCCAGGATGCTTTGAAGACGAAGAAAGAGTATTTTGATGCGTTAGGACGGATCGCTTTGATCAGTATGCGGCGTTATGGACTGGACCCTTCGCCTATTGAGGGCATCAGTCCTAAGGGCAAGCCGGCCGACCCGGCGGAAGGTTTTCAGGACCCGGATATTGAGCGAGTTTCAAAAGATACTTATAGGAGTGCATCAACGCTGGACATGGAAACAGTTCAGGCTTTGAAGAAGCTTGGCATCAAAGCCGGGGACAAGATGTTGAGCGTGGGCCCCGGGCTTGATATCGCTAATCTTTTGTACGCCTCTTTAAAGGGTGCGCAGGTGGATGTTAATCAGCCGGAATATTATGTTCCTGTAACAGGATTATCGCAGCAGCCGCACCTAAGGGCGCTCGAGATGGCTATAGCGAGGATCGATGATGTGGATGCGAAGAAGAATATTAATGTGAAAGCTTTTCCTATAAGGATACAGGAGGCCGGTATACCCGCTTCGACGTATGATTATGTGACCTTGCTGAATGTCCTGGATGGTGTTTCTGCTGACGAAAGCGCTGAGATCGCGCATGAAGTGATCAGCGCTGTCAAGAATGACGGAGTGATCCTTCTAAGTGCAATGGGGGACCTGAATTTATCCGTAGCGAGGCTGACGGCTGCGGCCCGGGAGCTGGGGGCTGTTTTAGAAGACTTGAAGGGAGATTCATGGGATCTTCGTGTGTTCAGGGTGAAGAAAAGCTCTGAGTCGGTTGACGCGGCGGAGTATTCCGACTATTTGAAGCGCTTTATCACAGAGCCAGAGATCAAGGAGATCAACCGATCGTACAATTATCTTAATGCGTCGGCGAAGATTGTAAAAGATAAGATCAGCCAGCAGAAGCTGGATGCCTCATTCCAGGCGCTCGTGCAATGGCTTGATGAGAATCGTGATATGACGGATGCGCAGTTGAAGGCGGCCGGGAAGGTCCAGACGATAGCACAGATAGGTGAGGATATTATTTCCAAACTTGATGCTGTCGCTGTTGTGGCTGAGCAGGAGAGGGCCAAAAGTGCAGTCGAGAAGTTCATGACGTTTAATGAGTCTGGCAAGATGGTGGCCCGTTCGATCACATCAGGCCAAGATCTGTTGTTTGATATAGCGGATAAACCCAACAAGCTCAGTCAGCCGTTTGGCATGACCGTTGATGCGATCTCGTCGTTAAATATTAAGAGTCCGGATACCAGGATCATTGGGACAAAGGTCGAGAAGTTGAAGGCGTTATTTGAAGAGCGGTTTAATCAAGGGTACATGGTCATGATCCAGGACATCCTTGATCCTAGGCGTATGATGGGCGTCAGGCCGGATATGAAGGGGCGTGAATCGAGGGGTCTTCCGGAAGGTATTTATACCGGATTTTTATGGCCCGCGTTGTCCGTGATCGTGCCTCATTTTAGTAATATTGCGGGTTATGGTAATTATGGAGCTATCCGTCCTGAAAGTGCCCTCACTCCAGTTGAAATGAAACAACTCACCGAAGAGATGGGATTTCCTAAGGATGTGGTCGAGTTAGAGCTGAAGAATAAATTCCGAACAAATGGCTTCAGCATACCGATCACGCCAGAGACCTCCAGGTTATATAAAGAGGATATCAAGCGTACGATCCTGGCCAAACAGGCGTCGGGATCGCGGGAGATTCGCCTGGTTCTGGCGGGGGTGGGGGAAGAGGCCAGCGAGTTTATGGAGGTTGTTGGCATTATGCAACAGGCGTTTAAAGAGCTGGGCATTGGGTTTGATGACTTCTGGCGGGTCAGCATGGTCCTGATCGACAGTGAACGCGAGATGTTATTTGCTGCACGCACGCAATATGATAAGGGCAAGAGTTTCTTTGATAAGTTGCCGTTCTGGTTGAATGTTCTTCCGGTCCATGAAGATTTCTTTGATACGCAGGCGTTGACCAAGATCTTCGGCGCAGAGAAGTATCGCGATATGGATTATATATTTAATCGTAACACGATTTATGGCCATGAAACAGTCAAGTATGCCATCGGGGCTGAATTACTTAAGTCTTATGCGAAGAATTATCAAGATCCTCAATGGGTTGCCAGAAGGAGCGGCGTTTATCCGGTATTATTCAGGCTCCTCAGAGTTTATCTCGGGACAAAGAATCTTTTGAATTTCTTCGGTCGTAAAGGTACACGTTATATCACGGAAGCGTCGACAGGGGACACAGTCCTGATGATACCGGGCACGCGGGTTCTGACAGAAGATAAGCGTACGGGCTTTTGTGAAGTGGAAGATGCAGAGGCGATGGCGCGTGGAGGGGTCCCAAAGTTTGTGCAATATGTCGAGGAACATGCCAAAGACGAGGCGATGCGCGTCGCGAATGAAGATCAGGTGCGCGCGTGGATCAGCGAGGCATGGTTTGTCAGGATCGGTGGCGGGAACAATTCTTATGAAGCTGTTTATGAGGCTAGAGGCGCTGGTTCGCCGCTCGCCGGTTATGTGATCAAGGTTCCGTATGACCGGACATCAGAGGCTCGTCTTGAAGGGATCAAACAGAATATGGGCGGGATCATGGCGGATTTTAATACAGTCAGTGATGTGCGCGTTAACGGAAAAGAATGTCCGTTTGTTGTTATACAGAAGAAATTGAAAGTGTTTGAAAAGGCGGGTCGATTGTCACATGTGGGTGATCACGTATTGCCTGATGGGACAGAGGTGAGTTTGACACAACTTGAGAAAGATCTGGTGGAGGATATGGTGGCACGGGGCGTCTATTACCCGGATGCTTTGATCCCGAAGAACTACGGGCTTGATGAAACGACCGGGAAACTTTATCTGATCGATTTTGGTGATGCCGAGATCGCTGAGAGGGGTAGTCGGCTTTTTGACGGGATCATATTTGAGGAGAATGATACAAATTTTTACGGGCGTAAAGATGTTGGCCATTGGAAATTTCACAAGTACGCGGGAGAGGGGCGGTATTTCGATAGCATTGGAATAAGAAGTGACGACGAGCTTTACGCCTTGTGGGCCACGCGTTTATCAGAGAATCATCCTGTGCCGGATGTCGTATTGTCCGCCAAGGAAGATCCGGCCCAGGTCGATCATGCTGTTGATCAGGCTGAGAAAACCGGACCCATCATGGATGACAATGAAATTGATGAGGCTACCCAGGTTATTTTTCAGGCAGCGCCTGCGATCGTGAAAGATCTTTTGGTTAAAGGTGAGGCGCCGTTTGGTGATAACAAGTTTCCTTTTCAGATGGCCAAACGAAAGAATAAAGATACCTATAAGGAACGGGAGATGTTTTTTGTCAGGATTGGGCACATCTTGTTTGTGACCGAAGATGTTTATCAGGTGTTGGATGCGGGGTTCAAGGAAAAATGGCGGAATAATTTGATCCGTGTGGGGAATCTTGATTTCTGGAGTTACGCCAATTATACATTTATGAGCATGATCGCATTGCTGAGTGTTGACCTTAAAGGGAAACGGATCATTGATGCGGGGGCAGGGCGTGGACTATTGTCTCTTTTTGCTGCAAAGTTGGGAGCATCTGAACTTGTGCTGATCGATATGGACACAGAGGCTTTGGATCAGGCAAGGGCGGACTTCGACCTTAATGGTGTCCGAGGTGTTGAGTATGCCGAGGGATCGGCGGCGGACCTGAACAATACAGCACAGCTTAAGACGTTCTTGGAGGCACTGCCGCACACGGATGCCGAAACATATGTCATTTCTAATATTGGCCGCTGGGCCCAATATAGCGCTGGGAACAATACGGTCATTAATCTTATACCGGTCATTGAAGAAGCAACAGGTTCATCTGTGTCCCGATTTCTGGCGGCAGGTTATACGGCGGATAATACATTCTCTTTACCTGCGGCGAAAGAAGATGTTGAATTGATAGGGTCCAAGGGTTATGTCGTAAAGACCCAGCAGCTCGGGACATTCAGGGAAAAGCCATTCCTTTGGCTGGCGGAGAAACAAGATGCGGCAGCTGTTACGCCGGGCGGTATTGATCTTAATACCAAGAAGATGCCTCTGAATATCCGCAGCTCGGGTGAAGGCATACAATTTAGTTTTGATCCCTCAACGGTCAAACAGTTCCAGAACGCTTCCGGGTTCACGCCTGTTATCATCAGCATTCAGCCGATGACAATGTCCTTGCCAAGCTTCCTGGGGATAAGCGATAATGTCCCCGCGCCAGAAGCGGCTTTACGTTAAGGTAAGGAGATCATGTACCAATACAAAGGTTTTGAAGATACGATCGCGGCGATCATGACGCCTTCCGGTTCCGGAGGGGTGGGGATCGTGCGCCTGAGTGGCCCGGATGTTCTTGTTATTCTCGAGCGTGTGTTCACCGGTAAGAATCCCGCGAGGCCTTCAGAGTGGAGGACGTTCAGCCTGCATTATGGATGGATCAAGGCGCCCTCAGGCGATATGCTGGATGAGGCTTTGGTTTCGCTCATGCGCGCGCCTAAAAGTTATACCTGCGAAGATGTGGCGGAGATCAGTTGCCATGGCGGTCCGGCGGCAGTGCGTGCGGTCCTTGAGTTGTGCCTTGAGCAAGGCGCGCGTCTCGCGCAACCTGGTGAATTCACCAAGCGGGCTTTCTTGAATGGTCGTATTGATCTGGCGCAGGCTGAAGCAGTGCTAGATGTGATCAGTGCCAAGACGGATGCCGCACTCCGGGCCAGCGAGCGCCAGCTTAAAGGTGAATTGTCCATGGAGCTGGATGGTATCCGTGCCGTGCTTCTGCAGATCCTTGGCGGCATTGAGGCGGTCCTGAATTTTCCCGAAGATGATACGGATGAAGGGCAGGGCGAAGAATTGCGGGCGGATATTGAGGCGTCACGTCAACGCTTGACAGAACTTCTGGCTACAGCCAAAAGTGGACGGGTCCTTAAAGAAGGGATGAAGGTTGTCATTTGCGGCCGGCCGAATGTCGGCAAGTCATCGTTATTAAATGCGCTTTTGAGGGCACCGCGTGCCATTGTCACCGATGTGGCGGGTACGACCCGTGATGTGCTGGAAGAACTGGCCAATATCGACGGTATTCCGGTCAATCTTGTGGATACGGCCGGGATCCTTGCGCCCCGTGATAAAGTCGAGGAAGAAGCTGTGCGGCGTTCGCGGGCATCGGTGGACAGCGCGGATATCGTCCTGCTTGTGCTGGACCAGAGCCTGCCCCTGGACGCTGTGGACCTTGCCCTGATGGAGGAGATCAAGAATCCGCATACTATTCTTGTCTGGAACAAGTCAGATCTTTCTCCGGTTGAGAATAAGGACACGGGACGGTTATCGGTCCGGGTGTCGGCTGTGACACGGCATGGACTCGATGACCTCAAGGCCATGATGGTGCGCATGGCGTTGGACGGGCAGGGGTTTGACGGGCACGGGCTTGTGGTCAATGATGTGCGTCATGTGGAAGCATTGCGCCGTGCAGAGGGTGCGTTGGCGCGCGCGGCAGTAACGGCCGCAGATAACAGGTCATTTGAATTCGCGGCTGAGGACATCAAGAGCGCTGTGAATGAACTTGATGCCATTACGGGGCGCAATGTGGATGATGATGTCCTTGATCAGATATTTTCCAAGTTCTGCATCGGAAAATAATTACTTCTGCACGCAATCCTTGAAACAATCCGGAGCAATAACCTTCGCCGCCTCTGTTGTGGCTGCAACGGGTTGAGGTTTTTTAACGCCGGCATCCACCCGGCGTTGAAGGGCGTTCAACTCTTCTTTCTTCTGATCCAGGATATCACTTAAACGGCGCAACTCTTTGAGGGTGGCATCGTGGTCGCGGTTCTTCTTGTCCGCCAGGGCTTTGGCTGATCTGATATCGCTCACGAGGTCTTTAACAGTATCCTGAAGCTGGGCTACCTGGCCTTCATTGGATTGAAGTTTCTTTTCGGCCAGGAGTTTTGCCGCGCCGGCTTCTTCCGCTTTGACGAGGTCTTGTTGGTATGTTTTCTTGACGGCAGCCAGTTCATCTTTGAAGGCCTGCAGCTCTGTGTTGAGCCGGGCGATCGTCATTTCGCGGTCATTCATGATCTGATCGATCGCTTCCTGTTTGATCGTCAGGGTCGCGTATTTCATTTCCGCAGCCTGCATTTTATCTTCGGCCGCTTTTACGGTTTCTCCTGCGGCTTGCAGGTCTTCGCGGAATTTGCTGATCAGGGCTTCTTTCTCACTCAGGTCAAGGGTCAGTTGGCGCAGTTCCTGTGGGTCAGCGGCAACGGATTTTTCAACCACGACGGTTGGCTGAGCCTTGAGCGCTGTCAGTTCCGCGCGCAATTGGTCATGGGTTTGTGCCATGGCTTGAATTTTCGCCTCTTGTTCAGATGATCTTTGCTGCAGCTCTATAAGGGTTTGTTCTTTCGCGGCCACAGCGTCAGCGATGGCGGCGTCCGTATTGTCCTCAAAGGTTTTTAGTTTTTCTTTGATCTCGGTCAGTTCCTCGTCTTTGGAAACGATCGCGTCCATAAGGACTTTCTTTTCTGCATTGCCCTGGATCGCAGGGGCGGATTGAAGCTTTGCGATCTGCTCATCACGCGCGAGCAGTTGCTCTTGCATTGCGGCTGCATCGGTCTGCGCCCGTGTTAATTGGGTTTCAACAGATGTTAGCTTGGCGGCCGTGTGGCGCAGGCGCTGCTCGAGTTCCTGAATGGCGTTCCTGTCCTGGGCTGTTTTCCCGCTGAGGATCGGGCGCAGCGAGCGTTGTTCCTGTTGCATGGTGGCAACGCGTTCAGATAATTCGGCAAGGCGGGTATCTTTCGTCTTGATGGAATTCTTCAGGGTTTCCAGGTTTTGTGCGGCAGAGGCCAGTTCTTTGGAACGTCCGGTGACCTTTTCGGTCATGTCGAGGATGGTTTGGCGCAATTGAGAGTTTTCATTCTGCAGCGAGACCTTTTGAACAGCACCTTCGCGCATCCCGGCCAGGTTTTTCTCCAGGGTTTTGATCTTGTCCGTGGCCGTAGCGAGCAGGGCGCTTTGGTCCTGCAACATTTTCATGTTCTGCTGCAGGGTATTATTTTGACTGACGATCGCGTCGTAATTTTTGACTTTTGCCAGAAGTTTTTGATGACGCAGGGCCAGTTCATTCATGGTGGTCCGGGTCAGTTCAGCGCTCTCCTGCGCTTTCTGTGCTGCGTTCTTAAGGGTATAGATCGCTTCCCGCTGGGCCTGTTTCTCCGGGTCATTGACAAGCAGGGGCTTTTTCAGATCCGCGCTGATCGTGTTGAGTTGAGTTTCGAGGACCTTGATGTTCGCTGCGGCAGCCTCAAGGCTTTTGATCTGGAGCCCCTGCGTTTCGCTCAGGACAGGTAAGGGTGGCGCGGGTGGCGCAACCGGCGTAGCCGGTTGTTTCCTGGATAACGGCCCTCTGTAGCGCGCTATATTCGCTTTGAGCTGTGCAAGCTGGGCATCGCCTGCCTTGAGCTGTGCTTCAATGCTGGTGACCTGGTTATCCATGTCGGTAAGTTTCTCATCGGTCAGGGAGAGGTCGCTCTTGTAGCGGGCCAGCAAGGCTTTGAATTGAGCGAGCTCCTTGTTCTTGTCTGCCATTTCCTTGTCAATGTCCTCCAGCCGTTTATTGGCGGAAGAGATCTGAGGTTTGAATGAGGTCAATGAATCATCGCGTGTGCGGGAGGACTTCTTGAGTTCTTCGATCTCCTTGAGTTTCAGGCCGTAATCGGTGACGAGTTCGCTGAACCTTTTCTGTTCGGCATAATTCTTTTTGGCTAAATCGTCTTTGATACGCATGTAATGGGCGTCTATTTTGAGCAGGGTCTCCATGTCGATCTTTCCGGCCCCTTGGCTGGCGGAGGAGACAGCCGGTTTGGAAGCGGTTAATGCATCGTCACGTGTGCGCGCGGATTTCTTCAGTTCCTCGATCTCCTTGAGTTTCAGGCCGTAATCAGCGACGAGCTCACTGAACATTTTCTGTTCGACGAAGTTCTTTTTAGCAAGCTGGTCTTTGATCCGGATGTAGTAGGCATCAATTTTGGCAAGGGCTTCAACATAGCGGTTGTTCGTCTGTTTAAGCCCTGTATTGATGCTGGTCAGTTCGTTCTTGAGTTGGTCCAGGCTGCTGAGCTTCTCGGTCAGGGTCATGGTTTTTTCGATGAGGATGGCGCGTTTTTCCTGCAAGACGGCTTTCAGTTGTTCCAGTTCGGGTGAGGTTTCCTGGTCTTTGGTCTGCGCGATAGATTTCTGTTTGGCATTAAGTTCGGAAATATCTTTCAGGGTGCTGTCGATCTCCTGTTCATCCTTCTTAACGGATGCCAGGGTCTCATCCGGAAGTATTTCGTTTGGCCGGTGCAGGCGCTGGGGCACGCGATCGATCGGGAGGGTCTTCATGACTTCGACGTAAGCTTGCTCATAGGGGGTGCCGTAAAACTTTTCGCGGAGTTCAACAACTTCGCGTGAACGTTTGTAAAGCGCCTGATAAAGAGCATCATTTTCCGTGATCAGGCCCCGGATGAGGCCTTCGAGTTCTTGGGTTTGCTTTTCGTAAGCGACGACATCGTTTTTGACGCTTGAGATATCGCTGATGATCTGCGTCATGCGTTCAGGGATCGGTTTCCCGGTCACGGCGGGTTGATCCGTGATCTTTTTGATGTATTCATTGGCTGTCGGATTCTCAGGATCAATGCGCAGGATCCAGCCGAACTGTTTGGCGGCGCCTTCCTTGTCACCCCGGTCATACTGGCGCACCGCGAATTCCTCGAGAAAACGCAACTGCGACCGGTAGGCCTGGGCGCCTGCCGAGGATGCCGTCGTGGTCAGGGTGATCAGGATCAGAAGGAAAAGGTGTCTTGTCTTCATAGGCGTTAGGGTCTTTGGGTGTCCTGAAGGTTGGTTTGGATCGCCTGGATCTGGGCGTTCTTGTTAGCAAGGTCGTTCTGGATGGCTTTGAGCCTCCGCTGGATGTCATCAAAACGGTTTTGAAGCGAAAGCAGGGCGGCATCTTTTTCGATCAGGCGGCGTTCTTTGCCTTCGAGTTCGATCCTGGCTTGAGCCACGGCATTCATGATGGCGCGCGCATTCTCTGAATATTCGGGAACAGGCGCGCGCAATTCCAGGGAAGTGCCTGAGGGGCGTGCGGCCGGTTCGTTGTTAAGACGGACTTCGGCTTCAGCGAGGCCGGTCCGCATATCCTGGATCTCTTTTTGCCGGTCGAGGCGCTCAGATGCCATCTGGTTCTTGATGAAAGTGATCTCTTTTTCGATCTTGCCAGCAGCCCTCTTGCCTTCTTCGATGCGATCCAGGGTGGCTTGATCCAGCGTTGTTGTTGCGGTCTCGGGCGCAGTGGCCTTGAGGGCGGCGACCGTGCTCTCGAGGTCACGGACCATGATCATATAGTTATCGATCTTCTCGAGCATTTCTTTCTCGCTCAGGCGGTGGCGCGATTTATAGGAGATCAGTTGTTCGAGTACAATATCGGCATCATTTTCATAATAGACGGAGGCGGGGAGAAAGTCTTCCTTACTGAAATCATAGGCTTTGCAGGGCAGTTGATCGAGTTTCTTATTGAGGAATGCCAGAGATGGGTCTTTGGCCGCGATCTTTCTTAGATGATATTGCGCGATCTTGTTGCCGCAGTCGACACGGAGCATTTCAAGGAATATCTGGGCGGCTTTGGCATATTCTCCGCGCAGGTATGTTTCCCGTGCGTAACGGTAGGTTTCCGAATTGGTCAATTCCAGGATGCTGAGGTTGTAGGGTTGGGGTTCTGCCGTTGTCGCCTTGGAAACGGAAGGTTTCACAGGTTTCTGGGCCAGGGCTAAAGGTGCTGCGATCGTCAGGATGCCTAAGCATGCCAGGCTGATGAGAAGGGATCGTTTCATGGGGCCTCTCTATTAGTTTTTAAAGTTAACATATTTTTACATAATAAGTTGATCAATGCTTTAGAAAAGATAAAAATTTTATTCTTATTAATAACGGAGCGGAAAG
>JFJP01007148.1_pt1 | contig 11145 bp, 11 predicted proteins | sample 431651 | NCBI WGS metagenome assembly JFJP01 (sample SAMN02602958, study PRJNA72255) | Microbial mat metagenome, whole genome shotgun sequencing project. | biome: fresh water; feature: sink hole; material: water; isolation source: purple microbial (photo- and chemosynthetic) mats found in... | reverse complement strand
CATGGAGATTGATTACCGCCTGGCCTTTGACATGGCACCGGTGGGCCTGGCCCTGTCGCGTAACCGCACCATGGAAGACTGCAACCGTCACCTGTGCGAGATGTTTGGAGCCAGCCGGGATCAATTGGTGGGGCAGTCGTTTCAACTGCTGTATCCGAGCGCGCAGGAGTTTGAACGCACCGGCCTGCGCATCGCCCCCATCCTCAACCGAAACGGCACCTATGCGGACGACCGCATCATGAAACGGGTCGATGGCCGCTTCAAGGGCGAAACCTTCTGGTGCCATGTGACAGGTCGCGCACTGAATCAGAGTGCGCCCCATGAGGCGGGTATCTGGACTTTTGAGGACCTGAGCTCGAGCCGCCCGGTTAAGGCCGAACTGACTGCCCGCGAGCGCGAGGTCGCGGCCCATCTGATGGACGGACTGACTTCCAAACAAATTGGCCGCGTCCTCTTGATCAGCCATCGCACCATAGAAATCTACCGCGCACGTCTGATGCGTAAGTACAAAGCGGCCAACACCGGCGAATTGGTGCATAAATTGATGTCCGGATAATGGATAATGCGCGTGGTCTGGCATGTGTTTTGCATTAGCCCTGATGACCCATCCATTTGTTTTAACCCCCAGGAGACGCAATGGTCACTACCACCAAAGCCCCAAGCTCAGCTACCGCATCTGAAAAAGCAGCCGCCAAAAAGACGGTCGCCGCCAAACCCGTTGCCACCAAGAAAGTTGCCGCGCCAGTCGCCAAAGAACCGGCTGCTGTCAAGACAACTTTTGCCCCGGTCGCCGCGCCAGTTGCCAAAACACCGGCTGCTGTCAAAACAACTTTTGCCCCGGTTGCTGCGCCAGTTGCCAAAGCACCGGCTGATGTCAAAACAACTCCTGCCCCGCTTGCTGCACCAGTTGCCAAAGCACCGGCTGATGTCAAAACAACTCCTGCACCAGTAGCAAGCGCCGTTGATGCCAAGCCCGTCGCCAAGAAGCCAGCCGCCACGACAGTGCTCAAACCTTCGACAGCACCCAAGCCGGTGTTAAATACCGAGCAGCGCAACCATTACGTCGCTGTGGCAGCGTTTTACATGGCAGAGCGGCGCGGCTTTACGCTGGGCAACCCGGTGGACGACTGGATTGCTGCTGAAGCCGAGGTGGACCGCCTGATTGCCAGCGGACATTTTTTCGGATAACTCAGTCGACGATACTGCGCATCCACTGCGGCAGTTCGATCGCTTTCTGTTTTGGAAAGTCGACCCAAATGGTGGTAGCCCCGCCGGCAGCGTAGATCACGTCCGGCTGGTCGGGTACCTCCATCGTGGCCCAGGTCTCAAAGGTGGTGCGCGCCGGGTTGCTGGTGTACATCTTCACCCGAACATCACCCGGATATTCAAGCTGCTTGTGAAAGTTGCAGAACGCGTTGACGATGACCGGCCCCTCACCCAGCGGGTTGGGCATGGCCCCGATGGCACGCAGCCAGTCAATACGCACGGTCTCAAGATACCTGAAATAGGTGGTGTTGTTGACGTGACCCATGGCATCCATGTCACCCCAGCGGATGGGGATCACCAACTCAAACACCAGTTTCTTGTCATCGGGAATGTCGAATTTCATGCTTTGCTCCTACAGTTGAACCTCAGTCACTGACGCACGTCATTCATCGGTGCGCCTGAATCGATGCAAGGATGCCCAGCGTGAACAGTGCTGCGGCCAGCCATTGCGCTGTGCCCGGCCAAGTGCCATCCCAAATGAACGAGTAAAGAAGTCCAAACAGCGTCTCACTGACAATCAGCTGACCACACAGACTGACTCTCAGGCGCTGACTCGCCAGGTTCCACAAAATGCTCGCTCCCCAAGCCGAGCCGATCCCGGTTACTATACAAACGATAGCTATCAGCGCAGCGTTATCAAGCGCCAGCAGCACTTTTAGCTCTGAGCCCGCCAGCAACCAGAGCACCACGGCACCAACACCGGTGGCCATACCAATCCAGTTAGCCCATTCGATGGCGCTGATTTCAGGGTGACGTCTGAGCCAGGCCGCATTGAGGATCGCAAATAGCGTCCAACTCGCCATGGCCGCCACCGCCAGTGTCACGCCCCACCAGAACTGCGCACCATCCAGCGGTAGCTGGGCAGCATTGGAGAGCGATGCGTACATCATCAAACCCAGACCCCCTGCGGTCAACATCAGGCCTGGCAGCAAACCCGACCATTTCAAACCCAAGGGTTTGCCCAGCAACATGACCCAGATTGGAATGGTGCCGATGATCAGCGTGGGCACTTCAGAGCCAGCCGCCACAACGGCTTGTGCCAGCAGCAGGTAATAGCCCGTGGCTCCCAGCAAACTCATGCCCAGAGCCGTCAGGGCCTGGTGCCAGGTCGGCCAGGTATGTGTGCGCCAGGTCAGCACCATCACCAGCGCCGCCATGGCACCGTAGCTGACAAAACGGCCCGCCGTCAGATCAACCGACGACAAACCCGGTGTCATGCGTGGCACCACAAACACCATGCCCCACAGGGCACCGGCGGCCAATCCGGCTGCAATGCCAAACCCCAACTTGCTGGCGCTGTGACGCGCAGTGTCAGACAGCAAAACCGTCATCAGCCGAAATGACCGCACCGTTGATGAAATGGCTTTGGTCCGAACACAGCATGATCAGCAACGCATCCAGATCTTGCGGCTGGCCAACCCGCTTGCGCGGCAGCATCTGAATGAGCTTCTGACCCTGCTCGGTCTGCCAATGCGCATGATTGATTTCGGTATCGATGTAGCCGGGGCAGATGGCGTTGACATTGATGCCAAATTTGCCCCACTCCAGCGCCATGGCTTTGGTCATCTGGATCATGGCCGCCTTGCTCATGGCATAGACACCAATTTTTGGCAGCACCCGCAGGCCCGCCATGGAAGCCACATTGACAATGCGCCCGCCGGTAAAACTGCCCGGTGCCGAGCCTTGTGAGCGCGCCAGCATGCGCTTGCCGACCTCTTGCGCAACAAAAAAGGCACCCTTGACGTTGGTGTCAAACATGAAGTCAAAGTCACGCAGGCTCACATCCTGCAATCGCTGGGTGGTGCTGACACCCGAGTTGTTGACCAGAATGTCAATCGAGCCCACCTCGGTCTCGGCATGTGCCACCGCCGACTTGATCGAATCGTGGTCGGTCACGTCGAGCTCGATCACATGCGCATCACCACCTTCGCCGTCAATCCGGGCCCGCAAGTCCTTCAGTTTTTCAACACGCCGACTGGCCAGCACCACAGCAGCGCCGGCACCCGACAAGGTGCGGGCAAATTGGGCACCCAAGCCGCTGGAGGCACCGGTGATAAAGGCCACGCGGCCCGCCAGGTCAATGCTGTAAGCCATATCAAATCTCCGTTATGAATAGAACGATCGTTCTATTATGCGCATTTCCACCCATCTAAAATGGTTCTTCCAACCGACAATCGATGTTCGAGAACCGCAGCGGTTTTCGTGTCCCATTATCAAGCGAGATACACCATGACAAACGATGAAATCCTGGCCCAATTTGGTCCCCGTGAATCCATGGAATACGACGTGGTCGTGGTCGGCGGTGGTCCGGCCGGCCTGGCCACCGCCATCCGTCTGAAACAACTCGCCGCCGAAAAAGGCAAGGAGGTTTCGGTCGTGGTGCTTGAAAAAGGCTCCGAGCCCGGTGCCCATATCCTGTCGGGTGCCGTACTCGACCCCCAATCGCTGACCGAGTTGTTCCCCGACTGGAAAGCCATGGGGGCACCCCTGAACCAACCGGTCACGGGTGAAGCCATGCTGTTCCTCAGTGAAGCCACCGGCTACCGCACCCCCAATATGTTCCTGCCCCAGTGCAGCCAGAACCACGGCAACTACATCATCAGCCTGGGGGCACTGACACGCTGGCTGGCCACCCAGGCTGAAAGCCTGGGGGTGGAAATCTTCCCCGGCTTTGCCGCCGCCGAAGTTCTTTACAACGAAGTCGGCCACGTCACCGGGGTGGCCACCGGCAACATGGGTGTCGAGAAAAGCGGTGAGCCCGGTGCCAACTTCCAGCTTGGCATGGAACTGCTGGGCAAATACACCATCTTTGCCGAAGGCTCACGCGGCCACCTGGGCAAACAAGTCATCGCCAGGTACAAACTGGACGAGGGCTGCGACCCGCAGAGCTACGCCATCGGCATCAAGGAATTGTGGGAAGTCGACCCGGCGCGCCACGAACCCGGCCTGGTGCTGCACACTGCCGGCTGGCCGATGGACGACAAGACCTATGGCGGCTCCTTCCTGTACCACATGGAAGGCAACAAAATAGCCATGGGCTTCATCACTGGCCTGAACTATCAAAACCCCTACCTGAGCCCGTTTGAGGAATTCCAGCGCTGGAAGACCCACCCCAACATCCGCTGGTACCTGGAAAATTCGAAAGGTGAAGTGACCGCAAAAAGAATAGCATACGGTGCCCGTGCCATCACCGCCGGAGGCCTTTTGTCCTTGCCAAAAACGGTGTTTCCGGGTGGCGCGCTGGTGGGCTGCGATGCGGGCTTCCTGAACGTCAGCCGCATCAAGGGCACACACGCGGCAATCAAATCGGGCATGCTGGCCGCCGAGGCCGCCTTTGAAGCGGTGACAGCCGGCCGGGCGCAGGATGAACTCAGCGCCTACCCTGAAAGCTTCGAGGCCAGCTGGCTCTACACCGAACTCAACAAGTCGCGCAACTTCAAGGCCTGGTTCAAATACGGCCTGCGGGTCGGCACCCTGATGAACGGGTTTGAGCAATTCAGCCTGAATGGTGCCATGCCCTGGACAATTCGCCGCAGCAAGCCTGATCATGAATACCTCAAGCCTGCGTCTGAATGCCAACCCATTGACTATCCCAAACCCGATGGCAAGCTGACGTTTGACCGCTTGAGTAGCGTGTTCATCAGCAGCGCGGCCCATGAAGAGAACCAGCCGGCACACTTGACCCTGAAGGATGCGTCAGTGCCCGTCAAGATCAATCTGGCCAAATACGCCGGACCCGAGGCCCGTTACTGCCCGGCAGGCGTGTACGAGTTCGTCAAGAACACAGACAACACAGACCGGCTACAGATCAACGCAGCCAACTGCGTGCATTGCAAAACCTGCGACATCAAGGACCCAACGCAGAACATCGTGTGGGTGACCCCTGAGGGCGGTGGCGGGCCGAATTATTCAATCATGTAAAGTGCACCAGCCCATCTCCCGATGGGCTTTTTTTGCAGCCCCAGATATTGCGATGCTGCCGGCCAAGGCAATCGTAGATAGCCTGTCGGCGCGCGGATGCCCAGACATTCCAGCGTCCGGTTTTAGGGCAGGTTTCGGTCATTCACATGGCACCAGGCTACCGAGTGCCTTTAGCTGCTTGGCACGGGTTTCGCTTGACCCATTTAGAACGACAATCGACCGGTAGGGCGACACAAGGGTCACCTTATATAGATCAGGCATCATCTGATGCGCCCTCACCCATCTCAAACTTTTTAGGAAATATTGACATGAAAGATGTGTTGTTCTTCGAAAACATGCTGACCCCGAAAATCATTACATTTGTTTATTGGCTATTACTTTTTGCAGCAGTCATTGGTGGTGTGAGTTCAATGTTCGGATTTGGTGGATTTTCAATTGGCAAATTTTTTATGGGCATAATTTATGCCATTGGTGGTGCCCTTGCTGCAAGAATATGGTGTGAACTCTTGATTGTTCTGTTCAAAATGAACGAGGCACTACAAGAAATACGTCACAAATAAGCCTCATTGCCTAACACAACCGTTGGTGATCAACATCTTTCACCGTAGCAACTATTAATAACTCTCAGGAAGGAAAATCACAGTGGCTCTCGTAATTAAAAAATGGTACGCCAGCAGAACAGCAGACCAAGCCGGAAATTATGTGCATTTGGTTGGCAGAGAAGCTGGGTTGTTTGCCTGGATGTTGTCAGTGATCGGGATTGATCCAACAACTGAAATTGAGATCAAGGAAAACCTGATCGTATTCACCGCAGGCTCTCTTTCCGGAAAACAAAAACGTGTCATTCCCATGCGGTCGGTTTGTTCGACCTATTACGGATATGTCAAACCATGGCAAATGGCCCTAACCCTTGGTGTATTGCTGTCTCCCATTTTCTTTTTGGGTCTGGTCGTTGGTCCTTTGTACTATTTCCTGAATAAACAACTGACTGTGGGTGTTGTGGAAAATTCCGGTTGGATCGGTGGCTTTTCATTTAAGCGCTCTGTGATTGAAGGGCAGAACATAGATGAGACTAAAGCCTATGAAGTTATCGACATCATTCGCGCCTTGATTGAAGCCAAAACGGCCTAACGAATAGTGTTTAGCTTGTGCGCTGCAATGCTGATGAAGACACACCACACCCAACGCGCAAGACAAACCTTGTTGGACTGCGCGGCCGATGACAGGCGTTAGCAAGCAGGGCAATGAGGCCCGATTCAATGCGAAAAAGTATCGGCGGCCGACCTTCATTACTGCCGGCACTGCCAGGCATCCGGCTGCACATTCAAGGTGCAAAGCAGAACACAAAAGCCGTCTTTGGGCATCGTTCACGACGAAAACGCCGCTTTACTACCGGCCCACGGCGTAAAAATATGCCGCCGTGACGGGCCCAGGTGAAGCATCCAATCCGAGCAGGTAGAATTTGCCGGTCAGGAGAGAGTCTTCCACGCGAAGAACGCCGAAGGCGCAGAGTTGCTGATTGCAGCAGTTTGAACGCTCAGGCAAAAAGGACTGACAAACGTTTTCGGATCACCCAGTCTGGCAACGTATCCCCACTGGAGAGAGGCAGCTTGCGCGCACAGCGGTTGGCAGCCCACCGAAGGAGCAAACCGCAGTCTTGGCCGCTTTTGCAGGCATCCAGACCCGGCGAATCTCTCAGGTAAAGCGGACAGCGGGGGCAGCCCATGGTCACAACGCCGTGTTGTACTTTTGAACGTTCCCCTCAATGACCTGCATGTGGCGCTTGGTGCGCGCATGGTGCCGTTTGCCGGCTACAGCATGCCGGTGCAATACCCGGATGGCCTGATGGCCGAACACAAACACACCCGCAGTGCAGCCGGTCTGTTTGATGTCTCGCACATGGGGCAGTTGCGCTTGGTCGGCCCGGATGCTGCTGCCGCGCTTGAGACGCTGTTGCCGGTAGATGTGATCGACCTGCCCGTTGGCAAACAGCGCTACGGCCTGCTGCTCAACGACGAGGGTGGCATCATCGATGACCTGATGTTTGTCAACCGTGACTATGCCCATGGCGGCGACCTGTTTGTCATCGTCAACGGGGCCTGCAAGGTGGCTGACATGGCCCACATCCAGGCCAGGATTGGCACCCGTTGCCAGGTCATTCCGATGCCTGAACGTGCCTTGCTGGCGTTGCAAGGACCACTTGCCGTCAATGCCCTGTCGCGCCTGGCCCCGGGTGTTGAAAAACTGGTGTTCATGACCGGCGGCACCTTCATGGTGCAGGCGGCAGACCAAGCCATCGAGGTGTTTCTGACCCGCAGCGGCTACACCGGAGAAGACGGCTTTGAGATTTCGGTGCACGTCTCGCAGGCGTTGGCACTGGCCAACGCCCTGCTGGCACAGCCTGAAGTCAAGCCGATTGGCCTGGGCGCGCGCAATTCACTTCGCCTGGAAGCCGGTTTGCCGCTATACGGCAATGACATCGATGCCAGCACCACCCCGGTCGAAGCCGGCTTGAACTGGGCCATGCAAAAGGTGCGCCGCGCCGGCGGTGCGCGCGCCGGAGGGTTTCCGGGCGCTTCAAAAATACTAGCGCAACTCGCAGGTGGAGCGGGGGCTACAGCCCGAAAACGTGTTGGACTCATGGCTTTGCAGCGGGTACCGGTACGCGAGCACACCGAGCTGCAAGATGCCAACGGCCTGCGCCTGGGCGAAGTGACCAGCGGCTTGCTGGGCCCCAGCATCGATCAGCCCATTGCCATGGCCTATGTACTGCCCGAATTTGCCGCGCTGGGCACCAAGATCAACGCCTTGGTGCGCGGCAAGACGGTGCCCATGCAAGTGGTGGCCATGCCGTTTGTGCCAACCAACTATTTCCGCGGTTAACAACTGGGCTAACTTTCACAGTCACTGACCACGCCCTGGCATGAAAGCTGTTTCACGTTGACCTGGCGTTTTCCTGCAGGTCAATCGATGTACCCCTGATGCCCTCTCACTTTTTTCAGCCCCACCCTATCTTCTGGAGACCACCATGACCCTCAAATACACCCCTGACCACGAATGGATCAACATCGACGGCAACACCGCCACCGTTGGCATCACCCACCACGCGCAAGACGCACTCGGTGACGTGGTGTTTGTCGACCTGCCCGAGGTTGGCAAAACCTATGCCGCCAAAGACGCTGCTGCCGTGGTCGAATCGGTCAAAGCCGCAGCCGACGTATACATGCCCGCCAACGGCGAAGTGACCGAGGTCAACGAAGCCCTGCGCGCCGACCCGTCACTGGCCAACTCGGACCCTCTTGGCGCTGGCTGGTTCTTCAAGATGACACTGGCCAACCCTGCCGAGCTGGATGTCATGATGGACGAAACCAGCTACACCGCCTTTGCCGCCGACGCGCACTGAGCGTCCGGTCTTGCCGCAAACCTGTGCCTATGCCTGATTGAACCTGCCATGACCATGCCAAATACCCCAATCCTGTCCGATCTTGAGAACCGGTCTGAATTCATCGCCCGCCACATCGGTGTCAGCGCGGCCGACGAGGCTGTGATGCTCCAGGCCGTGGGTGCCGCCTCGCGCCAGGCGCTGATGAATGAGATCGTGCCGCCAAGCATCGCCCGTAGCCGCGCCATGGACATCCCTGCGGCCATCACCGAGGCCGCTGCGTTGACTGAGCTCAAAGCCATTGCGGCCAAAAATCAAGTCTTCAAGAGCTACATTGGCCAGGGTTATTACGGCACCCATACGCCGGGTGTGATCCTGCGCAACATTCTGGAAAACCCGGCCTGGTACACCGCTTACACGCCGTATCAGGCCGAGATCAGCCAGGGCCGCATGGAAGCGCTGGTGAACTTTCAGACCATGGTGACCGACCTGACCGCCATGCCCATGGCCAACGCGTCGATGCTCGACGAGGCTACCGCAGCCGCCGAAGCCATGACGCTGGCGCTGCGTGCTGGCAAGTCCAAGTCGAATGTGTTTTTTGTCGATGAAGAAGTCTTGCCGCAAACGCTTGAAGTCATCAAAACCCGGGCCGAGCCGCTGGGCCTCAGCGTCAAGGTCTGTCGCGGCGACGAGGCATTGAAACACGACAGCTTTGCCGTGCTGCTGCAATACCCCGGCACCAGCGGCGTGGTGCGCGATGACCGCGAATGGATTGCTGCTTACAAGGACAAAGGTGGCATCGTGATCATGGCGGCTGATCTGCTGGCCCTGACATTGCTGGCCCCACCCGGCGAGTTGGGTGCCGACATTGCCATTGGCAGCACCCAGCGCTTTGGCATACCCATGGGCAACGGCGGCCCCCATGCGGCCTATATGGCCTGCCGCGATGAGTTCAAGCGCTCCATGCCGGGCCGGCTGGTGGGTGTCAGTGTTGATGCCCATGGCAACCCTGCCTATCGGCTGGCACTGCAAACCCGCGAACAGCACATTCGTCGTGAAAAAGCCACCTCCAACATTTGCACCGCGCAGGTACTGCCAGCTGTCATGGCCAGCATGTACGCGGTCTACCATGGGCCCGCCGGGCTCACACGTATCGCCCAGCGTGTGGCCCGTTTCACCGCCATCCTGGCGCGTGGGCTGCAGCAAATGGGCTACACCCTGACCCACAGCAGTGCCTTTGATACCGTGACCGTCAACACTGGCGTCGCTACAAAAGAAATAGTGGCTTGCGCAATAGCAGCAAGGGCTAACCTGCGATTTTCCTCACAAGACACGCTGAGCATCTCACTCGATGAGACCTGCACCCGCGACGACATTGCCCAGCTCTGGTCCTTCTTTGTCCAAGGCGGACAGTTGTTGCCGCAGGTGGCGGCGCTACAAGCCAGTGTGGTGCCATGGCTACCGGCCGCGCTGCTGCGCACCAGCAGCTTCCTGACGCACCCGGTCTTCAACACGCACCATTCTGAGACCAGCATGCTGCGCTATATCCGACGCCTGAGCGACTTTGATCTGGCCTTGGACCGGAGCATGATCCCGCTGGGCAGTTGCACCATGAAGCTCAACGCCACCAGCGAGATGATTCCCATCACCTGGCCCGAGTTTGCCCACATTCACCCGTTTGCCCCGGCCAGCCAGCGTGCCGGCTACGCCCAACTTGACCAACAATTACGCGCCTGGCTGTGCCAGGCCACCGGTTATGCCGGCATCAGCCTGCAGCCCAACGCCGGCAGCCAGGGCGAATATGCCGGCATGCTGGCGATCCGGGCGTTTCACGCCTCGCGCGGCGAAAGCCACCGCAATATCTGCCTGATCCCCAGCAGCGCGCACGGTACCAACCCGGCCAGCGCCACCATGGTCGGCATGAAGGTGGTAGTGACCGCCTGCGACGCGCAAGGCAATGTCGACATGGCCGACCTGAAAGCCAAATGCGAGCAGCACAGTGCCAATCTGGCCGCCATCATGATCACCTACCCCAGCACCCACGGCGTCTTCGAGTACACAGCCACGGCGCTCGCGTGTATGTGGATGGTGCCAACATGAACGCCCTGGTTGGCCTGGCAGCGCCCGGTGAGTTTGGCGGCGATGTGAGTCACCTGAACCTGCACAAGACCTTCTGCATTCCCCACGGCGGCGGTGGCCCGGGCGTTGGCCCGGTGTGTGTGGTGGCTGACCTGGTGCCGTTTTTGCCCGGCCACGCGGCTTCACACCCTCTCCGTCCAAGAGCGGGCTGGGGTGAGGGCTGCGCCGTCGGTGCCATTTCAGCGGCACCTTTGGGCAATGCGGCGGTGTTGCCGATCAGCTGGATGTACTGCCGCATGATGGGTGCCGATGGCCTCAAAGCCGCCACAGAGGTGGCCATCCTGAGCGCCAACTACGTCAGCGCACGCCTGGCCAGCCATTTCCCCACGCTCTACACCAGCAGACCGCTGCAAGGAAAGCCGGGCCGGGTCGCGCATGAGTGCATTCTTGACTTGCGCCCACTCAAAGACACCACCGGCGGTGCCCAGGGTGTCAGC
>JFJP01001278.1_pt1 | contig 11145 bp, 8 predicted proteins | sample 431651 | NCBI WGS metagenome assembly JFJP01 (sample SAMN02602958, study PRJNA72255) | Microbial mat metagenome, whole genome shotgun sequencing project. | biome: fresh water; feature: sink hole; material: water; isolation source: purple microbial (photo- and chemosynthetic) mats found in... | reverse complement strand
TGTCAAATCTTTTTATTTCAGGTTCACTGAAAAGCAAAATAAAGCTCAAAAATGGATGTTTTTGAGCTTTATTGGTTTAGGAGGATAGCTTAATAGTGTCCTTTATATTTCAAAAAGGTAAATCCTCGAGGTCCGAATCGGTGAATTCGTAGGAATCAAATTCCTTTTTTTTGCTTTCTTTTCGAGCTTCATTAATTATGGTGTCATCAATATCAAATTGGTAACATTCACATAGACCTTTAAATTCTCCATTTTCTATCTCAAATACAACATTGTAAAATGTGTTAGAAACATTTCCTGTAAATGAGTATCCTTTACTACAAAAATTATCACAGAAACCTCCGCTACATTTTCCACTATAAGCAAGTAAATGTGTATCCTTATTTTCTTTAAACTTTTTAAATTCTAAATTAACTTCAGCTAAAAACTCTTCCTTTTCATCAAAATCTGGAATAATTTCTAGTAGTAATTCAAGAGCTTCTTTATCCATTTCTGAAATGGCTTTTATAATAAGTTCCTGAATAGATTGATCACTTTTGATATAGGTAACATCGCCTAATTCAGCGAGTTGTTCGAGTAGTTTTCGTTGTTCTGGGGTCATAGAATATTGTAGTAAAAACAGTTAATTTCATCCGTTGCATTATGGCTTTTAACAATACCAATCCTCTTCGCTTTCAATTTCTTTTAGTTCACTAGGACTGTATTTAAGATGCTCATTACCTGGATTATTCATGAATTGCATAAGAGATTGTTTATATGAGAGTCCCTCGTTCTGCATAAAATCATTGATAATTTTGCCTCTTATTTGAAAAACGTATTTGTTTTCTGTTTTTAGAAATGCAAAGCAAAATGCAATTTCATTAATCTTTCCGTCTTTACTCATTAGCTTTAGTGCTGATTTAGAGCGTTCGGATGAGTCTTTAGGTTTGAAAGGAAATGCTCCATCATCAAAAATCAAGATGTGATTTCCAAAACTACAACCAATGCATTGGTCGAAAACACATTCTTTTATTGTGGTCTGTGACAGCTTTTGTTCATACCAGTTTATAAATTCTTCTTTTTTTACTTTAATGGTTTCCAAATCTTTGTCTTGAATTTCAAATGCACCATTTCCATCTAATAGGCTTTCGATTATTTTTATATTTCTATCAAAAGTTGCTTCTTTAAATTTTTGTATTAAATCTTCTGTTGATATTGATGTTGTAGTCATATTTTATGATTTAATGTTGGTTTTGTGTTGATTTTTTAATCCCAACCCAAAATTTCAATAATCTGTTTTCGGTAGTTAGTGGCTATTTGTTTTGGGGTGTTGCGGATGAATTACTAGAAGAGAATTAATTATATCAATTTCCAACTCCATTGTTTTTTTTCTTTATTAAATGTTTTCATAGCCTTGCCTTTATAGTTCATACCCTCCGTTAATTTTAAATTTGTAAGTAGTGATGGATTAATAAATATGTCATTTACAAAACCAAAAAGTTTGCCTGATGGTATTTTTACAAGACCTTCGACTTCCTTAAGGAATTTGCTTTTGAATGTTTCGTCATTTATTTTAATGGCTGTGTATAACTGATGCATACCTTCATTACTTCCTCCTTGAAACCGTACTTTTAATATATCTCCAATTTTAACATCTCTAAAAAAACGATCATATTTTAAGAATCCATATTTTGATTCGGAAGCTATGAAATTTAATATTTTCTTTTCTATATTGACATTCTCTACAATAACATTCTCCTCAGGTACATCATAAAATAAAATTGATTCTGCCTCCGAAATATGTTTTTTATAAAAATTAATATTTGATTTTTGATCGACAGCATTTTTGTACCATTCTTGAGATTGCCAGTTTAAAATAACCGCCGGAATGTTCTGTTTCTTATCTATCTTTACTTTTTCAATTAGTAGCACTTCCGTTTTGGCTTCGTTGTACAAATTTTTTGAAATAAGAATTTTTGCTATTTTCTGACGCAATCCGATTACCATTTCCGCTGGACTTTTGCACAATAAACCTTTGCAGTAGCACGAAAAAACTTTGTCAACATCTGTTATAAAAGCATCAGCTAAAACATCCCACACCCAAAAAGCACTTTGCTTTTTTTTCGCAAATGGCAAAAGTGCAACTAACATATTGTCTCTGTCTCCAGTTGCTAATAATAATTTAGCTTTGTAATACTGAGGATAAGTATAATGTGAATATTTTTCGTCTAAAACAGTTAATTTTTCGATAAATGAGACTGCTTTCTCTTTATTAAAAATTGTTTCATTGCCATAATTTACTTTTGGTAATAAATGTTTGCCGTAGGCAATGTAAGCCTGCTCGACTATCGACATCATATCTTTACCATCAGGCATTTTATCGTTTTGAAAATCTTCTTCTCTAAAATTATCAAAATTCCACCAATCTGCAAATTGAATATATTTATCACCATCTTTCAAAAATTTATGCAATGCTTTGAATAAGAAACTGTAACCTTCGGATGGTTTTGAATAGTCGAAAGTTTGTGCAATTTCATAAACTTGATACAATTTTAGATAAACAAAATTTGGTTTACTAACAGTTTTAAAAATCATCGAGCCGATTTTCCAACATACATTATCAAATAATATTGTTTCTGTAGCTGGTAATTGTAGTTTCTGTATTTCTACTAAATAAGTGATAAAAACGTCTAAATTATCTTTTTCAACATTTTCCTTGAGATAGTCATAATATACCCAACTAATATTACGTTTTGGCCAAATATTATCGGGTTGCACTTGCAACTCAGTCTTAGCCATTGCTAAAGCTTCATTTAATTTTCCTACTAAACGTAATTCTTTTATTTCCTTAGCTGGCATATTGATTCAATTTTTCGATAAGCTGTATTAGTTTAGTATCATTATCTGCATCATAACTTCTTGGCAAAGCCTTTGTTAATTCAAATTTGATGTTGTAGTAAAACTGAATATAGGCACAAACAGATTCCGTTTTTAGATAATAATTCACAAAATAATTGTTATTATTCTCTTCTATATTTGTAATTTTTATTTCTAGTTCGGTACAATAATTTTGCATAATTGCATATAATTCTGATAAATTCTTGTTCTCAGAATAATATTTAATATCAAAATTATAATTGTAATTTTTATTGAATAGGGCTTCAATTTCATTTTTTAGAATTTCATCACATTCCGAAACTACATTGAATCCATTTTTAAAAAAACCTGAATTATTGTAATGCCCTTCTAAAATAATTGTATTTTCACCTTTTTGGATTTCATATTTTTCAAGCCAATTAGTTGATTTAATTGATTTAATTATGTAATTGGTATCTTCCAATTTTTCTAGGATTTCCCAATATTTATAACTAACACATAAATGATTTTTTGCAGTGTGAAATGGGGAAATGATTGTGTTTTTAAAATCTAATGCGTTTAATGGAAAAGTTGTAATATTTGCAATATCATAGACTTGAAACTTTGAAAATCGATTGAATTGCGGGGGATTTATAGCAAAGCATTGATTGGCACCACGAGTAGTTGCTGTATAACTCCATCTCAAAGGGTCTTTTTTCAAACTTACTCTTCCAGAATAATCAACAAAAACAGTATCCCACTCGCCACCTTGTGCTTTATGACAAGTAATTGCATATCCAAATTTACATCTAATTGCATTGTAGTATTTATCATTAATAAGCATATCTGAGAATTCTGCGCTATATCTTATATGTTTTGAAAGTCCTGATTTTTCTCGTTTGATTTGTTCTTCATCAAACCGCATAATAAAATTAATGTAAATAGCTTTCATTTGTTTTATTGATAAATCACGCTCCGTAGAGTGTAACAAATCATCAATTATCATTGCTTCAAATTCCACCTTGTTTATACGAATAATTACCTTTCTATAATTGATTACAATTGTTTCTTTTATGCCTTCTGTCCAAACGGGCGCTGATAGGGGAATTACTTCTTCTGATACGTCAATAATTTTCGCAAAATCACCGTTAAATATTTCTGTCGGATATGTTCTATAATTGTTGCTGATTATTTGAATAACATCTCCTGAACAAACATTTAACTTGTTTGGAAAAATCTTGCTTCTAATTGCCATATTGTTAAAATAGCATTGTCGATTTGAATAGGATATTATTACTCCATTATCAACTTCGGGGATTGGAAATAGCTCAACATATTTTGTAATTGCATCCTCTGGATTAATTTTGATGTATGAATTTGTGTCAAAATCCAATTCTAATGTTGCAGGATTTTCATCATTAATACAATTTCTTAGTTTATTTGCATTGCTCAAAATTAAATTGTCTGCTTGTCTTTTTACTTCTTTAAGTTCAATTTCAACAAATTCAAGATTCTTTCTTTGAAATAATTGAGGAATAAATGCCCACGATTTATCGTCACCAACAGGAGGCAACTGCGCAGGATCGCCAACAAATATTATTTTGTTTTTGGTAGCTGAAACTTTTGAATAGGTTAACAAATCTTGTAAAAGGATATCTGTACCAAAAGAAAACAATTCGTGTTTACTTTCTCTGCTGGAAATCAATGAACTTTCGTCAACAATAATTATGGTTTCTTCTTTCAGTTCAATTAAAGGAAAATTAAATTTGAAAGACTGTTTTTCTAATTTTTCATCTTGTTTCAGAAAAGATATTCTATCCAAATCATATATTGAACTGTGGATCGTTTTTCCGAAACAAGTTTTTTCACGCAATATTTTTGCAGCACGTCCTGTTGGAGCCATTACTTGAAAATGCTTTTTCTGTACATCTAAATATTGTGTTATTCCTTTTAACAAAGTTGTTTTTCCAGTTCCTGCATAGCCTTTGAGCATAAAAATTTGCTTTGGACTTTCTATAAAAAGTTCCAGCATTTTTAATGCAGCTTCTTGGTCGTTGCTTAAATTTATATTACTGAAATGATTGAAAATTGACATAACATTATTGTTTGATGCAAAGATGATATTGATGTGTGCGGATTTAGTGCAGAGGATAACTAATTAAAATATTTAATAATTCTATTGAATTCAAAATATCTTTATCATTAACATCAGAATTTCCAATATGAGCAACAGAGCTAGACCTTAATCTATAAAGTTGTGAAAACTTTGATGCTTGATTCAAATCAATATTATAAACAAAATATAGAACACAATTTAATCGATAATTAAAAAAGACTTTTTCGGCTGAACAATTAAAATTATTAAATTCCACTTGGTTTACATTTTCCTCAATCAAATAAATTCCTTCTAAATATTTATTCCATTTTTCAATTGGATTTAATTTTAGAGAAATGGTTTTTTCATTTTTTTCAAGACATAACTTCCTTTCTAAACCTATTTCAACATAATGATTACTATTACTTGAAGAATTTATATAAAAAGATTTTACAATGTCTTCAATTATTAAAATTAATTGCAAAAATGTATATTTTAAATTATGGGGGTTTGAATACAAGAGGAATTCTGCAGATTCCAAAAGTTCTTTATACAATTCTAACTTTCCTTGTTGAATTTTAAGACAGTAATTTTTAGGTTTTACATTATTGTTGGTTTTAACACATTCCAATAAAGGTGTCAATTCATTATATATTTCTTTCAAAAAACATTTTTCCAAGCATAAATCAACAGTTTTACAAATGTTCACAATAGATTGTTTTGTAAACTCAGGATCTACACTCAATTCTGGAGATTCTTTTAAAATAAAACCATCTGCACCTTCTTTTTGTAATTCTAAAAGATTCCATATCTTATTTGTTGCAGAGAAAATTATAACTTGAATCCCCTTGTTGTGGTGCTTTATCTTTTTTAAGATTTGATAGCCAGAAATTTCTTTTGGATTAATGGAACCAAAATCATCATCGTGCAGACGTAAATCTAAAATTACAACATCAGGTTTGAACGCTATTACTTTTTCGAAACATAAATCTATTATTTCTTGTTTCTCTTTCCCTTTAAAATCATAACCAAATTCGCCATCAAAGTCTTTTAAGTCACATTTGCTATAAAGTAATTCACTAAATAATTCACTCCATCCTTTTTCTGCCTCGTCATCTAAGTATAAAACCCTGCCTTTGTTTTTAATTTGCAACTCTGAATCTAGAATTTTATTTGCTTCCAAAATAGGATATTTCGCATTGAGATATTTATAGTAAAGCGAAGAGCCTATTTTAGATTCTATTTTTCTAATATCTGCGTCATCATCTAAACTTAGTGTTTTTGCCCATCTCAAAATACTCCATTCATTTGATATAGAATGATGTGTAGAATAATTTGCAGGTGGAGTTACTTGAATTCTTTCCAAAAAGGTTTTGTACTCTCCTTCGGTTATCCTCGGTTTCTTACTTTTGATTAAATTTAATTGTTCCTCAAAATTTAAAACTGTTGATATTTGTTTGCAAAATATTCCCGGTGTAAATAATATTACCCCTTGGCTCGTGATTTTGTTTATTATTTCTGGGGTTTCGTTTCCAAAAAAAACGATAGGTGTATGAATATTATTAAAACTCGGGGTTAATCTAATGTGATAAGCGAATTGAATACCCAAAAATTCTATATAATTTTCTTCGGATAGTGAAAACGGCAAAAAAATTGCGTCAAATTGTTTATTCTCAATAGCTGCAAGTTTTTCAGATACAGTTTTGTCAAAAGAAAAATTAGGGTTTGCTAAATCTTGATTTCCTATTTTAAAGTAAATAGCAATTCCGCCTTTTTCTTCAAACTCATTGATTAATTTTATACTGATGTTGTCGTTATATAGTAAGAGTGCGTTCATAGTGTATTAATTATTTTTTCAGTTTCTTTTGAAATAAAATCAAGAATGTCGGAATCTTCTTTTTCTTTAATATCAAGTATGGTTTTGATTTTATCTATTCTTGTCGATATTGACCCTTTCGTTTCATTATCCTCTTCAATCAATCTATTTTGAAATAATTGTCTTAACAAAAAGAAATAAGACAGTTTCCAATCTTTATTTTTTAACTCTAAAATATGTGGTTTCACATCATTTATAAAATCTTTTATAAATGGAATTAATCTCGAAGAATAAAAATCTTTGGAGTTAATATGCAGACATTCAATATTTTGATTGTCATATATTAATTGGTCAATATTTCCACTAAAAAAAACCAACGTAACATTTTCTTTTGAGAGTTTACTTAAATAATTTATTCCCACTGATGTAAGAGATGATTTATGTACCATAATCAAATTTAGATCGTCTGCACTAAAAATTTCATCGTTTATTGCTGCAATTATATCCCTGCAATCTTGACCACTTGGCATAGCTAAGTCAGATATTTTTTTTAATTGTTCAATGCTGTTTTCTATATCGGAAAGAAATAATTTTTGTCTATCAGGTCTGTCTTCTATTAGTATTGCTTTCATAAATAAAATTTGAATTGATGTGAGAATCCCTCAACGTTTTCTTCAATTATAGAAAATTCGGGTTCTGTAATTAATGACTTTGAATTATATTTTGTGTACTGGTTTAAAATTTTGAGTTTACCTATTATTTCTTCGTCTTGGATTGTTTTAAATTTTGAAATTATAGTGTAATTACATAAGCTAAATACATTTTTAATAATTTCATTTGTATCACCACCAATAAAATTTTTCAAATTTTTCAAATCAATTTTTTTAGTTGGAAACGATCCTGTTTGAGTAATTGTTAATATGAAAATATTGTCTTCAAGTTTATGATTTATTTCTATTTTTTTTGCTGTTTCATTTTTCTTGAACATTTCAAAAATTCGACCAATTGCAATTGTCACACCTCTTGTGTAGGTATAAAAATGTATTCCTTTTAAGGACTCAAATGATTCAAAACTAAAATCTGGAATAATCATATTCCTTTTCTTTTCGATTTCTTCATAAAGATAATTGTCCCTAAACTCAATTTCGTTTTTAAAAACATTTACCACATCTTCAAATGTTGATATGGTTTTACCGTTAATTCTTTTCTTGGGTTTCAAATTTTGGGGCAATGGAAACTGCATCGGATATTTAAAATTTGAACTTTGTAATTGATTATCATAATTTATTTTGCACCAATCAATTAAAACCGTATTCGGGAATTGCCAACCGATTTTAATATCCATTAAATTTGGCCAACCGAATTTAGGAACGCCATCTTTTATTTCTTGTTTAGGATCGTATAAAAAATAATTAATCAGATTATATAAATCAAGGTTGTGGTTATACAAGTTAGAGAACTTATAGTCTTTTTTGTCCTGTTCCAACCCATTTATAAAAGAATCAATGTCTGTATATTTTTCTTTACTGTCCCAGATATGAGTAGAAAATTTCAGATTAGTATTTTCACGAAAATTTTTTAAAAAATCTCTAACAATTTTTGGACTATGATATTTTACTTTTTTAATGTCTTCTTCTGTTATTTGTGAGGTTTCTTCAATATCGGGCGAAATAAAAGCACCGTTGTCTACAGTGCTCAATTTGTTATCTGAAATTCCTACCAACTGCCGTTTAATAGCTTCAATCTCTGCAAATATTTTTTCATCTGTTTCGTTGTTGTTTTTCAATTCATCAGCTGTCAACAAAAACAGCCTCTCTTTTTGAGAAGCTTCAATTTTTTTTGAATTTAGTAATTCTGTTATAAATGATATTTTATTATTCATTAATCAAATTTTAAATCATTTTTAGGTTCTATTTCAAATAATTCAGCCATTCCAGTACTCTCTATATTGATTCTAACCCCATATTCAGATACTTCTGGTGCTGTTTCAAATAATTCAGTACCATCTATAAATATATCTTCAAAAGAATCCCTGTCAAGATTATTACTAGATACCATTTTGGTTTCTACTTTACTAGCTTTTGTTGTATAATAAACCTCCATTGCTTTTTCTATCCCTTGTTTTTCCCATATATCAAGAATTGAATGTACAGAAATTGAGTTTACAGTTGCGGAATTTGCCAACAAATTATCAAACCTTTCCTTTAACTTTATATAAGTCCCATCATTCTCACCTTTCACCATTTTCAAATACAGCAATTTGCCACCCAAAACCATTGCCATATTCGGTTTGCCGTTTTTTACCTGTCCTTTTTCGACTACATATTTTTGTAAAAAATAGGAGTACGCTCTATCATACCCAAAAATTTCCCAATAATGCAACCACTGACGCAATTGTTTGATATAACGCCGAGTTACATTTACCTTGTCGTTTACCACTAAACCAGTTACTTCCTGACGATAGCCCTCTTTTTGCAAACGTACTTTGCTTTCTTTGATATGAAAGTTTTGCTCGGTAATGATGCGTCTTACTTCTTTATCAAAAGTACTGTTTTTTACAAAAATTTTCTCCGAATTATTAGGGCTTATTTCGTAGGTATTGTGTTTTGCACTAAAAGTTATATCGTCTGCATAACGGGTATAATTCAATCCAAAACGTTTGGCAACACCAGATAAGCGAATGTCCATTTTTTCGCAGATAGCATTGGTAAGTGTTGGTGATGTTGGCGCTCCTTGCGGTAAAACCGATGTTGTTATTTTTGACCATTCGCTGTCTATCAATCGCTCCACTTCCATCGGAGTACAAGCCAAGCCAGCTATCATATTGGCTATCTTTCGTCTTTCGTCAGTAGTGCTTAAATTAAAAGGTGCCGCTAACAATCTCCCCCAAACACGTGATTTATCAACACTTGGAAAGAAGTCTTTTAAATCTAAATTATAAACATAGATTTGACCAATATGTACTTTTGCATTATCTACAATCGATTTGCCTAATACAAATCCATTTGCTGCCAGATGAGGCTGGTGAACACATTGCAATATGATATTTAAGGCTTTTTGAAATTCTTTCAATCCCTTTATTGGGGCGTGAATGGTTCGCTCGGCACCCGATTTTTTTTTAATGGTAAATGAAGTGTAACAACTTTTTTTAGTAGGGTCTGTTTTGACCATATCGTTATGGTCAGTAGCAAGATTGGCAGTTTTTTTAACCATTTTCACATCTTTATTGATGTAGTAATTCAATTGCTTTTCCTCAAAAGGCACAGTTTTATCTCCATAGATTATCTTTTTTGCTTCATTAAGCAAATCAAGAAAATCATTTTTGCTATTCATTACTTTGAATGTGTTTTGAATAGTATTGATTTGTTCTGGAGTGATTTTCATTTTCATTTTTATTGTTTGCTCTTTTAGAACCGTAGTTTTTATTCTTTCTTTATGTATGTTATCATTTCATAAATAATATTAATAATTATAAAATATAAAATTTCATAATATCATAAACAATTGATAGTTTTTAACCACGGAATTATACATCCCGAAAATTACACAACTAACATTCAGTTTCAAATTGCTCTGAAACGACCAACCGATTTAAAATAATATTACTATTATTTCCAGCAGGCAAGCCTATCTTTCGATAGACAATTCAATATTTTAACTACGGTTTTTCAAAGAACTTTTGTTTGACTCTGCAAACGTATCATTATATTGTGCAATTTTACTGCACAGCTAATTTTAATTTTATATCTTGCCAATTCTTTACTTGGTAAATATAAATAAAATCACACAATGGCAATCACAAAAATCCCACTAATTCGCTACAAAATATTAGACAAATGTTTTCGGAATCCGTACAAGAACTTTTATTTCGAAACTTTATTAGAAACTGTCAACGAAGCACTTTTCGAAATTACAGGAGAAGACAAAGGAATAAAAACCCGCCAATTGCGTGATGATATTGCTTTTATGCGGAGTGCTGAAGGTTGGACTATTGAATTAGCTGAACTATCAGATGGCAAGAAAAAAATATACCGTTATGAAGATGTCAATTTCTCGATTAACAATGCACCTTTGAATGAAGTGGAAATGGATCAGTTTCAATCGGCTATACAAGTTTTGTCTCAATTTGAAGGAATGCCACAGTTTGAAGGAATCCAAGCCATTATCGCCAAATTGAAAACCGATTTAAAAATAACAAGCAATCAAAAACCATTTATTGGATTTGATAGTTCGCAGGATTTGAAAGGGATTGAACATTTTAGTATATTGTACAATGCGGTTCAGAACAAAACACCTTTAGAAATTACTTATAAAGATTTTAAAAGTGAGGAACCTTATTCTTATATTTTTCATCCGTATTATCTCAAGGAATACAATAATCGTTGGTTTTTGTTTGGTT
>JFJP01040489.1_pt1 | contig 11146 bp, 10 predicted proteins | sample 431651 | NCBI WGS metagenome assembly JFJP01 (sample SAMN02602958, study PRJNA72255) | Microbial mat metagenome, whole genome shotgun sequencing project. | biome: fresh water; feature: sink hole; material: water; isolation source: purple microbial (photo- and chemosynthetic) mats found in... | reverse complement strand
GCCCGATCTCAGAATTTTCGCCAATCTACGCGCCCGGCCTGAATTTTACCAACGGGCTAAGAATGGCTTATACACTCCCTTGCCACTCAATACATCCCGAATCGACAACGCCTGGCCATAGAGGATATTCTTAATGCTGTCCTGCCGTCCCTGATGAATTCCATCCCCGCCCAACCTGGCTAACACGCATGCAGCAATCTTACGTCTGGTCTCCTTATCCAGTTCGCCACTCTCTGACTGAGCCAACATTTCATGACGATTCAACATGCTGATCACGGCGCGGTCCACCACCGGGGCCCGAAATTCTTCGATCAGGTCAAAGGTCAGCGTTGGCTTTCTCCCTTGGTCGGCATGGAGAAAACCGACACCAGGATTCAGCCCGGCTCTGATAATCGCCCCAAGGACGTGGGTGTAAAGAATACCGTAGCCATAATTGAGCAAGGAATTGACCAGATCTGTAGCTCCATGGCCGATCCTTCCCGGGAAGTCCAGATCCTGGGGAATAAGCATGGCAACCATTCGCCAGTAACGAGCGCCAACTGCTCCCTCAATTCCCATCAGGGTATTTCTAAACTCGCCTGGTTCTTGTCGTTTAAGGGCCTTAACCGTATCGACACTTTTTTCAAATTCTATCCGGATGGGCTGAAACGCCTCAAAGAAATCATTATTCTGTCTGCCCTTATACTTGGCATACGACTTAAGTAAGGCAAATTGATTCTTCACTTTGCCAAGGATAAACATCCTGGCCAAATGCACGCCTAATGCACCTTCTCGATGAATAAGCTGGCGTTGCACCAGTTCAGCTCGTTCACCGTCCGGCCTGTTGGCTATGGCGAAAATTTTACCCAAAGAATCGATAAAATGGATCGTAATATTCTTTTCGGCGCAAAGACTGATCACATCGGTGGACAATGAAAGACCATGCGATCCCATGGTCAACCCAGTGAAACGATCTATGGGGATCTCCGATACGATCTGCTGACGACAGCGCACGACGATCCTGTTTTGACGACGTCCGACAAAATGGCCGGGAGATGTGACCACAAGATCACCTTCCTCCATCTGCTTGCGCTGATATTGCCGGCGACGAACAGCATTTTTTTTGTCAGCCTCATTTCTTGCTGTGCGGCAGAGTTCTACTTGGGCTGTCGGCTTTACCTGTTTCCACAGTTCATGCAGACAATGTTTACCCTCATCACCGGGGTGTTCATCGATTAACTGCATGGGGAGTTGCCAGTTATCCAAAGGTTTGGCAGGCCAAGCATCCGAAGCAATACGTAGTTTAACAAGTTCTGAGAACCGGTGGACCATTTCCTGGTGGAGCAGGGTGAATTGTTCCACGGGATGAAGAAACCCGTAATAGTGCAACCAACCTCCCACCATCATCTCAAGGTCACGCAGCAACTTTTCCGGTTCAGCTTTACCTTTGGGGGAGCAGAGCCAGTAAAGTTTGTTGCGCATTTTTTCGATTTTTTTGGGAGCTATCTCTCTGCGTTCGCCTTGAAAAAGTATCCCAAGGAATGTAAATCCCTGTTCCAGATTTGAGACCGGCGAGGGGTTGGCATTTAAACGCAGGTGGAGGGTGTTTTCAAGAAATGCTTTTACCTCCAAGTCAGCTTTGATGGCTAATTCCTCTTCTTTGACTTGAATCAGATAGTCATCGGCATATCTGACCCAGCCCCAGCCTTTTGCTTCTACCCATTCATCCAGAGCATGCAGGTAAAGATTCGCTAAAAGCGGCGAGATAACCTGGCCCTGCCGAACCCCGGTTTCTACATTTCGCCATTTGCCAGACTTGGCGACAATACCGGAACGGCACCAGAGCGCCGCCAACTGAACTAGATTCTGATCATTGCCGACCAATTCGGCAAAAAGTTGAAGCAGGCGATCATGGTCGAGGGTATCAAAGAAATTATCCACATCCTGGCGAACTACCCAGTTGAGTTTGCCGATCAGGTTATGCTCGACCCGACGAATGGCCTTGGCAGGGCCTTTGTCTTTCCGGTAACCGTAACTGGTGTCGCAAAAAAGTCTCTCAGCCAGAGGTTCGACCACTTGAAGGAGGGCCGTCTGAACGATTTTGTCACGTACTGTGGGGAGGCCGAGCAGGCGGAACTCATTCTTGTCGTTCCATTTTGGTTGAGAGACAGCAAGTACCGGCTCCGGTGTATAACGATTATTCTCAATATCAAGACGAAGCTCTTTGAGGTTACGATAGAGTTTACCGGCAAACTCATTCACTGATATTCGATCAATCCCACCCTGAGAGTTTTTGGTCTGGATTCTCTGAAAGGCGCGCAAAAAGTTGGCCTCATCAATAAACCGTGCGAAGAGAGAATTTGTCATGACCGTCATCTTTTCCGGCAGATGTTACAGGATAAGCTTCCCCGGAATTGCGTCCCGCCCCACCTGGCCGATAACCTGACGCTGCTCTTCGCAAGAGCGGCAGAGCTGGTAATAGAGCACTGAATCTTCTCCTGGATTGATGAGGACTGCAATCTTCTCTTTAAGCGGCTGTATATCTCTCACTTTCAAAGAACATTCAAAAACACTGTAATTAACCCGCCTGCCATATCCCCTCAAAAGTTTGACCAGGCGTGCCCTTCGCCGATCACTGACAATGTCGTATGCAACAACAAGAAACTGTTTGGCTGGCGGCATCTTGATTATTCCCCATATCTCCGGAAAAGAATATGACGGAATCTGTGGACCATACGCACAGAACCATCATCAAGAAGTTCCTCCATTGCCTGGCGTTCAGTGGTTGAATAAACCGGTATCAGGCCCAGGCTAAGGGCATGGGAGACCATGAGGAAACAAGCGCCAAAGTCGCCGTGGATAAGGACCAGGTCACCTGGTGCCGCCTCAGCATCAAGCCAGTTTCGTATCGGAGCAAGTAGCGGGGAAATTTTTTTGGTATCTGCCGGAAATTGACTCCACAATCGACTGATATCCACTGTAGGGGGGAGAATTTCTTCCACACCCAGATTGGTTCTGGCGTCCTCCTGTTGATCCGGGGTGAGAGAATGATTGAATAGTAAAAATAGTCGGGGCATGGTTACTGTTGGTTTCGAATCTTTTTAATAATGGCCTGAAGTTCGTTCCAGGCATCGGATTTATTTTTTTTCTTATGATTTTTACATTCCCATTTTTTAAGGCATTTCTCCAGCACCAGAGCTACCGGGAGTGTTACTGCCATCAACACATCATCTTTAATGGAGAGATAGTTGCCAAAGTCTTTCAAAGAGTCAATACGATCAATCATCTCCTGCTCATTTTCGGAATGATCTGATTTTTTTTGATCCACAGCAATAATGAGAGAAAGACCAGAAGGAGCCAACCATTCATTTAATCTTTGAATCCACTCCTGTTTTTTCTCCTTTTTCGCAAGCTGAATCAACTCTTGTCCACGTTCAAGCACGACCTGTGCAACAGTTGGATCCTGCAATAATTCTTTATTCTCCGGCTTGACAACAATCGTCTGTAATTTGCTCCAGTCTGTGGCTGCAGCCAAATCGGTACAAATTTTCTTATCTGGTCGCAATGCCATCATTAAATCAAGGAGAAGCGATGAATACTCACGACGGTTGGCCTCGACCTGAAATCCTTGGCGGAATTCATCGGTCAGCTCTCGCTTGATTCCATACGTTTTAAAGAGACTGGAGAGCTCCTTGTCATCTTTCTCGGGGAGTGACTGGATGATGTCACGATCTGATTGAATATATCCGAGTCTTCCGTACCCGACCCGAGTCTTGGCCCCAAAACCATAGAGAGAAGCGGCTTTGACGAGCATTTTTTTAGCCAATTCTCGCCAGCTTTCAACGCCACGAATAGCAAAGAGGAATGATTCACCCTTAGCGATTACAGCAAAATGATTGGGAATAGGGCTATCCATACCGTCAGGCCAGTTGTTCTGGGCAGGATTGTCACCGGCCTGATACCATGAAGAATTGTGAACAGTGATGATATCATTGGCAAAAGGCGTGCCTGATTCGGGCAACCACCAGGCATCCAGAAAGTCCAGTGCACCGGCAAAAGATTTTTTCTGTTCGTTATCACCACCAAACATAATGAGACTTAACTGGCCGGCAAAAGAGGAAAGCACTCCTTTTTGCCAATCGGCCCCGCCTTGATCATGGGCGAAGGTCGAAAGTACTCCTTTGATCGCAGATCCCGGAATAACCGGAGTACCCCAGGGTGCCTGCAGGGTCATGCCGAATTCGTGGACATTCTGATCTCCCTTGCCCACTATCATAGGGCTTGTCAACTTCATAACAAAATAGAGAATATCAGGCTGACCGACAAGAAAGGACTGCCATTCTTTGAATGCCCGTTTATAGAGAGTAATGGTATCAGGAGAATAGCTTGAGAGGAGACCTTGCAGGGCGGATTCTTTTTGCGTCCGCTCGTCCTTACTACTGTCATCAACACCGCGACAGAGACGATTAAATAGTAACGCCTTGTTTTCAGGCTGAGCTTGGGGCAGTAGAGTTTCGACGCTTTGACGTATGGCTTGAAACATCACTCATCCTCCTTGGTAATGAAGGTGTCAGCCAGACGTTTATGCCAGTTGAGCAGCAAAAGAATCTGACGGGTAAGCACCATATAGTCGGGAACCTCGGTTTTACGGACAAAAGCAGCAAAATCGTGAGTAGATTTGGTTGTGTTGTCTTGCGGAATACAATTTAACGATCTCAATTCTTCACGCAGATGATTTAGTAAAGTCTCATGGTGTTTTTCGTTTGCCTTCACACCTTTAGCCTGCATAAAGGCAAGTGCCTGCATAAGCCCGGAATTACGCACCAGACTTCCTGCCTTTTTGCACAGGGTCTTATATTTGCCAGCATTATCGGACTTGGCGGCGGACTGGACATGGGGAAAAACGGCATCGGCAAAACGTTGGTTATTGGTCTGCATGGCATGCCCTTTTAATTGAAGTTTATGGTGATAAGGCCACGCCCGGTGGTGGCGCTTCCACCCACCTGGGTATGAATGGGTTGACTGCATACCAACTTCAACAGTTCTTCGGCCTTCCTGTTACTGTGGGTACCCTTTCCGTCTCCAGCATAGATAGCTCCACAAAAGACGGCTTCGGGAGGTACAAATTCCTCATACCAGAGGGCACCTGCCTTCACAATGCCGTTTTCGTCTATACAGTTGTGAGCAGCCACGGGTAAGCCGGTTTCACAGAGAAAGGACATGACATTATCATCAACAATGGCGAAACGTTCTTTAAACAAAGGCTGGGCCTGTGGCTCACCACTATAGAGTAACTCAGCAAGCAGGTTTGCCCAACTTCCGGCAATCTCTTGGGATTTGTTGTCCACGAGCAGGTCGAGATCCTCAAGCAACACTCGTTCTGCCAACCGTCCCTGACTTATAAGTTTTGAACCTTTCGGCAGGGCTGCGCGATACGTACTGGTTTCGGACGCAAAGTCGGGAAGACCGGGTAAGTTGGAGTTTCCATGTTCAGCAAGCAAGCGCCGCAAAAGGTTAAGCGCGGTAGGCGAGGTCATGTAGGCAAAGGTTCCAAACCAGGAACGTACCGGCAAACACACAAGACGTGCATCAGAAAAGCTTAACGCCGAGGCGTACTCACTGGCGCTATTCGGTTCAGGACCAAAGGCGGCTTGGAATGCCTCGCTATTGTCATCAAAACGATTCCGAAGGACACCCTTAAGTGATGAACCGGGGATAAAGGGGTAGCCGGTTACCGATTCCTTGGCTGTGGGAAGATCGATATCTGAAAGCCCCTGACCAATACCGCAATGCAGACCGGAACGGGTAAGAATGGTATATATCTTCATTTGCATAGTTATTCTCCTTGGATACTAATGTTGCCGATATAAGTGAGGCCGAAGCCGTCTGCGTCATTATTCAGGGACTGACCCCAGAGTGCAGCGGCCAGGGCCTGAGAATTGGTCTCGTCTTCCAGTTCAAGCAGATAGACACTACCGGCTGGAACAAGTTTGCAGGTGGCTTTTGGCCCCTTAGACTCAAAGTCCCATCCGCTGATTGCAGCCCATCGCTGGACATGGGCTCCTCGCATCCGCACCTTGATACTGCTTCCGGGGATGGTTTTAAACACCTGTTCTTTCACCGGAATAAGCCAGTCAGGGGCCCAGTTGCCAAACTTACCGGGGGTAGCCAGGATGATGCGTAAGAATTTTTTATTTACAAACCATTCAGGGCATTCAGGAAAGATGTTCTGACTTTCCTGGATTATGGCGATCTTGCGTTCTCCACCAAAATAACAAGGGCCGACAGGATTATCTGCAGGGTGCAAATGATCCGTCTGTACACCTATTGCAAAGGTTCCAGAGTGTTGAACGTCATTTTCGTTACTTTCCAGCCTGACTCCCTGGGAGGAAAAAAGCCGGCCATTACTGACTGTTCCTGTTGCTGAATCAATACCGTTGTGCATACGAAATTCTAAACTTGGCCAAGTGAAACCCAGCATCTTGGCTGAGATAGCTTCTTGTGTTAACTTTCCTTCTCGCAGCCAGTGAAAAAACTGTTCCTGAAACCAGAGATCAGGACATCCGCGAGCGGGTTTTCCAGCTTCACTACTTATTGGTAGAAGCCAGTTTTGCCAGGGGATGTCCGTGCCGCCATTCGCGTCGGCAGATTCATAGGAAAAAGGAAGAACGCGGACATGGAAATCATCGGAACCAGGCATGACTACGGCATCTGCCGGTGCAGGAAAGAGCGGTTGCCATGTCATGCTGCCGGACTTCTGCCAGACAGGCAGGGAGCGACAGTGTACCTGTTGGATAATAGGAATGTTAATCCCCAACTTTTCTTCTGAAAAAAAGTGTGGATCACGACTTTCTCCCACTTTGCAGCGAATAACACCGCTGATGGTGGAAGGCCAGGGCCAGCGCAAGGAACCGCCGTTGACATGACCGGCATCGCCAAAGGGACGTCCATCACGGAAAACCAGCGGATCAGTACTGGAAAGTATGAAATTCATTATACCTCCTCCTTTGTCCAGTCGCCTGCAGCAAGACGTACCGCCTGAGCAAGCTGATGGGCAATAACCAATTCATCGGATATCTGACGTAAATTGGTTTGACCTTGAATAAGATACACAGCGTCGTCAGGGAGCAGTGTTTTGGTTGATTTATTCTGCTTGCGGCCAATGAGACGCAAGGCCTCGGCGCAGGCGGCATTATCTGCTTCATTCTCTTTCCACATGAGGATCTCACCACACTGTTTGGTGATGGCACGTAATTGATAGGCGAGTCGCGAGGATAGGCGATTTTTGCAATAACATTTGATGAAGCGTTCCAACCTTTCCGGCAGATTGTTTTGACCAGACCATTTTCCACAGATGGTTAATGGTGAACCACCCCGTTTGTCCTGAATAATGGATAAACAGTCCCTCCCGCCTTTGTCCTTGGCGTATCGCTCGGCATGACGCGCCAGATCCAAAGCCTTGTGCAGAGGGTTGTGATGATGAATAATAACCAGCCCCAGTGAGAAGGTGGGTGGCTGAATTTTGAGGCTGGCACAAGCGCTAGTCATGGTTTTTCTAAAGAAATCATTGAACGCTGTAGCGCAGGCAACTGCACTATGCAATGGAGCATAGGCCATGACATCATCACCGCCGGAATAGATTACTTTGCCATTGTGCTCTGTGGCAATGGTATGAACCTCTTGAGCAAACTTTCCAAGACAGTCGGAAAATTCCTGATGTCCCTTTTGTGTCTTAATGGAATCCAAGGCCTTTCCCATGTTGTCGCCGTCTCCCAGAAGCAGGCAACCGTAAGGCATGGGCTGAGCTGTAACCTTCCAAAGGGCTCTGAGTGATTCGTGAAGCTTATTCCAGTTTGAATCGTTACCGACTTGCTGCAACTCATCAGCTAAAACGGAGGGATGAAATAATTCCGAGGAAAGTTGTTCGGGTACATCGTCCCACGGTCTTTTATCGGCCAATGAATTGCCTTCCGGGTAAAGCTTAGCAGCCAGCGCAGGTGTTGGAATTAACTTAGCAATCGAGGGACTTTTCTGCGCAGCGTTATGCAGCCCAATGATATAAGGCCAGGCTGCAACCTGGGCCATGTTGTCAAAATGGGGACGTTGATTATTATTCCAGGGGCCAAATCGCTTGACCACGCCCAAGGTATCTAGATGTTCTCCTTTTTTGAGTTGGATGCAACGACGGTCTCCTTCCCCTATACCGGAGAGAACAGCTTCTCGTATCCCATCAAGACTTGATTTTGGCAAACCTTTTCCCTTCCAGGTTGGAGCAGTAAAGTTGCGCAGGGATTTACGGCCGGAAAGTTTTTGTTCCACCAACCTACGGCAATCTTGGTACTGCTCTGCAATGTAGGGCACCCAAGCTGCAAAAAATTCTCCAAAGTCATTCACCTGTTGGTCAAAAACCTGCTTGTTTAACGCCTTATTAGGTGCTTTCCCAACTGCATCCTGGCAAATTTGTCGCCAATGATTCTGAAAAGATTCACGAGCTTTTCTTGTAATCTCTACCGGATCACTGTCCATAGGACTCACTGCCAGAATTTTATTAGCAACATTCAGATCAGAGTTCGGGGTCAGCTTCTCCTTGGTGGTTACAGTTGGGAAAATAAGGTCACATCCTTGCTCATGGAGCGAGGCAGCAACGGCTTTAGCCAACTCCGAAAGCAGATGCGAGCCGTACCATAAGTCACGGAGTTTGCGGGCCGATGCGATGAACTCCTGGACAGGGCCCACGGCGATGTTGATGAGATATTGACTCAATTATTTCACCTCCTGCAAATTAAGATGGCGCAACAGAGCATCGTAGGGATTTTCACCACTCTTCAGCATCGCAGCGGTGGTTGGCATTTTTTTGTCTTTAAACGATAAAGGGAGCTCGTTGGTGGACAACGTATGAATATCGTTTTTACCTTGAGAAAGACGCATATCGGTTGGTATCTGGTGATTTAGAATTAAGCACACTTTTGCTACCTTACCGGATCCAAGTTTAATCACTTTAAGAATAACCGGTGAGGGCCAGCGCTCTGACCGCAAAGGTTGCAACATGAATTTTCCGATCGGGTCACCTGAAGCGTTTTTAAATTCCGTCTGGATTGGCAGGCCATAGGCTCCTCTGGGAAACCATTGTCCAGCCGTATGCTCTGGCTCGTGGTTATCATTGTGCTGCTTGGTAACTCTGCGAATTGCATCGGCTTCGGGCCAACGACTGCGGCCAGGCCGTGTCTTTTGTCCAAGATTACGACCGATTCCTGGTTTTTGCCGAAAATCACCAAAACTGGTGAGGTAATCGCTCCATTCACGAGAGGGGTCTGTCGAATTAAGAGTAAGCGCTCCAAAACGGCAATTGGCTAAACTGGGGTATGGAGCTTGATAGGCCTGGAAGCTGACAGGTTTGATTTTGTCTAAAAATTCAACAATATTTTGGGTGGTAGTAAATTGTTGCATGATTTCTTCGCAGAAAACAGAGCCACAACCACGACTGGTACGTGCACCCAGACCACCAAATAGCTGCCAGAGAAAAACACTGTTTTTAATGGCGACCTTGAATTGTTCAGGGCAGGATATTTCCAGATTAAAATTTAATTTCCTGACAAGTTCAGCTGGTTCAGGTGAGTCCGGGCTCTGAAAAGGAAATAAAACATAGCCAGGGACACCGGCCTTTTCAAAATCGCGGACTCTCTTATCGTTTCTCTGCAGAGGGAGAATTGTCGGTTCAGTGGTAGCTTCAATATTAAGCCGAACAGATGAGGCAATTTGGGTACTACCCCACAGTGTGTCCTCCGCCAATTTTAACTCCGCTGCCGTGGCAAAAGATTGCATAGTTCGCCACCAAAAACGCAAGTGTCCTTTAACCGACTGACAGCGGACCGGATTTAAAATATCCGGCTTCCAGCTTTCGACACCACCACCTATCATGGGGGTAATAAGTTCGCAGTGATAGGTTTCGCTCCATTGGTGGTTAGCTCCCGATTCAAATCCGGCGGAAGCCAATTGTTCTTCTTCCAATCTGAGTTTTCTGGCCATATTTCACCTGTGTTGTGTTGCATTACCATTCGATTCTGGAAAACCCAAAACCATTCAAATAATCTCTATCCGCCCCAACCCCATGACCGCACTCCGGCCTACATGGATAAGACTTGCCACTTGCCACCAAGCTCGCTGCTGAGTTGAAACACCTTGCAAATCAACTTCCCCGATAAACCCACCTAAGGGGATAGTCTGGCGTTGACGACCGGAATACCGTTCGAGCTCAGTCCAATGCAATTTGGCCTGCGGAATGGGCCATCCGGAAAAATCCTTGACTATTTCCTGCCATTTTTCCTTGCCGAAACTTTCCCCGTTGCCATAGACCATGTTCAGTCCCTCAAGACGCCGAGCCAGATTGGTATACAGCAAAGACCAGTTCAAGCTCTTCTCCCGTTGCTTGGTAAGGCGAAGAGGTGTTTTGAGGCAGGCAATTGAACCAACTTGTTCTCTCTGCCCTAACCACTGCTTTAATAAGAAGGCCTCGGGCTGATCGATAGCTGTCTGATTGGACATCAGTAATTCTTTGCCGTCGGGTGTCTGTCTATAAACGGCAATTACCTGAAATGTTTTTTTTCTGGTATCTTCGAGGCCAAGGCCTATTTCTCCACTTTTATTCAGGGCCGATAGAAGGACAGAAAAGAAAGTGGTGCAGCAACCAAAAAGGGTAAGCTCCAAGTTCAATTCCTGACCTTTAGGAAAGGGGGTGGTATAAACAATGTAACCCTTAGGTGCTTCAATGCGTCCCCCGATATTGGTTTGCTGTTCGTAAAGACAGTAATAGGGGCAATGCGCATTAATTAAACATTGTTTACACTTGTTTTCAGGGTTTCCCGGTAATGGGCAGACCAGTTTTTGAAGCGCTCGCCCCAGCAGACCACGCATGCCGAGGGCTGGGTACGCAGGGAGCTGTTCTTTTCCACTAAAGGCGAGGGTAAAACAGTACCTTGCCATTTGCAGATCAAGAAATGGTGGGAGATCAGATTTTTGATCTTGTAAGCTCATAGCGTTTTCAATGTGAGAAGACGTTTTCAATGTGTGAAGAATTAGGGATAGCTCTACAGTTGCATGCCCTGCGGCTGATCAGGTGATCGGAACTTCCATGGTTTGCAAGATACAAGAAATAAATGTTTTATCTTGT
>JFJP01042102.1_pt1 | contig 11147 bp, 9 predicted proteins | sample 431651 | NCBI WGS metagenome assembly JFJP01 (sample SAMN02602958, study PRJNA72255) | Microbial mat metagenome, whole genome shotgun sequencing project. | biome: fresh water; feature: sink hole; material: water; isolation source: purple microbial (photo- and chemosynthetic) mats found in... | reverse complement strand
TCAACAGGCAGCAATTTGTCTTTATAGGGTATCAGGAGTTTATCCTTATACCTTGGCATAGGTGTAAACTGATTTAGTTTTGCCAGGTATTTGAATATATCATCATGAGCCAGTTTCCTGAATTTATTCAGTGCACGCTCGAGTTCTGCGACTTTTATTGGTTTAAGCAGATAGTCTATGCTGTTTACTTTGAATGCCTCAATTGCGTATTCATCATAAGCAGTTGTGAATATTATCGGCGTCTCAACCTTAATACTATCAAATATCGAAAATGCCGATCCGTCGGAGAGGTGTATATCCATCAATATCAGGTCAGGAGCCTGATTATTTCTGAGCCATTTGATTGTCTGGCTTATACTTTCAGTGCATCCTGCTATCTCTATTTCAGGGTCTATCTCAGTGAGGATATCAACCAGGTTTTCATATGCCGCTGTTTCGTCTTCGACTATAAGTAATCTCATACCGCAATTATTTTAGTGGCAGGTAAACAGAGAATCTTTCAGGGTCATTTTCAATTCTTATCTGCTTATTCATCAATATAGAAAACCGGTTCTCAAGGTTTTTTAGTCCTGTCCCATTAGTATTTGGAGAAGACAGTTTTGGAAAAACAGGATTTGACACAACAAGCTCCATCCTGTCATTCAACCAGATTTTTACCTCCATCTTGTGATCGCTGTCGATTGTATTATGAACCACAATATTATCAATTAACGGAAGAAGCGAAAGAACCGGAATCCATAGCCCCATTTTATCGGGCTCTACATTAATGCTGAAAATCAGTTTGTGGGCAAAACGAACTTCCATCATATAACGGAATGCCTGAACGAACTCCAGTTCCTCCCGGAGCGTTACAAGACCTTTCTTGTCACTTTGCAGTATATACCGGAAAACATCCGACAACTTATTAACATACTCCAGGGTAACATCATCGTTTTTCTTGCGGATAAGTGAGGTCAGTCCGTTTAGCGAATTAAAGAAAAAATGAGGATTGATCTGGTTAGCCAGTGCATCACATCGGCTCTGAAGATTTTCTATTTTCAACTGTTCTATTTCCTGCTCTTTCCTTCTTTGTTCGGAATAAAGCCAGCTGGCATGTCCTAAAAATGCACATATAATATACGCTACAAAAAACTGAAAAAGCAGAATACCTGTGAAACAGTCAACCCTGCTGCTGACAAAAACCGAGATACATATATAAATCAGATAAGCCAGCCCGGTCAATAGAATTGTGTGAAGCAAGCGCTTGTTTAAGACAGCAGTTTCTATTTTCAGCAGGTTATAGGCTGTAATCAACAGTATCAGCAAAGAGAAATACAGATACCTGAAAATGAAAAAGGCAATATATGATTTATGCTCCGATTCAGGCATGTGCCTCAGGTCCCACGAGAAACAGGCAATGTTTGGATAATTAACAAACAGAGCAATGACCAGGCTGACCAGCAGTAGTTTGAATGGGGTTATATGCTTGTTTAGCAGGTTCATGTATAGAAGAAAGAGAGTTTCTAAAAAAAATGAAATCAATTAACCGCAAAGGTCACCAAGATTAGCAAAGTTCGCAAAGAATGTATTTTCAATTATTTGCTTTGTGATCTCTGCTTTTACTTTGTGAGCTTTGCGGTTAAAAAAGCTTTATCAATACCCCCAGGCTCTCAACAATAGTTAAATTATTTTGCAACTTTTATACAAAGCATCTGATTATGGTCCTTAATAAGCATTTTGCCATTTGAAAGGGCTAAAGGAGCCCAGTTCTGACTGGGATTTATTCCCTTTAGAAGCTCAGCTGATGCCAGCGGTTTGAAAGCTGTCGGATCGGGTTCTATGACATAAACTTTAGTGCTTCCATCGGTAGCAAGGAGCAAGCCATCGGCGATTATAATACCACCCTTGTCGAATAACGGGGCTCTCATTGTTTTCCATTTAACCTGACCGTCCATACTCATGCAAACCAGACCGTCTTTTCTTTCGTTCGTAGAATACTGGGTATAAAAGAATCCGTTAAGAAGAACGGGAGGCTGTGTATGTGCTCCGAAATCAGCATTTTTGTAAAGTTCGGTAACAGAGTAATTTGTTCCGGTCTTCGCAACTTTTATCATGGCTGCACCTGCATTGTATCCGCCTGTTATCATAACTCTTCCTTCACCTGCATCTACTGCAGAAGGTGCCGGAATTGAACACTGCCAGTTCGTATATTCCCAGAGGATCTTTCCTGTGAGAGGGTCAATGCCAATTACTTTACCACCGCTGGCTGATGCTCCACGACCGGCTGAAGCAGTAATCATAACTACATGATCTTCCTTGCCGATCTTAACGATAGCCGGACTAACATAACCAACAGGTCCGAGTGAGGGAGTTGCCCATTTAACTTTACCAGTTAGTTTTTCATAAGCCACAACACCTGCATTTGGTGCCTGTGATGCTATTATAAGAAGATCGCCGTAAATCAGAGGACACTGTGAGATTGCCCATCTTGGTATTTCGCCGCCACCGTAATCGGCCCAGACGTTTTTATTCCATATTGGCTTGTGTGTGTTAATGTCAATGCAATAAAGATTTCCATAAGGTCCGCATGAATATATACGGTTCCCATCAACGGCAGGTACGCTTCTTGAGCCCGGAAACATTACAGCACCCGGAGCATCATAAGCAAAACTCCAAAGCTCTTTTCCGGTGTTAAGGTCGAAGCATCTCATTTTGTCGCCGACTTTATCATCTCTGTCAAGCAAGTAAGCTTTTCCATCCTTGATAACCGGTCCGCCAAAACCTATACCTACCTCTGTTTTCCATAGCACTTCAGGTCCCTGTGCAGGCCATGTGCGAAGAATATCTTTCTGAGGGGATACGCTGTTCCTGTTAGGGCCAAGATACTGTGGCCAGTCCTGTGCGCCTGCAGAATTAACAGCTGCAATGCAAAGAAGAGTAAAAATGGTTCTGCGATAAATTTTTGGTAACATATTCGTGTTGTTTTTAGTTTTAAAATATCAGGTTCGAAGATAGAGATTAATATGCAATACGAGGCAGAATATGGTGTTACTTAGTTGCGAATCATGCATTAAAGGGAAAAGTTGCGGTTTAATCACGAAGAGAAGTAGGAAGTCGGAAGTCAGAAGTCGGAAGTCGGAAGTAGGAAGTCGGAAGTCGGAAGTCGGAAGTCGGAAGTCAGAAGTCGGAAGGCTGTTTTCAGGCTGCAAGCAAAGTGGTTATACTTTCCTGCCTGATTAATACTATCATTAATAACAAAAGGTTACTTAAATTATTATTCTTTTAAATGGAGCAAGAAGTGTATTCCATGGAATTTCAGAAAGCACCATAAGTACAAGTATATCAGGACTGAAATAGGTTGTTGCCAGTACTATTGCCAGTCCGTTATTCATATAAGCAGCCGTAACTGACAAAGCAATTCTATTTTCTTTGCTGTCTCTGTACCTGATAAAATATCCTATAGCATGAAGTAAAATAAATACACCAAACAGCAACACTGTTTTCCATATCAGACTGGCCGGGTTTTCGAGAATAATAGTCCTTTGCATTGAAATAGCAACAAAAACAAATGTGAAGAGAAGAATTACATTTGCTGAGGTAAAGCGATGCTGATTTCTCTTAACAGCAGAAGGAAAGTGTCTTTTTGTAATCTGAGCCAGTATCAGAGGCAGAAAAACCAATATTGAAATATCCCTGAACATAAGAAGTTCATTTATGTCAAGACCTCTAGTCCCGACCATCCAGAAAAGCAGCGGAATTGTGAATGGGGCGATAAACTGGGTAACAATAACAATACTCATCGCAAGAGAGATATTACCTTTTATAAGGTCAGTAAGGGCAGGAGTGGAAACTCCGGCTGGCATCGATACCAGCAGCAAAATACCCAGTGCCAGCTGTCTGTCAAAAAAACTAAATAACAGAAAGAATACCAGTGGCATAATTATCATATATACAAAAGCAATAAATACCATCTGTTTGTAATCCTTCATTTTCTCAATAATCTCAAGGACATCGATTTTCAGAAAAACGAAGAACAGCATCAGGCAGAGAATTATTTTCGGAAGGTACTTTGGTGTTTCGAAGGGAAACGGATTCCATAATCCACCCAATATCCCTAATATCAGAAGGATCCAGAAGTACTTTTCTATTATCTGACTTACTCTCATTTTCAGCGCTGCATTTTTTCGGCTTAAAAGTAGAATTAAAAGGAACACTTGCTACCATTTTGAAAAAACAACTGTTTTGAAGAAGCCGGAAGTCGGAAGTCCGAAGTCGGGAGTAGGAAGACTTGTTAACGGAGAATTCGATAAGTTTATTTAATTTCGCAAAGAATTGAAATAAAGTCAGAAGTCGGAAGTCCGGAGTCGGAAGTATAATAAAACCAACAACAGATTTGTTCTTACTTCTGACTTCTGACTTCTATCTTCCGACTTCACAATAATTTTAAGCATTGGAAGGCCTTTTTGATTACAGCTTGTGGGGGTTATTTCTGGCCAGTTTTCTGGCTGCAACTGTTGTGCCTTTCAGTTCAGAGGCCTTGTTATCTTACCTCATCATAAACGGGACCGACGCTTATACTGCTGTTCTTGTTGCTACAGCAGGAAACTGGCTTGGAGGGATGAGCAGTTTTGGCATTGGTTATCTTGGTAAATGGGAGTGGATTGAGAAATATTTGCGGGTAAAACGGGAAACGATTGAAAAATGGCACGACCGCCTCTACAAAAGAGGAGCAATTTTTGCATTTTTTTGCTGGCTGCCCGGAGTAGGGGATGTTATTGCAGTTGGCCTTGGCCTGCTGCGAACAAATATCCTTATAGCTGCCATATCAATGCTGGCCGGGAAGTTCCTGCGCTATGTAATCTGGGGCTGGCTTACCGGACTTGTATTCTGAATTAATAACGTCATTTTTAACCACGGAGACACAAAGAACACAGAGATTCACGGAGTCACTTAGTTCCACCTCCCTTAGTCACTTCGTCTCCCCATTTCCCTCCTTATCCTCCGATGCTTCAGCTTAGGAGGGCTCACCGCTTCTCCCCCTCAATTTTTCCCTTGGCCCATTCTATAAAGTACTTCATATTCGGCCCATCGGTATGTCCGCCATCGTGCTGACGCCAGGCTAGTTCTCCTTCAAGCAAACCTGTATTAACCGGAGGCATTACCTCTGTTTTATAGTCATTTGAAACACCAATATCCTTTACCCCAAGCAGTTTAAATACAGCTCCGGCAGCAACTGTTGCCATATAGCTTCCCTTCTGGTCAAGCCATTTTGCATCGCCTTTTTCAGGAATTCCATAGCTTATGAAAGTTAATCGTGGTGCACACATGGCTATAAGGCTGTGTGAATCAACATGCAATTGGCCTGCATTTCCGGCTCCGGAGCTTGATTCATAAGCTCCGTATTTAAGATAGTTTCCTGCCATCCAGTGATATTCACCTGTTCCTGTAAGGCTTTCAACTGCTTCTCCGAAGTTACGCCTGTGAAGAGTGGCGCCTCCTTTGCCTGAAGAACCTACCAGAGCAACCGCAAATCGGTCCTCAAATGCGAGTGTTACAAGTGCTGCTTTCCCATAACGTGAGACACCTTCAATTCCAACATGTTTTGAATCGACGGCAGGGTCAGTTTCAAGATAATCGAGTCCGCGAGCAGCACCCCAGGCCCATGCCCTGAGCGATCCCCAGTCGTCGGGTCTGCGTGGCTGTCCTTTATTAACAAGACCGATAATTCCTTTTGTTAAACCGGCGCCGTTATCAGCCTGAATGCTTGAAGGATCAATCATAGCATAACCCCATCCTGCTGCAAGAAGCTGCTGAGTTGACGGGGGATCGGTATTTGGATTAGCCTGTGCGCCCTGACCTCCGAAAGGTGATGCAGTTGCAGCTCGTGTTATAGGGGTATAAGCCTGATATTTTTCGAGAATCATTTTTACTTCGGGATCACTTTCCGAGAGTAGTTTTCTTAATGCCCGGTTAATTATTTCAAGTTCATCGCGGTTTGGCTGGGCAGGGGCGGGCAGACTCGCCATCCCGAACATCATAAGTACCGGAACCGGACCTTTGGCATTTGCCGGTGTGACAAGAACCATAGAGATATTTACATCGATAAGCGGATATTCCGAATTGTCAACATGACCGGTTAGTTTTTTTGCAATAACAGGTATGAAGCCAACCATCTCCCTCTCGGAAATATCGACAGTCCATTTAACAGCCGGAATCTTTTTTGGAAGCCGCCCATAAACCTCCTTTTCCATGTCTTCAACAATCTCCGGACGCCTTTGCTTCCACCAGATTTCAGGTGTCGTTACCTTCTTGCCGTTTTTCAGAGTCAGTAAATCGGGCAGATCGGGATAGGGATTTGCCAGCGACTCATCGTAATTGGCATGATTCGGTGCCGACTCGTTACCGCTTGGTCCGGGACGAAGACTTTTAATTCCGAGTTGTTCCATCATGTTCCGGTGATCCTCGGCAGCAGTAATCAGGCCGGGCTGTCCCGGTGAACCAGCCGGGTTTTGTGCGAAAAGTTGGCTTCCGGCTAAAATGCAAATGAACAATAGCGATTTTTTCATATCAGTGTCTCATTACTTTGTTTAAAACTACACTTTTTTAATTGATTTTTTTGCCACTAAGTCACAAAGACTCTAAGGAACACAAAGAAAACATTACAAGCCTTTGTGATTTCTTTGTGCCTTCCTGTCATCGTTGCCTTTTCTTGTAAATTTGCAATAGTCGGCTGCATTTCTTTTCTTTATGAATCAAAATTAAATAAAATGAAACTCATGAGAAACAGAGCTTTTTCACTTGCTGTAGTTGCCATTCTGATATTTCAGTCTGTTCAGGCACAGAAGTTTGTAATAGGAATTCTGCCCGATACCCAGGTAGAAGTGAATGTAAGGCCTGAAATGTTAATGAGTCAGATGAACTGGCTGGCAGCAAAACGTGATTCTCTTAATATGCCAATAGTCCTGCATGTCGGAGACATTGTCGATTTTAATAACGTAATTCATTACGAAAGGGCAAGTGCCGGTTTTAAAATTCTCGATGACGCGAAAGTGCCTTATGCCGTTTGTCTGGGCAATCACGACACTGATGCGGTAGGGGAGAATACCGGAAGTGCTGCTCCGGGAAATACAAATACAAACCTGAGAATTACAGGTAAGTTCAATACTTATTTTCCCGTGCTTAGGTTCACTGCCCAGAAAGGCAGGTTTGAAGAGAACAAAAGCGATAATGCCTATTATGTTTTCGAGGCCGGAGGGTTGAAATGGCTTGTTGTGAGCCTTGAATTCTGTGCCAGACCGGCACCTGTCGACTGGGCTAATACAGTAATTCCTAAGTATCCTGATCATAATGTAATAATCCTGACACATTTGCATCTTACAGGTGCAGGCATTATTGATCAGCGAAATGCGGGTTATGGAGATCTCAGTCCGCAACAGATCTTCGACCGCATGATTAAGAAACATTCGAACATCAGATTCGTTTTCAGCGGTCATACCGGGACTTCAGTTTACAGGGTGGATGCAGGAGAGAACGGAAATCAGATCTATCAGATTCTGCAGGACTATCAGGGTCAGGATTCTGGAGGTGGTTATATCCGTCTTGTTGAAATAGATCCCAAAGCCGGTACTATTGACTGCAAGATGTATTCACCTTTCTATAATTTAACTAAAACTGATTATTCAAAGTTCTCGCTGACCGGAGTGGAATTTGTCGGGATCAGATAAAATATTCAGGTTTTATTTGCCTGAATTCCTTTTATATCTCTCGTTGTAAACAAACTCTCTTAATGTTGTTTTATTTACTGTTGCCCCTGTGATCAGAGTTTATTGCATGTGGTATAACTTGTGATCTTATATTTTGTCGTAATGATAACGACAGGCATAAATCAGAATATCGGAATCGTCAACCTGATAGACTAATCTGTGCTCATTGTCAATCCGTCTTGACCAAAAGCCTGCAAGATCAAACTTTAATGGTTCCGGCTTGCCAATACCTTCATAAGGAGTTCTTTGAACGTCCTTGATCAGTGCATTAATTTTCCTGAGTGTCTTTTTGTCTTCGGTTTGCCAATAGACATAATCTTCCCAGGCATTTTTTGAAAAAATAATTTTCATTATTCCTCAATCAGATTATGTTTAGCCCTTTTCCCTGATTTCATTTGTTCGATAGATTCAAAGAGTCGGGTAGCATTTTTCTTTGAACTTAATAAATGCAGAGTTTCCATTATAGAATTATATTCTTTCAGGGAGATCAAAACGGTACCTTTGCCTGAACCTCTCTTGATTATCAAAGTCTCATTGTTGTCTTCAACATTGTCAAGATAGTTTTTAAGTCCGGTCCTGAATTCTGTATAATTTGCTGCAATCATTGCCTTATGATTTATTAAGTACCTATATAAGTACAAATATAAGTACTTTATTAGGTAATTGCAAATATAAAAGGAAAAATCTTTCCACCTATGACTCTGTCATTCTGAGCGTCAGCGTGAAATCTCCTCAGGGAATCTCAATTTCCGAGATATCATCAGGTCTTTCATCCATAAACCATTGTTCATCAAGAAATTGATCATCTGTTATTCTGTCGATCGGTACCTTCATATATTTGCCTTCAGCTGATACGGCTATATCACCGTTCGGGAGAACAATTTCGCCCGTTCCTTCGAATAAGCGGGTTCCTTCGCTTATAACACGACCGATTATTTTAACTTCCTGACCGAGTGGAATGGGTTTCCTGAATTTTGTTTTCAGTTCCAGCGTTACGCCCCAAATCTGTTCTTCTTTCCCGTTGCAAATAGCCCTCGCAATTGTCTCATCCAGAATTGTGGTTGCTATTCCTCCGTGCATAGAATCTGGCATGAAGCCCGAAATCATTTTTAACACCGCATACAAAACACATTTTTGAAATGTGCTGCTTTTTCAGGACTTTATGTTTCACGTTCAGAGTTTATTTATTGATAAAACCTCTCCTTTTTTTGTCGGTAAATCATATTCATAGACTTTCCTCAAACTCACAGATGCAGATATATCTTCTGTTCTGTTTATAAGAGGCTTGCTTATATCAGGTGTTATGAAGAAAGGATTTGTATTTTGATTATTTGCTTCTTTGAGTCCCTTTCCTGACAGAGGATAGTAAGAACGTATTCTGCAAGTGCCACCCAGAGATGATTTTATTTTAGCTGAAAAAAGTTCCCCGTTTTTCCATTGAATATCTATTTCAAAGCCACCTCTTGCTTTTAATCCGTTAATACTTCCATCTTTCCATGCTCCCGGTAGGGCAGGCAACAGATGAATTGCGCCATCGTGACTTTGCAGCAACATTTCCGCTATACCGGAAGTACATCCGAAATTGCCATCAATCTGGAAGGGAGGGTGGGCATCAAAAAGATTCGGATAGGTACCACCCCTTTGTCTTCCATTGGGTTGAATTGAAGGAGTAAGCTGATCTGTTATCAGTTTATAAGCATGATCACCATCAAGTAGCCTTGCCCACAGATTAACTTTCCAGCCCATCGACCAGCCTGTTGACTCATCACCTCTGGCGACGAGAGATGTTCTGGATGCAGAAAATAATTCGGGTGTTCTGTAAGGCGAGATCTGATTTGACGGATAGAGCCCGTATAAATGAGAAACATGCCGGTGTTTATCATCCTTGCTGTCCCAGTCGTACATCCATTCCTGTAACTGACCCCATTTCCCGATCTGCATTGGTGGCAATCTTTTAAGAACCCCGGCCAGTTTAACTGTCAGTTCTTTATCCAGTTTAAGTATTTCTGCTGCTTTTATTGTTTTTGTAAACAAATCGAATACGAGTTGATTGTCCATTGTAGCACCTGCTGTGACTGATGTTCCGGGGTGAACCGAAGGTGCATTTTCAGGAGATATTGAAGGGCTGACAACAAGCCATTTATGCTCGGGTTCTTCAACAAGGAAATCAAGAAAGAAAACAGAGGCTTCTTTTACAACCGGGTAAACCGACCTCAGATATTCCTTGTCGCCGGTAAAATCATATTTGTCGAATAAATGCTGCGAAAGCCAGGCTCCTCCCATAGGCCACATACCCCAGAAAGCACCGTCGATAGGACCGTTAAACCTCCATATATCAGTATTATGGTGCATCATCCATCCACCTGCTCCATACATGTCACTTGCCGTCTTCCTTCCGGTTTGAGACAATTCCCGAACCATCTGAATAAGCGGTTCATTCATCTCTGTCAGGTTTGTGATTTCTGATGGCCAGTAATTCATTTCAGTGTTTATGTTCACTGTATACTTGCTGTCCCACGAAGGTGTAAGCTGATCATTCCAGATCCCCTGCAGGTTGGCCGGCTGACCGCCGGGACGCGACGATGAAATAAGAAGGTAACGCCCGAATTGAAAATATAATGAAACAAGTTGAGGATCAAAACCTTTGGCAAACTGTTCCAGACGAATATCGGTAGGTTTCTTTATCGAATCTGTTACTCCAAGATCGAGACTTACTCTTTTAAAAAAGCGTTGATAATCAGCTATATGGTCCTTTAATGTCTGGTCATAGCTTTTCTTTATGGCATTCTGAAGGTAAGCAGCAGTCCTTTCACCGGCGTTTGCACTTATATCATTATAATTATTAAAACCGGAGGCAATTGAAATATAAATGGTGGCAGCATCAGCATTTGTAATGTTCAGAGTTGTATCGATTGCAGAAACAGCGCCACCTGTCGTTAGAATCTTTGTCCGGGCTTCAAATTGTACATTTCCTTTGACCTTATCAAAATCACTTGTCTTACCCGATAATACAAGTTCGTTATTTCCTCTGATTGCAATGTCAGTTTTTGATGGCCTGTCCATTTTTGCTGTGAAACTTACTGAACCGGGTTTGTCTGCAGAAATCCTGATTATTATTATCTGGTCGGGGGCTGATGAAAATACTGTTGTTTTGTATTTTACTCCATCAATTGTGTATTGTGATGAGACAACAGCTTTTGCAATGTCAAGCTCGCGGTAATAATCCGAATACTTCTCATGACCCGGGAATGAAAGCTTAAGATTTCCAACTGTCTGATAGGGCATGCCATGCGAGATTTTGCTTATAAATTTCTTGTTTATAAGGTCCTGCGCTTCCTTTACTTTACCCTCGAAGATTAATTTTCTTACCTCCGGCAATGACTCTCTTGAGTCGGGGTTGTCGTT
>JFJP01005959.1_pt1 | contig 11147 bp, 11 predicted proteins | sample 431651 | NCBI WGS metagenome assembly JFJP01 (sample SAMN02602958, study PRJNA72255) | Microbial mat metagenome, whole genome shotgun sequencing project. | biome: fresh water; feature: sink hole; material: water; isolation source: purple microbial (photo- and chemosynthetic) mats found in... | reverse complement strand
AGTATGAAAAACACCAAAAACCTAGCATCCATGCGGGTTACAGCCGGATTTCACGATTTTCTGGCAATAACACTTGCTCAACTTGCCAAATAATTTCGGCAAAAACCGGAGAATAAAAATGGGTGGACGTGGAAGTGGACGGCGCAGCAGCTACAGCGGCAAACCGGAAACCAGTGACGCCATGCCGCTGGACATCCGCAAGATCACCCGTAAGGGCTTGCTTGTGCCAGGCAACGGCTTTAGCTGGCAGTGGTTGGTGAACCATCAAAAGGTGGCGGGCATCAGCATGCGGGTGGATTTGCAAAGCATGGTGCTGTCGTGGCGCATGAAGAGCACCGGCGAAGTGGTCGAGCAACGGGTGCAGACGCAAACCTCACCTTGCCACCTGGGCGGCCAGCGCCACTGGTTTACCTGCCCACGGTGCAGCAAGCGGGTGGCGGTGCTCTACGCGCCGGGCCGGTACTTCGCCTGTCGCCAGTGTGGTGGTCTGGGCTACGCCACGCAGAAGGAAGGCGCAGGGGACCGAGCATCCACCAAGGCCGACAAACTGCGCAAACGCCTGGGCTGGGAGGCTGGTATCTTGAATGGTGATGGCAGCAAGCCCAAAGGTATGCATTGGGGGACCTACCAGCGGGTCAAAAGCCATCACGATGCACTGGTGCAGATCAGCTTGCAAGACATGGGGCGCAAGCTGGGGATTTTGGACAAGTTGCTGAAGACCTGAATCTGTTTGGCAAAACTGCAATCTCGGTCACTTGACTCGCCATAATCCACGGCATGCCTTTCAAACTTTCCCTTGTGGTCTTGGTCTACCCACCGCATAGTGCCGACACTCCGGGCTTGGACGTTGATTTGTTGCAGAAAGCCAATGCATGGCTGCAGCGGCGCAATGCAGGGTTTGAAGATGATCTACTGCTTGTTGGCATCGGATTTGATGACGAATCGGCAATGCAAGCCATGGTCAAACTTTACGGGCTGGGTAAAGCACAACTTGAGGCGATACCATCCGACCAGATGGACGTGACTAACGGCATTGACTTTGAAGAGACTGTTGGCTCCATCGTCGAAGGCTGGGTTACAAAACATCATAATTCTGCGATTCCTATCGTAGATTGGGCGGGATTCATTGATGACTCCATCTATCCAACCCAGGGGTGGTGGTGGGTCGGCTTAAATGCTGCCAACGATGAGCAATCCGCCATGGCCGATATCTTGAATGAGCTTGTGCCTGATAGCTATCGCAATCAAGCTTTGACTTGGGCGACGATCATCGGCGAAGCCTTGGACTTAAATTCCTGTGGTGAAGAACATGAAGCCTTTCACGCATCAATGACAGCCCTCACCTTGGCACGCTGGCTTACAGGCTTTGATGCGGCCACTGAAAATAACTTTTACAGCTTTTGCGCCTCAGATGCCATTCATACTTTTGATATTGATCCCCTTCGCTTAGGGTTTGAAGCTGGTCGAAATCACGCGACTGAACTTGCTGACTATTTCGATGGGGAGGACGACCCGGAGGATGAATTGGATGCCGTCACCCTGAAAGTCTGCATGGAAAATCGTAACGGTCAGGTTCGTAATGTCTTGTCGTCTGTATTTGGCGGCAACCCAGCTTTGTTCTGGAGCCTTTACGCGTCTATTTGGCCGGAATTTAAGAAGCCAATGACTGAAGCCATGGATGACCTGCTTAATTTGAGAATGGCAGCAGAGGAAGGTGACCTTGACCGCCCCTGGCGATTTGTGTCTGACGGCTGGATTGAATTTTCAGAAGAGTGATTACCGCTGTCATGTCGTGATTTGCTTGCCCATTTTGGCAGGGGATAAACTCAATCACCAATCCCACCAATGTTCACTTAAATCCAATGACCCGCGAAACCGATGCCCGAATGGTGGTTGACCAGCTTCTGAAGGATGCGGGCTGGGACATTTTCAACAAATCTCAGGTTTCGACAGAAGAACCCGCTGCCGATGGTCGTGCGGATTACCTGCTGAAAAATTCACTCACGCGACCACTTTGCGTGGTTGAAACCAAGCGTTTCGGCAAAGACCCTTACGGTGCAAAAGGGCAAACCTTGCCCTATGCGCAGGGTCTGGGTGCGCCGTTCATCATTCTTTCAAATGGCAACGAGCACTACTTTTGGGACTATGGCGATGGCGATGCCAGACCTGTCATGGGTTTTCCATCGCAAGGCGACCTTGAAACTCGCGCCAACCTGAAATACCACCGCAAAGGCACGCTTCAGGAAACCCTCGTGCTCCTGCCCTACCCAGAAACCTTCTGGTTTCGGGGTGAGCAAGCGCAGGCGCGTACCTACCAACTTGATTGCTTGAAAGAGGCGGACAGAGCACTAGCCGCAGGCCGCCGTCGAATGCTTTTTGAGATGGCCACTGGCACGGGCAAAACACTGACCATTGCCATGCTGATGAAACGCTGGTTTCAGGCAGCCGCAATATCCCGAGTGCTTTTTCTGGCTGACCGCATCGAACTTGCCAAACAAGCCAAAGAGACATTCGACGAGTATTTATCAGACTGGCCAACTGAGCTTCTGTTTGGTGGCAAACGCAGCCTTGAAGGCCAGATTGTTGTCGGCACGCTCGACACCATCGCGGCGCAGTTGGGTGAAGGTGGATTCGGCCATGCGTATTTCGATTTGGTCGTCACCGATGAATGTCACCGCTCCATTTACAACAGCCATCGTGCCACGCTGGGCCACTTTGATGCGGTGCATATTGGCCTGACCGCCACACCCAGCCCTGGTGAACTGCGCTGGGTGAATGACAAAGAGCGTCAGCTTGTCAAAAACACCTACATGTTTTTTGATTGCTGGGACAACGCAGCGAAACAGGGCAAGCCGACCTACGCCTACACCATTCAGCAGGGCATCAAAGACCGTTGCCTAGTGCCCTACAAAATCTATGTTGCCGACACCCAGTTAAGCCTTGAGGGCACCACTTGGAACGAGGAGGAAATCAGCGCCACCGACTGGGGTCGCCGTGCCGAATCTGAAGACCGGCTCAAGACCATGCTTGACGAGTTTTTTCGCATTGAAACCCCACGGATGCGCGAACGTGCGCGCAAAACCATTGTCTTCGCCGTGTCCGACAAGCAAGCCGACATGGTTGTCAAGCTATTGAACCGCCTGCTGCCCGACGATTTGTGTACCGACATCGCGGCGCGGCTCAACATATCACCCGGCCAGGTGCGGGAATCCTTTGCTGAAAAAGTGACCTCTTACACCAACAATGGTGATCCCAAGCCTGCTATCAATCGGTTCAAGTACGACCCCTTGCCCTACATTGCAGTGTCGGTTGACATGCTTGATACCGGCTTTGACCACAAGGAAATTGAAACCTTGCTGATGCTGCGCCCCACGAAATCAGCCATGAAATACGCGCAGATGCGTGGCCGGGGTAGCCGTATCTGCCCCAAAATTGGCAAGACCGAGTTCTGGATTTACGACTTTGTTGGCAACGTCGCCCGGTTTAACGACTCCAGCATCGACTACCGCAAGCCCAAGGAAATTGGTCAAGGTGGCGGCGGTGGTGGCGGTCCTGGTCCCGGTCCCGGTGGTGAATGGGTGGTGATCCCCGAGGGTCAAAAAGAAGATGAAATCCGCAACCAGCACATGATTCTGGTTGGCCCCGAAGGCTTGCAAATGGACCGCAAAACCTATCAGGATGAATGGGCCAACAAAGTCACTGAGCTGCACCGGGCTGACCCGGTGGTGCAGAAAATCTTTGCTGGGCAGCCGGTCACTGAAGAAGAATGGGAAGCCCTGCGTTTGCGCCTGGATGCCCCTAAAAATTACTTTTCAGAAGTCAGCTTGCGCAAAGCGTTTGAGCAACCCACGGGTTCATTGACTGACTTCATTCGAGCCGCCTTGGGCGTGTTCAAATTCCCCTCCCGCGAAGAGCGTATCGAACGCGTGTTCAGCGCCTGGGTCACGCAGCACTCAAACAGCCTGAACCCCGGCCAGGCCACCATGCTGCGCTTGTTGAAACAACGCGTACTAACGGGCGACACGGTCGAACTGCGCATATTCAGCCAGCCACCTTTTTCGATTTATGGTGGCCGGGCGCGCATGGAACAACTTTTCGGCAAAGATGGGCTGGCGCAGGTGGTTGATGAACTCAACACCCTGTTGGCGGCATAGCCTCAAAACTACAGGACGACATGGATTCCGGTCAACTCAATACGCTTCTAAAACGCCTTTGCAAAACCCTTTGGGAAGCGCAAGTCACCAACCCGATCACCTACGTTACCCAGCTTTCGTACCTGCTATTTCTCAAGATGCTCGAAGAGATGGATGCCGAGCACACGGACGCAGGTAACGACAAGCACAAAACCTTGTTTAGCGCCGTGGACACCGCCAGTTGGGGCAAGGTCGATTTTGAGCCCTTGCGCTGGAGCGTGCTCACCAGCAACCCTGACAACACCAGGATGCTGGCTACCCTACGCGACACCCTGCCAAAATTGGCCGAACACCCGTTGCTGTCACAAGGCGCGCGAGCCATTTTCAACGGCGCGGCAGTGGTTATTCCCGACGGTGCCACGTTGCGGCGGTTGACCGATGCACTGTCGCCGCTGGCGCTGCTGGCCGAGGATGCCGACATCAAAGGCGACTTGTTCGAGATGTTGGCCAACGATTTGGGCGGGCAAAAAAAGGCTGCCCAGTTCCGCACACCCCGCCATTTGATTCGTGTCATCACGCAGATGGTTGACCCCAAAGTAAACCAGACCTGCTGCGACCCGGCTTGCGGCACGGGTGGTTTCCTGATCGCCGCCTACGAGCATATTTTGCTGGCCAACACGTCGCCTGAATTCGTTCGAGAAATTGACACGCCCTACGGCGGCAAGGTCAAACGTGGCGTGGGTGACAAGCTCAAACGCGCGCAGTGGGACTTTTTGCAGACTGGTGCATTGCACGGCTTTGATGGCGACCCCGACATTCTGCGCATGGCTGCCATGAATGCAGTGTTGCATGGATTTGACCATTCCCCCATCGTGCGGCGCGACTCGATTTGCGGCGGTGAAGACCGTTGGGATGAAACCCAGTTTGACATCATTCTGGAAAACCCACCGTTCTCTGGCGCGCGCACCGATGCCAAGCCCAGCCTGCGCATCGAGAAGGGTGACAAATACGTGCTGTTCTTGGCCCATGCCTTGCGCACCCTGCGCCAGGGTGGTCGGGCGGGCATCATTTTTCCCAACGGTATCTTGTTTGGTGACACCGGCAGTCACATTGAAGTGAAGAAACGTCTGCTGGACAAGTTTGACCTGCAAGCCGTGGTGATGCTGCCCAAGGGCATGTTTGAGCCTTACACGCCCAACCCGACGTGTTTTTTCATTTTCCAGAACAGTGGCAAACCGTCTGAAAATGTTTGGTTTTACCGGCTTGAAGGTGATGGCTCCACACTGACCAAGGCTCGTAAGTTTGGCTCGCAATACCGCAACGACTTTCCTGATCTGCTTGCGAAGTGGCCCACTCGGGTTGAGGCGGCGGGCCATGCCTGGCGCGTGCCAGTGCAGACGATCCGCGACAACAACTACAACATGACCTTGTCTGGCTTGGGTCTGATTGAGCCGGAAAAGACTGAGCATGAAGCGCCGGAGGAAATTCTGGAGCGTGTCGCAGGAAAGCAAGAGCGCGTTTTGGAGTTAATCGAAGAAATGCGGGCGCTGCTGCTGGAAGAGGCTGGTAATGGAGCGGTTTGAACTGCCCGAAGGGTGGGAGTGGCGAGTTCTGGGAGATAAGTCGGTTCTCGCTTCGATTCAGCCTGGTTACGCCTGCGGCCAAAAGGATATTGAGGCTGGAGCGCCGCACCTACGCATGAATAATGTCTCAAAGGATGCACAGCTTGATTTCAGCCTGGTACGCCGTATTCCCCGTGAAATTGCGGACAAAGCCAAGAAGTGGCTCCAACCCGGTGATGTCATTTTCAACAACACCAACAGTACCGAATTAGTCGGCAAGTCGTCATTTTTTCACGGCTGGAATGAGCCTTGCGCTTATAGCAATCACCTTACCCGGCTGCGTACTCAGTCAGCGGTTCTCACACCGGAATGGCTGCTGTATTGCCTGCGCGACTTGTGGCTGACCAAGTATTTCGCGATAAATTGCAAAGAATTTGTTGGCCAATCTGCATTTAATACTGACAAACTCAAAGAAGTCGAAATCCCTGTCCCTCCGATTCCTGAGCAAAAGCGCCTGGTAGCACGCATCGAAGCCCAAACCAGCCGGGTTGAAGCTATCTGCAAAGCGCAGCGTGAGTTAATCTACGACATGCGCGGGACGCTGGCTGGCTTCTATGCCGAAATAGTTGTTGATGCCGAATGGAAGCCACTGTCCGAGGTCGCCCCTCAAGTGCGCCGCCCAGTCAATGTCCAACTGGGACAGAGCTATCCCGAGTTGGGGATTCGCTCCTTTGGTAAAGGGACGTTTCACAAACCTGCCATAAGTGCTGAACAGCTTGGCACCAAGCGGCTTTTCCATATCCATCCCGGCGACCTCATTCTCAACAACGTGTTCGCCTGGGAATGTGCGGTGGCGGTGGTCAAGCCGGAAGATGCTGGCCGGGTCGGCTCGCACCGATTCATTACCTGCGTGCCCAAACCCAACGTGGCCACCAGTGCGTTTTTTTACTTTCACTTCACCACCGAAAAAGGATTGCATGATTTGGGTGACGCATCGCCCGGCGGTGCTGGCCGTAATCGGACGCTGGGGCTCAAGAGCCTTGCATCAATCCGCGTGCCAGTGCCCAGCTACGACAAACAAGTCGTTTTTGCGCGGCTTTTGGAAAAGGTGGAGGCTACGCGCCGCCTGCAAGCCGAATTAAAGACCGACCTGGATGCCTATGTCCCCTCGATTCTGGCCAAAGCCTTTCGGGGAGAGCTTTGATTGACGGCGCTGACAATATTTGTGCCACGGCTGAACGATGCCCATGATGATTTCGTCGCGATGGCAAGTATCTGGCGGCAAGTTGATGCTGCAGGCGACGGTGTAGAAGTATGTTTCGACTTCTCCCGCTGCGAGTTCCTTCAACCAATTGCGGTTGTTTTTCTCGGCGGTTTGGCGCATGTCATAAATCATCGTGGCGGGAATGCACGGTTTCTGAGTAAGACGATGTTCAGCCGGGTTCGTGTAAATCTGCTGCAAAACGGCTTTGCGCATGCGTTGGGCGCAGAGGAGACTCCATGGCAGGGCAATTCAATTCCTTACCGCGAATATTTGGCTGAAGACGAAGACAGCATCGCGCAAGACTTGCGTCAGAATTGGTTAGGTCGCGGTTGGTTCAATATCAGCGCTGCTTTGGCCAATGAAGTCGTTGGTCAGATGTGGGAGATTTTCGCGAATGCGTTCGAGCACAGTGATTCCCGAGTTGGCGTTTTTAGCTGTGGACAGTATTTCAAAAATCGCCGAGTTCTTACCTTGGCAGTCGCTGATTTCGGGGTTGGTATTCCATCCAATGTAAGGCTGCATTTGCACCAGGCAGATTTGTCGGCCGCCGACGCGTTGCGTTGGGCGTTTCGACGTGGCACATCAACCAGCGCACGTTCTGGCCCCCGTGGCGTGGGTCTGGATTTGCTCAAGGAATTGGTTTGTGCAAACAACGGTGTTATGCTCGCCTACAGTCACGATGGCTGTGTAAACATCGATAGCCGGGGTGAAACGTACCAGAATTTCGAGCCTTTTTTTGAGGGAACACTGGTACAGATTCGGCTAATGTGTGACGACAAGCACTACATGTTGTCCAACGAAACAACTACAGCACCATTTTTTTGACGAGGGAAACATCATGCAGGTCAATGTTAAGGATTTGGTCGGCGAGAACGCAATGACACTTGATGACGGTGATGCCGTTTATGCTTTTATTCACGATCCGCTGACAAAAGGCGAGGTTGTCGAGCTGAATTTTGATGGCGTGCAGGTCTTCGCAACCCCCTTTTTTAATGCTGGAATCGGTCGCCTTTTGGGCGATTTGACGGCTGACACTCTGAATTCGCGGTTGAAATTTAGCCATTTGTCGGACTTCGGGAGTCGGGTGCTGCGCCGCGTGATTAACAATGCCAAAGACTATTACGCCGCCCCAGCCGATCAGCGCAACGCGATTGATCGTATCGTTCACGACAACGCTATCGCTGCCTGATGCCACTGGTGGTTCGCGCCGAGGTTATTGACCTGCGGACAGATTCGCCCAAACCCACTGATGTTTTTGCCGTTGATACCAATGTTTGGTATTGGTTGACGTATCAGCCAGCCTCGCAATCTGCGCGACCTTACCAGATCACGCAATACCCGAATTTTCTAAAGCGCGCCAGGAACATTGGCGGAAAGTTGCGTTACTGCGGGACAGTTTTTGCTGAACTTGCGCATCTCGTAGAAGTGGCCGAGTACAAGTCTTATTGCGCGAGGCACGGGATTCAACCAAACGCCTACGGGTCATTAACTGCGAAAGATTTTCGCCATGATTACCCGCAGGACCGAGTCAATGTTCAAGATGAGGTCGCAATTGCATGGGGTCAGGTAACTTCAATGGCTGATATTGCAGCCGTTCCACTCGACTCCACAACCATTACAGCCAGCGCAACCTTGTTTGAGCAGGTTTGTCTGGATGGTTACGACCTCATTACTGTGGAAGCCATGCGGGTCAACGGCATCAGGCACATCATCACGGACGACAAAGATTTTCTGACGGTGCCGGGTATTTTTGTTTTGACAGCCAACAGTAACGCGGTTCAAGCAGCCAAGACCGCTGGCAAGTTGATCACTCGCTAGGTCTAAATGTCGCTAGATACGCTATGTATTAGGTAGCCACTAGTGCTTATTCAATAAGGGCTACAGCCTTAAAGTATGCAACTTATCACGTTGCGGTGTCGGCGCTCAATGAAGTGATCGCTATGCTTGACCGACTATGCATTATTAAATTCGTTTTATATTTTCTGGCAATATGAAACTTTTTAAAGTACACTGGTCGGAACACTTTAAGGCACATCATGCTCATTGAATTTGATCACGCTTACCAAGCAATGCTTCCGTACTTTGACCGCCTCTGGGAGGTCGTAAACGGTGGCTGGGAAGACTGGAATGCCGAACTGTCCCCAAAAGTCCGGTCGGTAGCCAGCAGTCGTACCCGTGCCAGCCTCGTCAATGATTTCATGCGCACCAGAGGCACGCGACTGGCAGAAGAAGACCCAAACATTAAAGCCGTAATTCGGCAGCAAATGTTCGTACTCGTCTTCAGTCCGCCAAATTTCCAAGGATGCATTGGTATCAGACTAAAAAAGCTGGATGAGGACGGTATCTCCAGAAATCAACCGACCACGCAGGTAAAAGAGTTTCGCGATCAACTCACGCTTCCTGATGTAGATGCTGATTACCATTTGGAAGCCGGTTACGTAGTTGACCGATTTGGCAGTGCGCTAATGTCCGTCGATCTCGTTTGTCCCTCCGGTGAGGGTATCTATTGGAAGGCTGAAATTGTGCCGAACGGCGCAAATCAAAACGTGACGAATATGTTCCCGCAAGAGGTGCAGCAGGTAATGAAGGAAGTCAGGGTTAGTAAGAAGTCAGACAAGCAAGTTGGAGACAAAAATGCAAACACTGGGACGAGTTAATCCAGATATGGTTATCTTGGCCAGGGAGTACCGTGAACTAACACAAAAGCAGCTTGCCGATGCGGCCTCGATGAAGCAGCCGCAAATAGCAATGATAGAAGGTGGTCTTGAGGGCTCCGCGAGTACAGACACAATAAGAGCAATTAGCAGCGCACTTAATTTTCCAGTAGAGTTTTTTTACCAGTCAGAACCACGGCTTGGTTTTGGATCAAGCTCGGTCTATTACAGAAAGATGAGTGCCATTACAGCCGCCGATAGAAAGTCAATTTCGAGTGTCACCAATCTGGCGCGTATTGGCTTAAAGCGACTTCTCGATGCTGTGGATATTGAAGCTGATTTCAATCTTCCTCGCGTTGATTTGAACGATGTTGAAGGCTCTCCAAGCAAGGCCGCATCCATTGTTCGTGCGGCATGGAGCCTCCCAGACGGTCCCGTTCAAAATCTGACCAACTTGGTTGAGCGGTCCGGTGTCATCATTGTGGAGACCGATTTTGGAACACGCGGTATATCGGGTACCAGTATGCGCTTGGCTAATTTACCACCGCTAATTTTTGTGAATAGCGCATTGCCACCAGACAGATACCGCTTTACCGTCGCCCATGAATTGGGGCACCTGGTGCTCCATGATGCTCCACGAGAAGCTATGGAAAATGAGGCGGACGAATTTGCCTCTGAGCTTTTGATGCAAAAGTTAGAGTTTAAGGTGAGCATCTGTCAGTTTGGTAGTCGCCCCACCTTGCGTCATTTGGTATCACTAAAGCCATATTGGAAAGTAGCAATATCGGCAATGATTGTGAGAATGGGTCAACTTGGAATAATTTCCGAAGAATCAAAACGAAGTTTTTTTATTCAAATGTCGAACCTAAAAATGCGCATGGATGAACCCCAGCCGTTCCCAAAAGAACGACCGGCGCTTTATTCAAAAATTGTTACTGCGGCAATTGGAGATATCCCAAAGGATGTTGACGTGGCAACTCAGATTATGAAAATGCCGCTTGATGTCTTCACGCGCCTATACGCTTCTTCGTTGCGGGCGGAAATGCCTGTAGCCGCTTCGCGTCTTCGTCTTGTTTAGACTTCCAGCGGCTTTGCGCCGCCTTTTTGGCAATCTCTGAACGCTGTTCAGGTGTGAGCTTTGCGGCTCTGGCCGCGCCGCCTTTCATTCCACCAAGGCGACCCAACTCCACCGCCGCTTGGTTCTTGACTGGTGGCGATTCTGTTTTGAATTCTTCGCTGGTTGTTTCGTCAAGAACTTGATTGACGATCTGCTTTGTGTTCATGTGGTTGCTTGAGCGAGTAGGCATAGTGCAATAGTAACGGAACTCAAAATAGGTAAAGTCGGTTCCCTTGGCCACCAGCGTGGTCATGCGCCCCTGCAAGTCGTGCCTTTGTTGCAGAGGCACATCACCACTTTCGGCTGATCGACGGTCTGTCGGGTCGGTCAGTGGCAAAGGCGGAGTACCGCCATTGCCAAGATGCACCAGTTCAAAGTCAGTGCTTCGCAAGTGTTAGCCAGTGCGCTGGAGCGCAG
>JFJP01040488.1_pt1 | contig 11148 bp, 9 predicted proteins | sample 431651 | NCBI WGS metagenome assembly JFJP01 (sample SAMN02602958, study PRJNA72255) | Microbial mat metagenome, whole genome shotgun sequencing project. | biome: fresh water; feature: sink hole; material: water; isolation source: purple microbial (photo- and chemosynthetic) mats found in... | reverse complement strand
CATTTTTACCACCCCATGGCTTTCACGCATCAGGGCGCGCCATGGGCCAAAGATTTTAAGGACAGCACAGGTGTAACCTGGAAAGGAAGCGATGAAGAAAAAGCCTTTATCGATGCGAAGCTGCAGGTTGCTTCGGATTGGTCGAAAGCCAACGACAGGCCCATATTTCTTGGTGAGTTTGGAGCTTACGACAAAGGAGATATGGAATCGAGAGCGCTATACACCTCTTACGTGGCCAGGACTTCTGAGAGAATGGGTTTTAGCTGGGCTTATTGGCAATTCGACAGCGATTTTATTGTTTACGATATCGACAGTGAAAAATGGGTAGAGCCCATATTGAATGCCTTGATTGACAATTAGCGGTTCTGCCTTTTCCTGCATCAGGCCAGGAAGCGCCCTGACATCGAAAACACCTTCAAAAACGCCTCGTCGATGAGCGAGGAGTACTCTTTCAGGTTTACCGGAAACGGATTCTCATGGATACAGGGGAACTTAAAGTCCATCATTTTTATGTTTTTCGATGAACATGCATTTCCCGACAACAATTCAACGGTTGGCTTGGAGGGTATTACCAGATCGTTGAGCAAAGGTATTGCCAATATTCTGGACTTATATTTTTTCAGGGTTTTTTCGCGGAAATTCCGAAATCCATCGTAGGAGACCATCGAGCGAAAGGCTTTTCCCATGCCGGTATCTTCCAGAACGGTTCGCATGGATGAATTATCACGGATATCCTCGTCCATTTCTTTCATGTAGTAATAATAAATACGCTCAAAGGCTTTGTTGTCCATGATATACTTCGAAACCCCGTTCATTTCCTGGAACAGGGATCCCCCGGCAAAAAAAACGAATTTCGACTCATCGAAAATATTATCGGGGTTGGCAATCATCATGCACTCGGCTAAAAATACGCCGATAGAGTAGGAAAAAACATCTATCGAACTGTCCTTTTCAAATATATCGTGTTTCCCGGCTTTTATGTCTTTGAGAAGAGCTGTGAGATCCAGTGCGCTCTGATACCCCGACAGGAAGAATCGCTGAGGAACATCGGTAAGGCGCTGACTAAGAACAAAGTTGGCGATGCTCAATTCTTTGATATCGGAATATTGCGCGCTTCGTCTTTCTATTCCCGATACCATTTCATTGCGGTCGGTCCATTCGGGCAGGCTTCGGTTCATATGGAATGATATGGGAAACATAAGAACCGGTTTTCCGGTCGATTCGCAAAGGTACCGTGCCCAGGCGAGATGCTTGAACCAGCTTCTTTCGTTTAAACCATGGAGCAGAAGGATCACGGAATTGTATTTTTTGCCGGCTTCGGGTACAAACAATGGGTACTTGAATTTACGGTTCTCGGCAATCCGGCCATCTTCAATGGCCGGAAAAAAGCGGTTCTCCGGTTCGGATGAATCATAGATAAGCCGTGGAGAGGAAAAGTCGAGATTAAATATGGTGGTCTTCGAATCGGGAATATCGATTCTGTCTTTGCTTAAATCAAAGATATCCTTCAAAAAATAAAACTGCTCGCTTAACTTCATGGCTTCACTTATTTCAGGCAAATTAACCACTATCAAAGCTGGTTGGCAAATAAAAGGGATTTCCTGGAGTTTCAGGGGACTAAAAGAGTTATTGAGGGGTGAAAATTTGTATTATGGGGTGAAAATCGATAAGTCTAAAAAAGCTTTGTCTCCGGTAAATCTTTTTCGGGATAGTATTCATAAGGAATTTTTAGATATTTTTGTTTAGAAAGTTTCTGCCGATGCTGATCTGGGAAAAAAATATACCTGCCTACCTTACGGGAAAAACAAACATCGTTAGGTTTGTACTCTTTACCGCGGTCTTTGCCCTTGTATTCATTAACATCTATGCTCCTTTTGGAGTCGATACCTGGTACAATGTAACAGAGCTGGAACTTTTCTTGTACAGCAGTCTGGTCATTCTTCTGGGAATGCTGGTAATTGTTATCAGCCGGGTACTTATGTGGCAATTCAGCCGCAGAAAAGCCTTACGCTATGGGGAATATGCCGGCTGGATTTTTGGTGAAATTGTACTAATGGCGCTTGCATACTCGCTGATTCAGAAGCATTTTCTTGAAGGATCGGCAGATTTTGCCTCCGCATTCAAAAAATCGCTCCAGCTTACAGCGCTTGTGATCCTCCTACCCTACGCCATATTGTGGCTTTACCTTTCTCTTCAGGAAAAAAGTCGTCTTTTGGAGAAATTCTCCCGTGAACCTCAGAAAGATATTTTGCCTTCCGGAATGATTCCTTTTCACGACGAGAAAAAGGTTTTGCGCATTTCTGTTAAAAGCGACGACCTGCTTTATCTCGAATCGGCTGACAATTACGTTTTTATACACTATCTGGACCACAAGAAAATTTCACGGTTCATGGTACGGAACAGTCTGAAAAAGCTTGAGCCGGAACTCACAAGACGGGGTTTGGTGCGCTGCCACCGCTCGTTTATGGTCAATTTCGAAAAAGTCAAACTGATCAAAAAAGAAAAAGATGGGCTCAATATCGAGTTGGACCTACCCGATAAACTTACGGTTCCCGTTTCTAAAACATACATAGAGCATGTTATTCGCAAGTTTTCAAATAACAGCGCCGTTTGAGTTTGACTTTTTGTTCTGAGTTAATATTAGAAGACTTTTCTCTTTGAACATTCGCTTCCATACTCTACATTTGGTAAACCAAAGAGTTATTCACAAAATATCATGATATGAAACCTGATTCCCAAAGAAATAAATTCACGAAAGTGGCTGCTACCGGCCTGATGGCCTTTATAGGTTTGTGTTTCTTGTCGTCGTGCACCAGCATCTACTATGAGAACCCCCAGCCTGCAGGGCAGGAAAACATGAATGAATTCCCCAAAAAGCTTTTAGGTACCTATGTGGATACTGAAGATGGGGATACGGTTATTGTTGTATACTCCGACGGGTTTAGCCTGAAAATCAATGAGAACGATGTGAAAATCCCCTTGAGCGACAAATCTGTTTTGCGCAAATACAAATCCTTTTATTTTTTAAGCCTCCAGCAGGAAGACACTAATCTGTGGACTGTTTATGTTGTTAAAACCGGTAAGAAGAAGACTTTGGATTTATACGATATATCCACCGAAGAAGGCCCTCTGGAGCAACTCAGGGCAATAACAGAGGTCAAGGAATACGAGCAGGGCGAGGAAAAATCATTTTCGATGTATATTAATCCTGATTTGGCTGAGATGGATCAAATCATAAAGTCTGGTCTGCTAAAGCCTACCCAAAAACTAAAAAGATAAAACCGAAAATCAGAAAATAGCAATTAATGATGGATGTAAAAGCCCCTTTCGAATACGAATTCACCGTAACCAACGATTTGCTCGATGGCTACAATCACGTTAACAATGCCCGTTACTTGGACCTTTATGAAAGAGCTCGTTGGGAAATCCTGGAAAAAAGCGGTCTTGGCAGAGAAACGGTGTTCGAAAAGAGAATCGGGCCGGTGATTATTGAGGTTACCGTTCGTTTCAGTCTGGAATTGCTGCCGGGAGAAAAAATAAAGATTTACACCACCAGCAAAAGAAAGAACGAGCTGGTTTTACTGTTCGAACAGAAGATGGTAACCCTGGAAGGTAAAGTTGCCAGCAAGGCGATTTTCACAACAGCTCTTTTTGATCTCAAGACAAGGAAAATGGTTAAACCTGATGAGGTTTGGAGTAAGGCAATGGGGTTGGATTAGTTGAAAAACGGGATCTGGATTTTTACTGCAAAGCCTTAGATTTTCCTGATTGCTCCTGATTGTTATTCATCTGTGAATATTTTGGGAATCGGCCGGAGAGATTTTTTTATTGTTGGATTTGAACATCCAAAAAAAATAGACTTTCTTTACCGGGTAATTCAAACACATACCCTCAAATGCGAAAGATAAAGTTTGAATATAAGATAACCGCTGTTTACCTGATTCTCGGTGGCATTTGGATTTTGTTCTCTGATAATCTGCTCTTTTTGTTATTTAATGACGGCGAAGTATTAACCCAAATGCAAACCTATAAGGGCTGGTTTTATGTTGCAATTACCTCACTCCTTCTCTACTCCCTGTTGAAAAAACATCTTGTTAAAATAAGAACCGCCGAGAAAAAAGCAATTGAAAACGACAGGCTTAAAACGGCCTTCATTCAGAATATCTCACATGAGATCCGAACCCCGATGAACGGAATTATCGGGTTTGCGGGTCTTCTTAAGAGCGAAGGCTTGAACGAAAAACAAAAATCACAATATCTTGATATCATCATCAAAAGTTCAGAACAACTTCTGAATATTGTTAATGCAGTACTCGACATGTCCCTTATTGAATCGGGCAGCCTATCAACTCTAAAGAGCAAGGTCAGTCTTAACGAGATCATGGATGATCTTTACCAGTCGAATATTTCCCTGATTAAACAGGATATCACTTTTACAATACACAAGGGACTAAAAGACAAGGAAAGCAACATCACGACCGACAACATCAAACTCAGGCAGGTTTTACAAAACCTCGTAAGCAATGCCATCAAGTTCACCGAACAAGGGGCAATAGAAATGGGTTACAATTTAAAGGGAAACGAATTGGAGTTTTATGTAAAGGATACAGGTATTGGCATTGATACAGAAATGCACAATAATATTTTCGTCCATTTCTTCCAAACCGAAAAAGGTATTGAGAAATTGTATGAGGGAGTTGGCCTGGGCCTTGCGATCTGCAAAGGTAATATTGACCTGTTGAAAGGTAGGATCTGGCTGGAGTCGGAACCCGGTAAAGGATCAACGTTCTTTTTCACCATCCCTTTCATTCCTGAAAGCGATGAGGATGAGAATATGGATAAACAAGATAAGGATTATAAGAACTTGAAAGAAACGTCTATTCTGATTGTTGAAGATGAAGAGAGTAATTTCTTGTATATTAAGGAATTGTTTGAGGGTACAGGAGTTGTGATACTCCATGCAAAAAACGGAAAAGAAGCAGTTGACATCTGTCTGAATCACAACAATATAAATCTAATCCTGATGGATTTAAAAATGCCGGTAATGAACGGTTTTGAAGCCACAAAACTGATACGGGAGCTCTATCCTGGATTGCCGATTGTTGCGCAATCGGCCTTCGCTCTAGGCGAGGAAAGGGAAAAAGCCCTAAAAGCGGGATGTAATGATTATATCTCAAAGCCCTTCAAAAAAGAGGAGCTTATGGCACTTTTAAACAGTTTAAATTAACAACCTAAGGATTAAGCATTTTTTTATGTCTCAGAAACAAAAGATCCCACACACATTTGTCATTGTTTTTGCAATTATTGCAGTGGCCGCAATTTCTTCCTGGTTTGTTCAGGGAGGCGAATTTGAGAGAACCGTTAAAGTTCTCCCCGACGGCAGCACAAAGAATATCATACTGGCCGATTCATATAAAGCTGTTGAAAGCCAGCCTCAAACCTGGCAGATTTTTTCAGCACTCTTTGAGGGATTTGTTGACAAAGCTGATATTGTTGCTTTCATTTTACTGATCGGCGGGGCTTTCTGGATTCTCAACGCTACAAAGGCCATTGATGCGGCAATTTTCTCTTTTTTGAATTTCACAAAAAGTCTCGAGAAACGCAGACTTATCAATAAAATCGGTGTCAACAATATAATTATGACACTAATTATGGTGCTCTTCAGCCTGTTTGGCTCGGTGTTTGGCATGAGTGAAGAGACCATTGCCTTTGTCATTATTTTTGTGCCCCTTTCCATAAGTATGGGTTACGATTCGATCGTGGGTGTTGCCTTGTGTTTTTTTGCCGCGGGTTTGGGTTTCGCAGGAGCAACACTGAATCCCTTCACAATTGGAATTGCCCAGGGGCTTTCGGATGTGCCTTTGTTTTCGGGAATAGAGTACAGGTTTTTTTGTTGGGTCGTAATTACCAGCCTGGGAATATTCTTCATTTTGCGATATGCTTCGAAAATCAAAAAAGACCCCACCAAATCACTTGTTTATGAAGAAGACAAGGTGTGGCGCGACAAAGCCGCGGAAGAATCCCAAGGCATCGCTTACGAAACCCCTCTTTCAGGATGGCTTACATTCGGGATCCTGATGGTCATCATGGGACTTTTTTCGGTATTTCATTTCACCTCGACCTTAAGCATGGGGCAATCGAAACTTGTATTGCCGGTTATCCCTGTTCTTACGGTTTTGTTTGCTGCAACAAGCATTATTGCCTTGCGCAAATCGGTGCATTTCTTCATACTGAATATTTTCATCTTTACCATTCTGTACCTCATTGTTGGAGTGATGGGGTATCAATGGTATATCCTTGAAATTGCCACATTGTTTTTTGCCATGGGTATTTCCAGCGGCATTGCCATGAATTACTCCCCCAACAAAATCACCGAGTTGTTTATTGCCGGAGCCAAGGATATTCTCTCGGCCGCATTGGTTGTAGGACTTGCAGGCGGGATTATCGTAGTTCTTCAAAACGGCAAGGTGATCGACCCGATGCTCCACAGCATTGCCGATTCAATGCAGGATATCGGCAGGTATGCCTCCCTTAGTATAATGTATGGAATTCAAACTGCGATTAACCTGATTATGCCCTCCGGATCGGCCAAAGCGGCGCTTACGATGCCAATTATGGCTCCTTTTTCAGATCTTATCAATGTGTCGCGACAGGCAACCATAATGGCATACCAGTTTGGCGACGGCTTTACCAACATGATCACCCCTACTTCGGCAGTGCTTATGGGAGTTTTGGGGGTAGCCAAAATCCCCTTTCAGAAATGGGTAAAATGGGTGTGGCCCATGATTCTTGCATTTTTCATCCTCGGCCTGCTCTTACTAATCCCAACCGTTGTTATGGATTTGAACGGGTTTTAGGGGGAATGGATAATCTCACTCAGTTACGGCCATTATATTGCTGATAATCCATCCGGAATTGGAGAAATCCCTGTTAAACTCCTCAACTGTGATCTCGTAGCCGGGAAAAGTTATGAAATAAACCAGATGTTCGATGGTTTTGACTTTCAACCTATTTTCCGCCAGCTCTGTAACAAACAGCAGTGTAGGGTCGGTGGCCAATCCCTTTGAAAGAAAATAAGCCGGATTCGATGTGCCGTTAAGTTTATTGAGATTGATAAATCCAGTTTCATGACTGTTTGGGGCAATGAAATGAGTTGTCATACTGTCGGTTACTGAGGAAAAGCAATCGGTAACAACTTTGTTTATCGACCATTTGGCTGAGCGGTCGGGAAGTACTTCGGGAATCATTTCTATATCAACCAAATGTTCCTTTCCGGTAAATACAATTCTCGCTTTTACCCAGGCTTTGACCTGCCCCTGGTAGAGACTGATTTTCTGTGGATTTTCAGTCGCAATCGTAAAATCTATGAACCTGTTGCACAAAAGTCTGTAACTTGAGTCGGCGGGATTATTGAGCCTGGAATCTTCAGCATTAATAAGGAATTTAAGGTATTCCGCTCTTGGCACTCGCTGTGAAAACTCTTCGGTGATCAGTTGGCCTTTCCAATCGGATGTGTAATTGAACCTATCGATAAACTCACCAAACTGCTTCACTTTTAGGTAATATTCCGGGGGAGTTTCGATTTTGGACCCTGAGCTTAGAATCACCTGGGCTTTCAAGGAAATAAAACCAAGGAGTAGCAGAAAAACTATTAAAGCAGGTTTTGCACTCTTCATCGTTATAATGCTTTTTTTGTTTCTGTTGCCTTTATGTTCCCCAGGAATACTCTCCATTTCTTTTCGTTAAAAAACTTATCCTCAACAAGATCAATAACAATTTCAATTTCCTTTTTCGTAACATCCTTGTAAACAAGATTGTCACCGGTGAATCCCGTAAACTCCTGGATCACCGTTGCTGATGAGTAATATTTACCATCAGGACCTTTAGTAAAACTGGAGATATATACCAAATCGTAAAACTTGATAACAACAGCCGTATATGGCAAGGATTTGAGTCTTGCCAGGTATTTATCCATGGTTCTCGACTGTATGCTTACTGAACCATCAGGCATTAGTACCGAAGTCTGCATTTCGGCTCCCTTGAAAAAAAGCTTTAGAGCTTCTTTCTCCGCCATATTGCGCCTTTCGGCAGGCTGGTCCTTGCTGCCGATAGTGATAATATGCTGCTGGAACTCCTCAACCTTTTGTTTGGTTTGCTCTTTGAACACCTCGATATCGGAATCGGAAAGGTTTATTTCATCAACAATTCTGGCCTCTTTACTACTCATTGCAGTTTTCATGGGTTCCTGGGCGTAGGTGTTCATAAGAAGCCCAAGGAATGCTGTACTGACTATATATTTGATATTCATTTACTTGAATTTTCAGTGTTTAGAACTTGTACGTTATGCCAAACTTAATGCCATATTTTGAGAATCCAACCTTTTTTGTTGGAGATGTGTTGCCAAAAGCGTCAATATAAGTATCAGCAGCGGCCAGGTTATTCAAACTCCAGTATACCTCCGGACCCACAAATGCTGTTGTGAAATAATTAATCGGACAACTTACGCCAACGAAAGCCTTAGCCGCAAGGTTATAAAAGGAGGCCTCGCTTTTTCCAGTATTGTTGATTCCCGTTCGGGGAACAAATCCCATCTCGGGCCAGTCGTAAATATCCTGACCCTCCGCTATGGTATATTGTTCATAGTACCCTGAGATGCCTGAGTTGCCGGTAGAAAGGTATTTTGAACTCATTTTGAATGAATTAATCAATCCAACTTCGCCATAGATTCCCCATTTCTCAGGATTGCTGTTACTGTGAAAAACGAAGGAAACCGGCAGTGAAACATAGTTAAAAGTAATCAGGGAATCAAATGCTGCGGTTAGTTTCTTCTGGTAGAGGTCAAGGTTAGGGTCATTTGTTTCATAGCCAGGATTGATGAAACTTCCCGTTAAATTCGAATTTGCAGAGAATCGATTGAAAGCCGCCCCAATTGAAAAGCCTGATCGGTTAAGAAAATACCAGGTTGCATTTGCCTCAGCACTAAAAGAGTTTTTTCCTGCGACCGACCATTTAATAAGCGAACCATCGGTAAGGTTTGGATCGCTGTAGTTTAAAACTCCATACCCGACTGAAAATCCCAAATACATACCACTGCGCTTGAGAGAGGTAATGGCATATTGAGGAAGTTCAGCTTTTTCTTCGGTTGATGTCTGTTGATACAGGTTAACACCAAATTTATCGATACTTGAAAGCTTAAAATTCTGAAAAGTGTTTTCATCCTTTTGAAAGGAAACTTTAAAATCGTACTTGGAATCGTCACGAAAAACAGTTTTGGATTGATACTTCCCTGAGAAAAATTTATTAATGTATCCATTGATATAGTAATTCTCATTTCCTTCGGGAATAACTTTGCCGAATTCGGCCGAGTCAATATTCATGCCTATGTTTTTAATACCTTCAGGATAGGAAGCCCTCAGGTTTTTCTGATACTCCGAAATGCTTATCCACCTGTTTTGAGGATCAGGCTCAATGTCGTTTGCAACACTCATTGTTGAATCCTTGAACAAGCCCATAAAAGAGATGCTGTAATAAGATTTGTCTTCGTTGGTTTCTTTTGGATCAGTAAGAAGGTTGAGGAAGTTGATGTAATCGTTCAGGAGAAACCGGGTCTGCTCCTTTATTATCTGCATATCCTTTTCGGAGAAATCCACACTTTTCACCTCAGCCAAAATCCTCGAGTCGTTGGCAAGAGTAGTGTTTTTGCTACTTCTCACACCGGCGATTCTGTAGTTCTCGAAACCACTGTTTTGTTGGAAGAATGCAATGCGGTAGAGCAATTCTTCTGTATTTTCGTTCTTTTGCTGATTAAGGTAGTTCCCATCGATTCTCTTGTTGGTCATAATGTCGACGGTATAGATCTCATTTCCATGCGATATAATGTTTCCGGCTTTAAGATTATCATAGTCGAGAGAAATCTTCATACCATCAGGATACCAGAGCAACATGTTTGTAAGGTAGGTTTCCATCTCGTAGGCTTCGCTGAGCTTATGAGCGGGGTCAAGATCGTTGTAAACAACAGCTTTACGACTGACAAACAAGTCGGTTAGTTTTTGGCTTATTTTGGTAAGTTCGATCATATCCGTCTCGTCGGCCAACTCATTACTATAGAGTTCGTAGTTCATGATCGTCTTAATTGCCTCATTGTAGATTATGGCTTTCTGCTTTTCGCTAAAATCCTGCGAAAAAGCAAAAATCCCGGGAATGAAAAGAATAGCCGCGAAAACTATTCTAACTGAAATTATTATTGGCTTGGTCATGTTTTTTGATATTGGCTGCTATTGTTTCAAAACATTCTTAATAACGACTCCGTCTTCATAAAAAATCTTGCAGAAATAAACTCCTGCGGGCATTTTGGAAATATCAATATCGAAACCTGTTGAGTCCTCGTACCGATAGCGGGCAACAACATTTCCAAGTGAATTTGTCAGTTCCACATCTAACCTGCCTGGTAAAAGATTTTCGAATTTTACATTGACTTTACTTTCAGTAGGGTTTGGAAAAAGGTTTATGGTTTCGGAATCAATGCCGGCTTTACCATTTCCGCTGCTCGCTGTTGGAATAGTTATAACATCGCTTGGGGTATAACACTCGCCACCTTCATTTACCTCTACATAATAGTCGCCAAGGTTCTGTCTTGCCAGATATTGACTGGTTTTTGCCCCTGCAATAAGTTGATCATTATAGTACCATCTGTATTCCCTGGCAGAATTGTTATCACAAATAAGGATCCATACATTTGGCCCGCGCGCAAATATTTTGGGCTTATCAGGTCCCGGTTTGTTTTTAAGAATGAGTGTTTCTGAAGAAGTGCCACAGTTTCCTGTTCCAGCAAAAACAGTATAGTCACCTTCCGGTAATCTTCCCTTATAAGAGGTCTGGGTTGCCTGTTCAATTGCCACTCCGGATCGTTTCCACAGATATGTGTACTCCGGATTTGGATTCGTAACTATCAGTTCAACAGGGGTTCCTTCGCAGAATAGAGTGTTGTTATCAATTTCTGCAATTGTGGGTACCGATGGTGCATTTTTCACGCTAATGGTTTTCACAACCGATTTAGCAGAACAAGCATTTGTTGATTTATTGGTAATTTCCAGCCTATAATCTCCCGAAACAGTCTTAACCTTCAGCATATTAGTGGTTTCAGGGATA
>JFJP01040485.1_pt1 | contig 11150 bp, 6 predicted proteins | sample 431651 | NCBI WGS metagenome assembly JFJP01 (sample SAMN02602958, study PRJNA72255) | Microbial mat metagenome, whole genome shotgun sequencing project. | biome: fresh water; feature: sink hole; material: water; isolation source: purple microbial (photo- and chemosynthetic) mats found in... | reverse complement strand
CTTTTACTGCTGCAGAATATTTGCTTCCGTCGAAGCTTATTACAACTCTGGCACCACCGGCTCCGTAACTACCGAAAACAGCAATCTCATTATCACCGATCTGAAGGGGAGAAGCTGCTGTTGTTGCAGGACTCCATTCTGTAGATGACCACAGCAGCCTGCCAGCATCGTCAGGCTCCGCTGAAACACCGCAAACGCCGCCTACAGCATTGTATACATACATTTTCTTCCCAAGTATAGTCATCGGCATTATTGAGCCATGCGACATATGAAGAGAATCGGGATTCGGAGTATTCCATAATACTTTACCTGTTGCGCAATCGACACCAATCATCAGAGCCTTAACTCCGGGCGCAATTATTGCCACATCATTGTCAATAATCGGACACTGTCCCGAGAAGAAATCAGGTGTGATCCTTCCTGTTTCGCGTCCCGGTATTCCGTATTCTCTTTCAAGATCTATCGACCACAGAAGACTCCCGTTTACAGGATCGGTACACATTACGTGCGATCTTGGACCGATTGTAACCACATATTTGTCTGTAACTGCAGGTATCGTTCTTGAATAACCGTGGTTACGTTTCAGCTCAACATAATACCATCTCCGCCACAATTCCTTTCCGGTTGAAAATGAGAAACATCTGAGCACATCGGCTTTCCTTCGCTCGTTATAATCAAGAATATAGACCCTGCCGTTATGTATAACCGGACCTGAATATCCTTCGCCAAGAGTTGCCCTCCATACAATAGGTGGTCCGGCAGTATCCCATGCTTCGGCAAGCGGAGTGGAGTCCTTGCTTATATTATCAAAATCTGCACCTCTGAATCGCGGCCAGCTGCCGGCAATTAATTCATCCGGTTCGGCAATAGTATCTAAGAACTCACCGATAATTACTGAATCTTTTCTGGGAACCATTTTAGGACGATTGTCCATACCCGGAATCCTTGCTGATAAATCAACAGTCTGATCTGTTATTAACCATGTAAAGAGGGTAATAACAAACACTGCTGAAGTGATCAATATTATTAAAGTGCTATTTTTTAAAGATGAAAACATCAGACTCAGATAAAATACAATTTAAATTATCCTGTTATTTCGATTTAATGTCATACGCCATAAGTGCATTAGTGTGCCTGAGGTAAAGTACACCTTTATGAATAACAGGATGCGCCCAGAATGGTCCTGCTGAGCCCTGTGTTACCTGAAAAGTACTTACAAGATCGAATTTCTCAGGATTTACTTTAAGCAGACCAACATTTCCTTTTCTTTCATCATAGATATACAACATACCTTCAGCTGAAATAATCGATCCCTTACAATTCCAGTGCTCTACCCACTTCTTACTTCCTGTGTTCCAATCGATACAAACCCAGTCACCGTTACTGTTATTAATCCAGTTTGAACCGTAAATATATCCATTTAACAGCACCACCCCACCATGATGAACATCAAGAAGTTCATCAGTCCAGATCACATCGGCTTTGTTTCCTGCATCAGATAATTTAATCATAAAACCTCCATGATCATATCCACCTGTCACATAAATCTTACCATCGTTGTATATTGGAGTTACGCATTTAATAGCAGGTGCATCATTCCAGTTGGCAATAGCTTTATCAGACTTTATATCAAGGTGTTTAATTCTCCAGACTATCTTACCTGTAGCAGGATCAACTGAAAAAATGTAACTGGCAGATACATTTATAATATATTTTTTTCCGGAATAATTTATTATTATAGGGGAAACATATGCAGAGCGATCTTTCAAACTTTCTGATTTCCAGATAAGTTTTCCTGTAGTCTTGTCAAGTGCGACCATTGTGGTTTCATTTCCCCCCGGAGTAAAATACAATTTGTTCCCATCAATAAGAAGCGATTCGGCAATACCCCATGGACCAAACGAACCTTTGTATAAATCACCGGCTTTAACCGACCAGATTACAGAACCTGCTATAGCGTCAATACATGCTATATCACCTGCACCGCTTGTTACATAAACCTTTTTCCCATCTATAGTAGGAGTAGGCCTGCTTTCCGGATATGATTCCTTCCAGGCACGACCAACGACTCTCTGCCATAAAATCTTTCCTTTCATATCCAGTGCAAATAAAATATCATCATCGCCCTTATTGCCGGTAATATAGATTGAATTATTCCCGAAAGAGGGGGATGAATTTCCTTTTGCCAGTTCAAGGTTCGACCACATAAGTGCCGGTCCGCCGGCAGGCCATTTTTTAAGCAGACCTGCTTCTGCCGAGACCCCGGTTCGGTTTTCCGGTCTCCATTCATTTGAGCTTTGTGCAAAACTAAAATTATAAGCAGAATGAAGTAAAAGAATTAAATAAATAAACTTTTTCATATTGATTACACCATCTTTTGAGCAAAATAAGATATTGCCACGCAATACCTTATTAACATTAATAAATTTAAAATATCTTATCACTTAGCAACCTTTACACACAGCATTTTTTTGTGATCCCTGATCAAAAGCTTTCCATTTGAAAGTGCAAGTGGAGCCCAGTTTTGGGTAGATAATTTCTGATCGGCGGCATCTCTGTTTAGCAGATCTGACGATGCTAGCGGCTTAAATGCTGAAGGATCGGGTTCGATCAGGTAAAGCTTGTTGCTCCCATCAGTAGCAAGTAATAATCCATCGGCAATTATTAGCCCTCCTTTATCGAATAACGGAGCTCTCATTGTTTTCCATTTAACCTGCCCGTCAATGCTCATACAAACAAGCCCGTCTTTTCTTTCGTTAGTTGAATACTGGGCATAAAAATTTCCGTTAAACAAAACCGGAGGTTGTGTATGGGCACCAAATTCAGCAATTTTATACAGTTCTGCAACCGAATAACTGCCATCTCCTTTTTTCTCAACCTTAATCATTGCCGAACCTGCATTATATCCGCCTGCAATCAGCATTCTTCCTTCACCGGCATCTACAGCGCTGGGGGCGGGTATTGCACACTGCCAGTTGGCATATTCCCATAGTATTTTGCCTGTCAGAGGATTAATCCCGACTACTTTTCCTCCAGAGGCACTTTCGCCACGACCTTCAGATGCAGTAATCATGACTACATGGTCTTCTTTACCTATTTTAACAATTGCTGGACTCACATATCCTGTAGGGCCGATTGAAGGAGTGGACCACTTTACTTTTCCGGTGAGTTTATCATATGCCACAACACCTGCCTTTGGCGCCTGGGAAGCAACAATCAAAAGATCGCCATAAACCAGCGGGCACTGTGAAATTGCCCATTTAGGAATTTCTGCCCCTCCAAAATCGGTCCATAGATTTTTACTCCAGATAGGTTTATGTGTGTTTATATCAATGCAATAAAGGTTTCCGTATGGTCCGGCCGAGTAAATACGATTGCCGTCAATCGCCGGAACGCTGCGGGAACCAGGAAACATCACTGAACCAGGAGCATCATAAGCAAAACTCCAGAGTACTTTTCCATTGGAAAGATCAAAACATCTTAATATATCACCTGCTTTGTCGTCGCGGTCAAGTAAATACACTTTTCCGTCTTTTACAACTGGTCCGCCAAATCCGATGCCGACATCTACTGTCCATAGTACTTCCGGTCCCTTTTGAGGCCATGTTCGCAAAATTTCCTTCTGGGGTGATGTGCTGTTTCTCTCAGGTCCAAGATATTGCGACCAGTCCTGAGAAAACATCAATCCTGTGCCCATTACAAACAGAACAAACGAAATGATAGTTTTCCTGAATTTCATCCTAAAATATCTCTCCATAATATGTTTATTTTTAGTTAATTATTGTTAATTTATATACAGAATCGAAGACCCCTAATATAGAGATAATTTTGTGTACATATTGATAAATTTATTGTTAAAAAAATCATAAAAAAAACTTCATCTTAGATATCAGGTATAATCTGAAATTTGTAAAAAATAATTTTCTTTACAATATTAATAATATTCACCTTATAGTCATTATGAATTAAATATATTCAGATATAATGTCTTATTAGTTTATATATTTAATTTTTGCTGCTGAATTTGTTTATATACTTGTTTTAATTCAATTTAAATTAATTAGATTTGCAGACTCAGTTTTTAGAAATATTTTTTAAAACTTTATATAAAAAAGGTAGATATGTGCGGTATTGTTGGAGTATTTGATCTGAAAGTCAACTATATGGATCTCAGGGCAACTGTCCTGAAAATGTCAAAAAAAGTCAGGCACCGTGGTCCCGATTGGTCAGGAATATTCTACTGTGAGAAAGCCATATTGGCCCATGAACGTTTATCAATTGTTGATCCCCAGTCGGGGAAACAACCCCTGTACAGCAAGGATGGCAACCTTATTCTCGCAGTTAACGGTGAAATATATAACCACCAGGAAATAAGAAAGAGATATGAAAAATCATATGAGTTCCAGACACATTCTGACTGTGAAGTTATTCTTCCTCTTTACCGCGATAAAGGACCTGCTTTCATAGAGGAGCTTAGCGGCATCTTTGCTTTTGCCCTATACGATAAAGAGAAAGACTGCTATCTAATTGCCAGAGATCATATCGGAATTATACCATTATATATAGGATGGGATTCATTCGGGAACTTCTATGTTGCGTCAGAACTAAAAGCACTTGAAGGTGTATGCAATAAAATCCAGGAGTTCCTTCCGGGGCATTACCTCTACAGCAAAGATGGTGTAATGACAAAATGGTACAACCGCGACTGGACTGAATATTCTGCAGTTGAGGACAATGAATCAATAATACCCCAGCTTAAAGCAGCACTTGAGGCAGCAGTGCACCGCCAGCTCATGTCAGATGTCCCGTATGGCGTTCTTCTTTCAGGAGGACTTGATTCTTCAGTCGTTTCGGCTATTGCTAAAAAGTTTGCTCCTAAACGAATAGAAACTGAAGATAAAAGCGAAGCCTGGTGGCCTCAGCTCCATTCATTTGCTGTCGGACTTGAAGGTTCTCCAGACCTTGCAGCTGCAAGGAAGGTCGCAGATCACATTGGCACTATTCATCATGAGATACACTTCACTGTTCAGGAAGGACTCGATGCATTGCGCGACGTCATATATCATATTGAAACATACGATGTTACTACAATCAGGGCATCCACTCCTATGTACCTTCTTGCCAGGGTTATAAAATCAATGGGGGTGAAGATGGTACTTTCAGGTGAAGGAGCCGATGAGATCTTCGGAGGGTATCTATATTTTCATAAAGCACCCGATCCAAAATCTTTTCACGAGGAAACTGTAAGGAAATTAAGTAAACTTCATCTATACGACTGTCTTAGAGCAAATAAATCACTGGCTGCCTGGGGTGTAGAAGGCCGCGTTCCTTTCCTCGATAAGGAATTTATGGATGTGGCAATGCGCCTAAACCCAAAAGATAAGATGATCACAAAAGACAAAATGGAAAAATGGATCCTCAGGAAAGCTTTCGAGAATTATCTGCCGGCAAGTGTCGCCTGGAGGCAGAAAGAGCAATTCTCCGACGGAGTAGGATATGGCTGGATTGACTCACTTAAAGCTCTCACTGCAAAAGAGGTTTCTGATGAACAGCTTGCAAATGCAAAATACCGCTTCCCGATAAATCCTCCGATGTCAAAAGAAGAATACTTCTACAGATCAATATTTACAGAACATTTCCCTTCAGATTCAGCCGCAGCATGTGTTCCTTCTGTTAAATCAGTAGCCTGCAGCACTCCTGAAGCCCTTGCCTGGGATGAATCGTTCAAAAACATGAATGATCCTTCAGGAAGGTCTATAAAAAGTGTTCATGTGGATTCATATAAGTAAGGACATGCCATGGCATGTCCCTACAATGTAATTAATATATATGTAGGGCCACGCCATGGCGTGGCAGTCACCTTAAAAACAAAGCCGGATAGCCTGCCATCTGAAAATAAATCATTGTAATTAAGATTATTACAACTTGCTCTTGTATTAGCCCCCCTTTAGGGGGGTTGGGGGGCAAATACCTTTGCGTTTAATGGATTTCATTTAATATTCTTATTTTTATCTCTCAATATTACATTCTTAAACTTTCATAATTGAGGTTAGATGATTAAAAGAATATTACGGCCGTATAGTGCTTTAGCATCACTTCTGCTTTCTACTCAGCTTTCAAATTCGCAGCCTGTTCAAAAGCCAAACATCATTTTTATTCTTCTTGATGATTTCGGCTATACCGATCTGGGATGTTACGGAAGTCAATATTATCAGACACCCAATATTGACCGACTTGCCGGCGAGGGATTCAGGTTCACAAATGCTTATGCTGCCTGTCCCGTTTGCTCTCCAACCCGTGCTTCAGTTATGACCGGTCGCTATCCTGTAAATACCGGCATCACCGACTGGATTCCAGGCAGACAGTCGTATGATAGCGGATCTTCAGCCGATAAACTTATTGCAATGCCTTTCAAGCTGCAGCTCGACCTCAATGAAACTACTATTGCCGAAGTTCTGAGGAATAACGGATATAGTACTATGATCTCAGGAAAATGGCATCTTGGAGAGACAGAAGAGTACTGGCCCGAAAATCAGGGATTTGATGTTAACAAGGGAGGTTTCAGTAAAGGTTCTCCGGTTAAAAATAATGTAGCAAACGGATATTTTTCTCCTTATGGTAATCCAAGGCTTGAAGATGGACCTGAAGGTGAATATCTCACTGACAGACAGACTGATGAAGCGATTAAGTTCATCTCAAATAAGAAGTCTGATCCGTTCTATATTTTCCTCTCTTATTATGCGGTTCATAATCCTATGCAGGGAAAAGAAAAACTGATTGAGTACTTCAAAAACAGGGCTGATTCAATGGGACTGTCAGGGCAGGAAGCATTCACTCGCAACAAAGACTGGATTATACAATCTATGAATAGTAATTTCAGGGAAAGAATTATTCAAAGCAATCCCGTTTACGCGGCAATGATATACAGTGTAGATGAAAATATCGGAAGACTTTTAGCTACGCTGAAGGAACTAAACCTCGATAAAAATACAATTATTATTTTTACATCAGATAACGGAGGCCTCTCAACTTCAGAAGGATCACCCACCTGCAATGCCCCGTTGAGAGCAGGAAAGGGATGGCTTTATGAGGGAGGGATAAGAGTCCCTCTTATTGTCAGATATCCTGCCCAGTGTAAACCAGGTACTGAAATAAATACACCAGTTAATTCAATTGACTATTTTTCAACTATATTAGAAATGACAGGATCTGCCGCCGGTAATAATAAAACGGACGGTGTCAGTTTTGTTTCAATATTTATAAAAGATAATATGAAAGAGCGTCCACTTTTCTGGCACTATCCGCATTATTCAAACCAGGGAGTGGAGCCAGGAAGCGCTGTGCGTTTAGGAAAATATAAGCTTATCGATAATTTTCAGAAAGGGAGACAGGAACTTTATGATCTTGAAAAAGATATCTCGGAAGAAAATGATATATCAGCCGCTAATCCGGAAAAAACTAAGGAACTATATAAAATTCTTAATGATTGGCGTATTAAAACAGGTGCAAAAATGATGATTCCAAATCAGAACTATATTTCCCGCTGATATCGCTGATTTTCGCAGATCAGATATTAAATCTGCGTCGATCCGCGCAATCTGAGGGAAACAGAAAATAAAAGAAATGAAGAATTTATCACTTAGAGACAAAGAGAAGCAACAGCAGGACTCTGAAGGGAATGATAATTTATTATCCTCTGCGGTTCTCTTAAATACTCTGCGACTCTCTGTGGTTAAAAAAAATATCAAATATGGTTAAACTTTATTCTTTAATTGGACTTGGAGTGGTTTCACTTACTTCAATTCAGGCCACAGCTCAGAAAACAAAGGCATTTAAACCTGCAACTCCGAATATTATCCTAATATTAATGGACGATATGGGCTATGGCGACATCGGAAGAAACGGCGCAAATCAATACGATACTCCGAATCTTAACCGTCTGGCCAACCAGGGGATGCAATTTACCTGGTATTATTGCCCCCAGGCAGTAAGCAGTGCCTCCAGGGCCGGACTGCTGACCGGTTGTTATCCTAACCGTGTTGGTATATCAGGAGCATTGATGCCATGGGCTCAGATTGGGATTAACTCTGAAGAAACAACTATTGCTGAGGTACTTAAGACGAAAAACTATCACACAGGTATTATCGGAAAATGGCATCTTGGTCACCTGAAGCCTTTTCTGCCTCTTCAACATGGCTTCGATGAATATTATGGAATACCTTATTCAAATGATATGTGGCCTGTCGACTTCGACGGCGTACCGATTTCCCAGAAGGATACTTCAAGCAATAAAATGAAATATCCCGTTCTTCCCCTGATTGAAGGTAATGAAAAAGTGGGAGAGGTGCCCGATCTGGCAGGCCAGGATAAGCTTACAACTGACTATACCGAAAGGGCCGTGAAATTCATTGAGAACCATAAAAATGAGAGGTTCTTCCTTTACTTTCCTCATTCAATGGTACATATTCCACTTGGTGTCTCAGAAAAATTCAGAGGAAAAAGTCAGCAGGGATTGTATGGTGATGTTATGATGGAGGTTGATTGGTCAATAGGAGAAATAATGAGAGCTCTTGAAAGAAACGGTCTTGAAAAGAATACTCTTGTGATCTTCACAAGCGATAACGGACCATGGCTGAATTTCGGCAATCATGCCGGTACAACAGGCGGACTTCGTGAAGGGAAAGGTACCAGCTGGGAAGGAGGTCAGCGTGTTCCCTGCATCATGAGATGGCCGGGTGTCATTCCTGCCGGTGATATCTGCAATCAGCTGGCCTCCTCAATTGATATTCTTCCAACTCTGGCAGCGATAACAGGAGTATCACTGCCTGAAAAGAAAATTGATGGTGTAAGCCTGCTGCCTCTCTTACTTGGAGATTTAGGAGCTACACCGAGACATGAATTTTATTATTATTATCAGCAAAACACACTCGAAGCGGTTCAGCGCGATTTCTGGAAACTGGTTGTTCCGCATAAAGGAATTTCATATGTTGGTGCTGCACCGGGAATGGACGGATGGCCGGGAAAAACAGTTGCCGTTGAGATTACTCAGAACGAATTATACGATCTTAGAAGAGATCCCGGAGAAAATTACAATGTTGCCTATTACTATCCTGAAATTGTAAAAGAACTCTCCGTAATTGCAGATAACGCCAGAGCTGATCTTGGAGATGATATGACAAAATCGCCCGGAAGCAACAGACGCAAAGCAGGTTTGGTAAAATAGCAGGGACATGCCATAGCAGGTCTTCCTCTAAAAAATAGAGTTAATTCATTATAATATAGCAAGTTACAACTTAATCAGGTATTAGCCCCCCTTTAGGGGGGTTGGGGGGCAAAAAGACCTTTGCGGTTAATAGATTTAAATTAATATCCTTATTTTTATCCGATCTGAATTTTATTCTTCAAAGAGTTGATTAGTAAACCATCCGATAGAATTATTTCATTAAGGAAGAAAACTCTTTCTGCTAAGAGATATCTGTCACTAGAACAGGCTAAAATCATTACTGAAGTCTACAGGAATAGCCCGGATACTCCTGTAATACTAAAACGTGCATTAGCCCTTGAGCAATCACTTCTAAAAATGCCGCTATCAATTGATCCTGAAGAGCTTATAGTCGGAAACAGAACTCCTGATATCAGAGCCGGTGTAGTATTTCCGGAAGCAGGAATCAGTTGGGTTGAAAAAGAAATTGATTCGTTGCCCTTCAGGCCACAGGATCCGTTTAATGTCAGGAAGGAAGACATCGAATATTTCAAAGATTCAATAGTCCCTTTCTGGCGGGGAAAAACTCTTGAGGATGATATTTACAAATCTTACGGGACTGAAATTTCAGAAATAGAAAAGGTTGTCAAAATCAATCAGAAAGATCATGCTCAGGGACATATTTGTCCGAATGTAAGCGACTGGCTGAAATACGGACCGTCAGGTTTGTTAAAAATCAATGAAAGGCATCTGAAAACTTCTGCTACGGAAAATAAAGATTTCCATAATAGTGTATCAGTTACACTTAATGCTTCAAAAGTGTTTATAAATAGATACGCTGAATTGGCATTGAAAATGGCTGATGATCAGCAGGATGAATCATTGCGGAGAAACCTGAATGAAATTTCACAGATTTGTTTTAAACTCTCAAAGAATGCTCCTTCAACATTCAGGGAAGCACTTCAATCAGTCTGGTTCCTCTTTGTTATTCTTCAAATGGAATCGAATGCCTCTTCCTTTTCTCCGGGAAGGATGGACCAGTATTTGTACCCTTTCTATTCAAAAGACATTAAAAATAGAAATCTGAATAGCAGTGAAGCTGTTGAACTCATCGATTCACTTTTCCTTAAATTCAATCACATAGTTTACATGCGCAATGCTCACAGTGCAGAGTTTTTCGCAGGTTTTCCAATCGGCTTCAATGTTTCTCTCGGAGGGCAACATGTAAACGGGGAAGATGCAGCAAATGATCTGTCATATCTTTTTCTGGAGGCTCAGGACCATTGCAGATTACCGCAGCCTAATCTGACAGCCCGGCTTCATAAAGGGACCCAGGAACGTTTCATAAAAGAATGCAGCCGGATAATCGGACTTGGCACAGGGATGCCGCAGATTGCTAATGATGAGAGCATTATTCCTTCGCTTATAAACTCAGGAATTTCACATGATGATGCTATTGACTATGCTCTTGTAGGATGCGTCGAGCTGACGACTCAGGGCAATTATCTGGGGTGGAGCGATGCAGCAATGTTCAACTTGGTAAAAGTACTTGAACTGACCCTGAACAATGGCAAATGCATGATTACAGGCAAACAGCTTGGGTTAAGCACTGGCTATCTGTATGATTATAAAGATTATCTGTCGTTTTATGAAGCATATCAAACTCAAATAGATTTTTTCATTTCAAAAATGATGCTCGCATGCGATGAAGTTGAAAGATGTCATCAGCTTCATCTGCCTTCTCCATTTCTCTCTTCGGTTATAGATAACTGTCTTACTTCAGGAATGGATGTCACTGCGGGAGGTGCAAAATACAATATGTCAGGTATTCAGGCAATTCAGGTGGCAAATGTTGCTGATAGCCTGGCAGTGCTTAAGGAACTTATATTTGATAAACCTGAAAAGGGAAAAGAGCAATTGCTTAAAGCTTTGTTGAATAATTTTAAAG
>JFJP01000360.1_pt1 | contig 11150 bp, 8 predicted proteins | sample 431651 | NCBI WGS metagenome assembly JFJP01 (sample SAMN02602958, study PRJNA72255) | Microbial mat metagenome, whole genome shotgun sequencing project. | biome: fresh water; feature: sink hole; material: water; isolation source: purple microbial (photo- and chemosynthetic) mats found in... | reverse complement strand
TTCGTGAACTGGACCGGGGCGGGCTTCACGACCTCCACCAGCAATCCGCTGACGGTCACCAACGTCACCCAGAACCTGACGCTCACGGCGAACTTTACGATCAACACCTACACCATTACGGTCACTTCTGGGGCCAACGGCAGCATTTCGCCCAGTGGTGCCACAACGGTCAATTATGGAGGTAGCCAGACCTTTACCTTCACGCCGGACGCCGGGCGACGGGTTGGGAATGTCTATGTCGATGGTGTCCCGCTCGGGCCACTTCCCTCCTACACCTTTACCAATGTGCAGACCAGCCATTCCCTTTCGGTGGTGTTCGACACGCTGGGGCGCTTCACGGTCGTGGGCGTGCCCTCCAGCCTTGGCAGCGTTGCGCCCGCCCAGAGTTTCGTGGCTTCAGGAGCCTGCCTCTTGGTCTACATCACCCCCAATCGTGGCCATCACGTGACCGATGTGCTCGTTAACGGCGCGTCCCTGGGGCTGGCAACCACGGAGTATTCCATGCCTGCCGTGACTGCCGATGCCCTTGTGTCTGCAACCTTCGCCTTGGATGAATTCACGGTGACCACCACCGTGACCGGGAGTGGTGAGGTCACGCCTGCCGGGGTGCAGACTGTGAACTACGGGATGAACAAGACCTTTGTATTCACGCCATCGAGTGGTTATGTGGTGCAGGATGTGCAAGTGGACGGCCGCTCCGTGGGGGCCGTCACGACCCACACTCTGCTGGCTGTCCAGGCGAATCACAACATCCTGGTGACCTTCGCGCCTCAGTGACGTTTGGTTCGAATATGTCCAGAGCCCGGGTTCTCCGGGCTCTGGGCATTCAGGGGAAGGTTGAAGCGGACTTTTCCCCTCGCATCCTCGTTCCTTGCCTTCTGTGATCTCTGTCGCGTCTCCCTTTTCCTATGGGTGAATGCTGGGGCCTGGTTCGGTTCCTCCACCAAAAGGCTCCGCCTTGAGCCCCGATGACGCTAGCCTGATGGGCGGCGCCAGCTCAATCCGGCGCACCTCACAGGGATTCATCGCAAGGAGTCACCATGTCCAAGTTGCGTGTCGCCGTCTCGGGAGTGGGAAGCCTGGGCCAACACCATGCCCGCATCGCTGCGGCCTCGGAGCGAACAGAGCTCGTGGCGGTGGTGGACCCCAGCGAAGGCCGTGGTCGGGAGATCGCCGAGAAGTTCGGCACCGCTTGGGTCGCGACTCTTGGGGAGGTAATTCCCCAGGTCGATGCCGTGCAGATCGCCGCACCCACAGGCTTCCACCACGGTATCGGTCTGGAAGTGCTGGCGGCGGGCAAACACGTGATCATGGAAAAGCCCCTGGCGGCGACCCTTTCCGAGGGTGAGGCGCTGCTAAAGGCGTTGGCCCAGGCCCGGGCCGCCAACCCCAAGCTGGTGGCGGCGGTGGGGCACTTGGAACGTTTCAATCCCGCCGTGCAGGCGTTACGGCAGCTGGGCTTCAAGCCCCGGTTTGCCGAGACCACGCGGGTTTCGCCCTTCCCCATGCGCAGCATGGAGGTGGACGTGATCATGGACGTGATGATCCACGATCTGGACCTGCTGTTGGCCCTCTGGGGCAAGCCTGTGGTCAGCGTGGAGGCCGTGGGGGTGCCCGTGCTCACCAAGTACGCGGATCTCGTCAACGCCCGGTTGAAATTCGAGGGCGGCGGCTTTGCTACAGTCACGGCCAGCCGGGTTGCCCGCAAGAAGGAGCGCACCCTGCGGGCCTTTGGCGAGAATGCCTACGCCAGTCTGGATTTCGCGGCCCAAAAGCTGGAGGTGCTCCGTCTGGTGCTCACTCCCGAGGGGCCACAGGTGGTGCCCGATGTGATTGATATCGTGGAAGGCGAACCGCTCAAGCTGGAACTCGAAGCCTTCTACGCGGCCTGCCAGGGTGATACTGGGGATACCGTGCCCTGGGCCGATGCCTTCGAAGCCATGCGGGTGGCCGATCAAGTGCAGAAGGCCGTGGCCGAAAGCCTCAAGGAACTGCTCTAGGTTTTCCGGGCGGAGATCGCCATGATCCACTACCGCAGCGATGTCATCCCGCCCCCCCACGCGCTCGCGGCGCTGTACGAGGATGCCCGTATGCCCCGGCCCACCCGGGACCACGCCGCCATCGCGGCGCTCTGCGAGCGCGCCAATGTGCTGCATGCGGCCTTCCTTTCTGAACGCTTGGTGGGCTTCCTGCGGGGTTGGACCGATGGCATTGGGGACGGTTTCATCGCGGACCTGACTGTGCATCCGGATGTGGCCAAGGAGGGAGTGGGGCGGGAACTGATACGCCTAGCCTGCTCGGAGAGCCCTTCCGTGTGCTGGATCCTGCCGGGGACCGCCCTGGGGAAAGGCTTCCCGAAGGGCGATCTCGAATCCCTGGGGTGGAGACCACTTGGCGGCGGGTGGACCTTGCCTGGCGAAGTCTGATCGGGAGTCCCATGCCTTTTTTCGATCTTGCCTCCCTGACCAAGCCTCTGGTCACTGCGCCTCTGGCCCTCCAGCACCTGGATCTTGACCTGGATCGCAGGGAACAGCTCGGGTTCAAAGAGCGGGAGAGCCCGCTGACAGTGCGTCAACTGCTGTCCCACTCCGCTGGGCTCCCCGCCTGGCTGCCCTATACGGGTGAGTCCCTGGCCGAGCAGATGCGCCGGGGGCTGCCTCTTGAAATGGCCCACCCGCTCTTCCGCCGGGGCACTCAGGGACTGGCGGTCTATTCGGACTTGGGGTACCGCCTGCTGGCGGAATTGCTTGAGCTGGAGATGGGGCGGTCCTTCACAAGCCTTGGTGCAGAGGCAACTAGCTTCCTCCCGGCCCCTTGGCCCAAGCCAGCTCAAACCGTTCCCGATGGGCCGGATGCCGATGCCTGGCGCCTTGCAGAGCCTCGACTGCTCTTGCCTCCCAGGGGGGATAACCTGCCCCACGATGCCAACGCCAGGGCCGGCATGCGGGGGCACGCAGGGTTTGGCTGCACGCCTCAGCAGATGAAGGCTTGGCTGCCGCGCTGGGCCGGTTCTCGGAGTCCGGCCCGCATGGCGGTGGAGACGGCCCGCGCCGCCGATGGCACCGTCTGGGGACTTGGGCTTCAGCGGGTCTTTGATGGCGCCTGGCGGTTTGGACAGCTGCTGTCCCGGATTCCCATGGGCATCCAAGGCACCCATGTGTTGGTCTCTACCGAAGACGGGTTGCCCAAATCCTTACCCGAGCCCAAGGTCGGAACCGGCAAGCCCACGGCCTTCTGGATGCATTTTGCCTACACGGGGCCCGCCCTCTTCATCCGCCCCGAGGATGGTCTCTGTTTGTGTCTGCTCATGCACCGACGGGGCCCCCAGGGAGAGATCCTGGATCTGGACACGCTCCGGGCCCGCCGCTGGCGGATGCTGGAGGGGTTCCTGGCGCAGTTCTGAAAATGTTCGCCACCAAGGCACGAAGACATGCCAAGGGGCACCAAGAAAGGCAAAAGCTGGTTACCGACTTGCTTCAGCCAAAACAGTCATCGCCAAGGAAGACCAAATGCAAGTGGGTTCGCTTGCCGTGGCAGACCCCCAGCCCGGCCAGAGCGCCACGCCGAGTACATCATTACGATTGCCGCTACTGCCTCTGAACGATTTTCCAAGCTGCGGGTTTGGCGCACGGTTCGTCGAGCCCATAGTCTTTGTGACTGGAACATCGAGAGGGATACCTGTCCCCCTCATCGCCTCGCTCCGTCCCACTCGGCCATGGCTACTAGCGGGCTGGGTGGAGTTCTCCCTTGGCGCATTCAAGCCAACGGCAGGGGCCTAAGGTCAGCCCCTGCCGCGAAAGGGTGGTTCAGGTTACTTGATACCAGCGGCCCTCTTCAGAAAGTTCCCTTAAGCCCTATAGCGAACCGGCGGGGTGCCTGGGGCACGCCATTGAATTCATAGCCACCGGAGAAGGCATTCTCATTGAGGTTGCGGTAACGCCCATCCAAGGCGTTGTTCACCCGGAGGAAGAGTTCCCAGGAGGGTGTGAAGGCGTAAGTTGCCACCAGGTTCAATTCCCGGAACCCTGAAATCTCCTCCCGCCTGGCGGGGGTAGAGGCCAGAGCCCCCGCGCGCTGCTTACCCACGATCATGAAGATCGGTGAGACGGACCAGGACCCCAGAGTGAGGTCGAAGCCAAGCCTTCCGATATCCGGCGTCATGTTTCCGATATCTGATTTGAGCCCAAGGGCGTCTTCCACCTTTCCATCGACGTGGCCGTAGGAGAGGAAGGCGTTCAGCTTACCCGCTCCACCCAGGTAGCTCAGGTAGTCGAACTGGATATTCCCTCCCGTGTTCACCTGCCTGCCTTGGTTCCCTGTCACTTCGATAAAGTCCACAGGCCAGCCCTTGAACTGCCCCCCGTAGAGGTTCGTGTTCCCCGCATCGGCCATGGGCGTATGGAGATCCTTGTAGATGCTCTGGTAGACATCCATGGTCACGCTGAGGGAGCTCCCGATCAGGGTGCGGAAGCTCAATTCCAGGGTCTGGGCCTTCTCCGGCTTGAGCCCGGGGTTGGGCAGGTGCCAGTAGCTGGACTGATAGGTTGCACCCCCATCGGTGGTGAAGAAGCCTCCGTAGTGCCGGAAGGCTGCGTAAGGCGAGGGGGCGAGGAAGGCCGTCCCGTACATGACCTTCAGGGTGGTGGCGGCGGCTGGGGTCCAGACCAGACCGAGTCGGGGATTGAAGCTGCTGCCATAGCGGCTGTCTTTGTCCCATCGTCCACCCAGGGTGATCGCCACCTGGTGGATCGCTGTGATCTGGGCCTGAGCGAAAAGGCCGTAGGTATTACTACGGATCGTATAGAAATCCGCGGGGATGGGAGCGCCCGGGATGAAGATGCCCTGGCTGGAGATAGACTGTTCCGTATCCACAGGCGCAGCCAAATTAGCGCTCCAGGGGGTGGCGTCGGCGATCTCATAGGACAGTCCACCGGTCAGGGAAACGGTCTTGTTTGGTTGCCAATTCGCCACTTCCTCCACCCGAAAACTCGCGCTGGCTGCGTATTTGTAGCCCGGCTCAATGTTGGGCTGGAAGAGATTGATGAAGGCTGAACCTGGGTCAACCTCGTATTTCCGGGCCGTCAGCGTGCTCTGGAGAGAGAGAGTCTCTGAGATCTCCGTGGTCTGGTTTGCCGTGGCGCTCAGGGTGCGGGCGGACACGTGGGCCTTGGGATCAGGGAGGGCGTTGGGAGGGGCATAGTTGATGGCGCTCGGTATGTTCGAATAGTTTTGCAACACAGCCAGGGACCAGGTGCCCTTCTGGAGGCGCAGGAAGACATTGTTTGCCCTAATGGGTTGCTGGTATTTCGGCTCGTAAGCGACATTCGCTGCCTTGGGGCCGAAGACAGTATTGAATATGCCGGACTGAAGAGCTTGGCCGAGTCCCTGGTACTCAGCAGGGTAGTAATCGGGCATGTTCGGCATATCATCGCTGAAATTCTGGGCGCCAACACTGAAGTGCAGGTCGGAACCCAGTGGACTCGACCAGAAGATGGCTGCATCGGACTGGTTGTCCTTGCCGTAGGACATCCGGTAGTTCCTATGGGCTGCGGCTTCGGAACCTTTGAATGTGACGATATTGATGATGCCGGTGAAGGCGTCTGCGCCGTAGAGGGCGGAGGCTGGCCCGTAGACCACCTCGATCTGCTTGGCGAAGTGGACCGGGAAATTCTCCAGGATGGGGATGACCTCATTGGTGGCGGCCCCGATGCGCGCGCCATCCATGAGGATCACGAACTTGTACTGCCCCATGACGCCGCGCACAGAGACTGCGTTGTAGTTCTCCACGCTGTACCCGTTATCCACCTTGAACTCAGGCAAATCCCGGAGGACTTCTCCCAGAGATCGATAGGCGCGGTTCCAGATCTGTTCCGCTGTCACGGTGACAACGGTAGCAGGTGCCTTGGCCGAAGACTGGGAGGTCCGGGTGGCGGTGGTGATCGGCGTGTTCAAGAGGGCCAGGAGATCGTTTTCGAGGTTCTTCTCGACAGGAGCCTGGGCGAAGGCCGCACCTGGGAAGAGTCCACCTGCGCAGAGTAGGGCGAGCAGTTTGGAAGGCATGAAACGAACAGCCATGGAAAGCCTCCTGTGGGTGTGTGGGATTCTTTCTCGGAAGTGAGGGGGGGGTTCTTTAAAAAAATCGGCCCCAAAGACCGCAGATGCCATCGCTCACTGTTTTTTTTTGCGTCCTTGGTGCCTTGGTGGCGGCTCTTCGCTTCTGATTTGGTCACTGTCCATGCGGCCTCGTGCGGGTGCTTCCTGTGCGCGGAGCGTGGCCCAGCGGTTAATCTGGCTGGATGAAAAGCCCTTTTCGTCTTCTTCCCATCCTCGTGCTCGCGGCGCCGGTATCCGCAGAGATTCCCATTCGGGTCGGTCTCGACACCCTGAACCTTGAATGGATCGTGAGCCTGGAGGGGGGTGGTGAGGTCTGCACCCGGGCCGGGAAACCCCTGATGAGGGTTGGAGAAGGCGAGAAACTACGGCTCTGGTGGGACAGCCGGGGCGAGGCGGATCCCACGGATGAATTCCGGGTCCAGGTTGGAGGCCCGGTGACGCTGGAGAGCGCCGAAACCCTCATGAAGCGACTGCGGGAACTGGGCGAGCAGCCCGAGCGATTTCGGGTCTCCGATGGTGGCACCTGGCGGGTGCTGACGGGCCGTTTTGCCACCGCCGAAGCCGCAGAACCGATCCTCCAGAAGCTCACAGCCAGCGGCTTCGATGAACTATGGGTGTCCACGGAGAAACGCCCGGGCAAGCCCCGCAAGGGCAGGGCTCTCTACGCCATCACGGAGCGCTACGAACGCCGCGCGCTGCCTATGGAGGGTGTCTTGTTGCGGCCCCTGGGGGAACTCACCACGGTGGTCGGCAAGGGCCGCTACCGAGGGCGCATCGAGATCTTCCCCAACGCCCAGGGCCGCCTCACGGTGATGAATCGCGTGGAGCTGGAAACCTACCTGCGAGGGGTCGTGCCCAAGGAGATGGGGGCTTGGGAATTTCCGAGCCTCGAGGCCTTGAAGGCCCAGGCCGTGGCCGCCCGCACCTATGCGGTGGCCAATCGCGGCAAGCGCGCCAAGGAGGGCTTCGATCTGCTGGATACCGTGGCCGACCAGGTGTACGGCGGTCGGGATGGCGAACAGAGCCTGACGGACCGCGCCATCGAAGAGACCCGGGGACTGGTGGCGATGCATGGGGGGCAGCCCATCCAGGCCCTCTTCATGGCCAACAGTGGCGGCGCCACCGTGGACAATCGCTACGTTTTTGGAGGTGGCGCCACGCCCTACCTTCAGCCCGCCACCAACTACGTGGAGAAGGCCAGCACGCTGGCGTTCAAGGGGGCGGTGGCACCCCAGGGCGACCAGGGGTGGTTGAGTCTCGAGTTGCTGCGCCTCGCCGCCTCGGATCTGATCCCTGGGGCCTGGCTGGACTCGGAACGAATGGCCCAGCCCCTGCGAATGACGGACCTGAAGGGCCCCGTGGAAGCCCTTGCGGCGCGCCTCTCGCTGCCTGCACCCCAGGTTCGTGCCGCCCAGGGAAAGGAGCTGTTTCTGTGGCTGGCCCGCAGTCTGGAATTTGATCGCGTGGTGCGGGGCCAGGAGCGGATTCAGGACGCGGCCTACTTCCTGCCTGGGCTGGACCTGAAACCCGAGGACTTGCTGCTGGCGGGCTTTCTGGCGCGGCGCGGTCTCGTGCCTCCAGGCCTCTGGAAAATTTCCACGCCCACCCTGGGCCAGGGATTGCAGGTGCTCGGCAGGCTTTGGCAGGAACTGGAACCCCTGGAACTCTCGGAGGGCACCCTTTTGAAGGATGGCCAGGTGCGCGTGAAGAATGCGGGCCCAGGCCCTCTGGCGCTCGCCCCAACAATGCTGCTGGCGGAGGAAGCGCCGGGTGGGAGTCTGCGCCTGGTGGGCGAGAGCGCCATCCAGGTGGGTGACCGCATTCGCTGGATCTCCCGTGCGGGGGGCTCACGCCTGCTGGTGCGGCGCCTGGACCCCGATGGCGCGAGCCTGGATCGTTACAACCCCACCGCCCATTGGAAGCAGGACGTGAAAGAGGCGGATCTGCTGACGCGCCTGCAGCAGAAGACGGGGGCGCACTCGCTGCGGGGCCTGGAGCTGCAGCACAACGATCAGGGGCGCGTGCTGGAACTCACCGTGCGCGATAACGAGGGCCGGGCCTTCCGGTTCACCGGCATGCGCATTCGCGGGCTGTTGGGGCTCAAGGACAATGTCTTCAACTTCATCCAGCCCGGCACCCGCCCCAATCGCCGCTGGACTTTCTATGGCCGCGGCTGGGGCCATGGCGTGGGCATGGATCAGACCGGCGCCTACGGCTACGCCCTGGAAGGCTGGACCTTCGACCAGATCCTCAAGCACTACTACCGGGGCATCGAGCTGAAGAAGGTGGAATGACGAGGGTCGAGGCCCGGGCGCAGGATGCTGAAAAGCTGAACCACAGAGGGCGCCGAGGTAAAAAGAGGACGCAGAGAGAAGCAGGGAGATGTTTGACGCAGCGGGGAACGACATTCTGAGAGCCGCCAGGGTGCAGGATTTGGCCAACTCCCAGTCCTTTCCTCGGTGTCCTCCTTCTTTTCTCTGCGCCCTCTGTGGTTCAGCTTTTCCCTCTTCCCGTTCATGTCCAGTTTTTCGTTGAATGATGATCCATGCCCATCTACCGCCTTCCCGCCGCGCCGGTGTTTCCTGATCCCAGGGAGGCGGAAGGGGATGGGCTCCTGGCGGTGGGGGGCGATCTGGGTGTGGAGCGCCTGCTGGCGGCCTATTCCAGCGGCATCTTTCCCTGGTACGGCGAGGGCGATCCCATCCTGTGGTGGTCGCCACCGGAGCGGGCATTGATTATTCCCGGCCAGGAACACATCCCGGCGCGGGCCCGCCGTGCCTTTCGTCACGCCGCCTTCGAGGTGCGGGTCGACACGGCCTTTGCGCAGGTGATCGAACGCTGCGCCCATATCCCTCGTTCGGGGCAGCCCGGCACCTGGATTACCGAGGCCATGATGCGGGCCTATACCGAGCTTCACCATGCCGGGTTCGCCCATTCCATCGAGACCTGGCACCAGGGGGAACTGGTGGGGGGCCTCTATGGCATTTCCCTGGGCGCTGCATTCTTCGGCGAGAGCATGTTCAGCGCACGGGACTATGCCAGCCGCGCCGCCTTCGCCGTGCTCTGCCGACTCGCCCAAGACTGGGGCTTTCACTTCATCGATGGGCAGCTCCCCAATGCCAACCTGATGCAGCTTGGCGCGGAGGTCATTCCGAGACAGGAATATCTGGTCTGGCTTGCCGCTGCGAGCAGCCTTCCAACGCGGCGGGGAGTGTGGACACTGACGTGAAACCCCAAGGCTCGCTGCTCGGCGATTTGTGTTCGCGGGCTGCTCTTAACGGTGAGGTCTGCATGCATCGGATCGTCCGTACCGCCCAGCACATTTCCGATACCACTCGATTTCCGCGTCCAACCTAGCCATCGGCAAATGGGGCTTTTGAATTACCGTGCGCCAGACAAAGCCTGGGTGAGGAGGAAGGATGCAGTAATCAACCTGAAACCTCCCGTTTGTCCCCAATGGGTACCAATCCCATCCGGTTAAGCTGACCAGCAGCCGGAACCGAGTGGTGCGTGGGGAAGGGAGACCGACTCTGCGAAGCGCACACAGGGAGCCAACAGGCCGTGTGATGGAGCGCCGAAATAAAGACATCGTGGGAGGCGACGCCTTGGTAATAGCGGAAGGCGGCACCGAAGCGCCGCAAGGGTCTGGCGTGGAGGCCCCACCGGGGTCAGAGAGCAGGGCATGAGGGTATGGGGGGACGCCAGGAACCTGGGAGATCCTGCTGATTCCGTCGTCAGAGCAGTGGTTGGGGAAGCCACGATCCAAAGAACCCCGGCCCGGAGAAGGGGTGCCGACCTCCTCGGGAGAGACGGACAACAGTGCACAGGGCGGTACTGCCAAGCGGAGGAAACGAAGCGCGGCAGGACGGTTAGCAGGAAGTCGGAGCAGCTCGTAGTAGCGATGATGGCGGGGAACCAATCCGAAGGACCTGTCGGAGCCAAGGGGCTGCCGGAACACGGAACCGTTGGAGGGAAAGATGCCGGGGAATTCAGGCCCTGAAAGCGTCTCCACGAAACAACAGCGGATAGCGAAATTGGCGAGGCTCATGCCGGAGAAAGCCATGACTTTGCTGTCCCAGCACATGGACCTGGAATGGATGTTCGAAGCCTACCGGCGCACCCGAAAGGATGGGGTGGCGCGCTTGGAGATGTGTTCAAAAGGTTGGCCGAGCAGAAGGAGAGCCGGATTTTGGAAGGGCACCTGATGGCCGACTACGTCCACATGCTGATCTCGATCCCGCCGAAGTACGCGGTGTCGCTGGTGATTGGGTTCATCAAGGGGGCCCTCGCTATCCCCTCCCTCACGATGCCGTTAAGGATCCAAACACGTCCGTCATTCTTAAAAGACGTCTATCCGCGCTGATTTCTCAACCAAAGGCCACTCACGGGAACCGGCCCGGGATCGGTGTTCCACAATCCGGGCAGTGGCCCTTTTGTATTCGGTTGCGGAGCACCTGGAGCCCCTTTCGCAAGATGAGATTTTCACCGCAATGGGAGCAGCGGGTGATGGCACCTGTCTCGTCCTGGATATTACCGGTGTAGACGAAGGCCAGGCCCCTTTCCAGGGCGAGGGCACGGGCGCGCTGCAGGGTGTTGGCAGGGGTGCGGGGGTGATCCCGCAGGCGGTGGGCTGGATGAAAGGCGGAGAAGTGCAGGGGGATTTCGCTGCCGAGGTGCTGGCCGATCCAGTCCAGAAGGGCTGCGGTTTCGCGCTCGTCGTCGTTCTCGCCGGGGATGAGTAGGGTCGTGATCTCGAGCCAGGTGTGCGTTTCTTTCGCCAGGTATTCCAGCGTCTCCAGCACCGGCTGCAGGGTGCCCCGGCAGTGCTTCCGGTAGAAGCTGTCGGAAAAGCTCTTGAGGTCGAGGTTAGCGGCGTCCATGGCCCCGAAGAAATCCTTGCGGGCCGCGCCCTCGATGTAGCCAGAGGTGACCGCCACGGTGCCCAGGCCCGCTTCGTGGCAGGCCGCCGCCACCTCCAGACACCACTCCGCGGACACGATGGGCTCGTTGTAGGTGAAGGCCACGCTGGCGCAGTG
>JFJP01024716.1_pt1 | contig 11153 bp, 7 predicted proteins | sample 431651 | NCBI WGS metagenome assembly JFJP01 (sample SAMN02602958, study PRJNA72255) | Microbial mat metagenome, whole genome shotgun sequencing project. | biome: fresh water; feature: sink hole; material: water; isolation source: purple microbial (photo- and chemosynthetic) mats found in... | reverse complement strand
AACCCCAAACCCCAAACCCCAAACCCCGCTGCTGTCGATACACAAATAGTAGGGACTGAAAGTAGATAGAGGTAGTGCTTAGAGTTTAATGAACTTGCCGTTGTCCGAAGTCTTGTACATCATCACCTGCGAGTAGATCATCTTGTCCAGGTCCGTCATGCCGATCCGAGAACAGACTTCGAGAGTGGCTTTGTTCGAGTCGACCTTCTGCACGTTCATCAGGTATGCGATGGCGAAGTTGGCCGCGATCTTCATGCTGTTCTGACAACACATGAGTCTCGGGGTCGGCAGTTCGCGGACCTGCTCGATGATGTGGTCGAACTCGATGAACTTCTGAGTGTTGATCGTGATGCGAAGGTAGTCGAGCTCTCCCCAAGTTGTCCTCTCCAGCTTCGTCGGCTCTTCGCTCTCTTCTCCCTTCGCGCAGTGGACGATGTCGAACCGCACGAGCGACTTGACGCCCATGTCTGCGAGCTGCTGGTTGCTGTTCATGTTGAAGGTCGTCCCCAAGAGCAGCTGCGTCTCGATGAGAACGACGGGGAATCGAGAGTGGCTGTACATCAGCTTTTTGGTCGCTTCTTTGTCCAGGTTGTTGCCTTCTTTCTCTTTCTTGACTTGCTCGCTGATCTGTTTGTTCAGACAGAGGAAGCCGAACTTCATACTGAAGACACCGACGGACTCTTTCAAGTAGTAAGCCTTGTCGAGGTCGACCTCGTTCGTCTCACAGACTTGGATGAGCATCTCGAACTCCCTCTGTATTTCTTCTGCAGCGTGCGACTGAGGCACGAAGAGGATGCGGCGGATCTTCTTCAGCTCGAACTTCTTCTCAGTTTCGAGAGCTGTCGAATGCTTTCTCTTGAGGTACTCGACCAGGCCGAGCCAGGAGTTCTTGTTCTGCGAGTCGAAGTTGATGGAGTCTCGGATGAAGCACTGGTCGAACTCTTCAGAGCTGCGGAAATCGATCAGCGCGATGTGTCGCAAGTCCTTCGTGAACACAGGAGTACCTGCAGCATGTTGTGGACCGAAATCGGCTCGCACGGGAGAGGCTTCTTGAGAGTCAAAGACTTCATCTTTTCTTTTTGAAGCATGTCTTTTAGGTCGCTCATGTGTCAATGGTGATAAACTACGCGGTTGTTGATCGACTCAAGTACTCCCCCAGACCAATCAATTCAAAAGAAATAAATTTATGAATCCAAAAAAGCAGCCCGCAAAGGGGATCGAACCCTCGACCTGCCGCTTACGAAGCGGATGCTCTGCCACTGAGCTATGCGGGCCTGACTGATCATCCTGATCGGTCTGCGTCTGTTATCCTCTCAGATATGAATTGAGTGTGCTATCAGTTCGCAGTCCTCTCGCCGGGCAATGCAATCACAGATGGCTGAAGAAGAAAACCACCAGCTGGTCCGCAGGCTCAGAGACAAGTACATCGACAAGTTCGGCTACGCGAAGAAGATGGTGATCGATGACTGTCTCGACCAGTTCGTCAAAGCACACTCCTCTACACCAAGCCCTCTCGACCTGAAAGAGCTTGATACTGTTATGAAAAAAAGAATCCTCGGAAAGGATGTGGTCTATGAGAAGCAGCCTGAACCACCAAAAGGAAAAGGAACATTCAGAAGAGAAAACGTGCAGTCTAGCGATGGAAACCGTTTCAGGAGAGCAGGCTCTGAAATACTGAACACCGGCAAGATCACAAAGAAAATCCCCAATGGAGCAGTCAAACCCGTCCAGCTTGAACAGATTACAAAAGTCACTGACAAAATCACAAGCATGCCTGCACCGAAACTTAAAAAGAAGATCGAGAAGAAAGAAACCTCCGATTCTAAAGTGGAACAGCCGAGACCAGTCGACCAAAAAACCATAGACGAGATTTTGGCAGTTCAGGATAGGAACGATCAGGGGACGAAGAAAGGCACCAGCAAGTGGGGAATCATCGACATCTACGAGACAAATAAACTCAACCAGGAGATCGTAGAGAAGAAACAGAAGAAGAAGGACGATGCAGAGCAGTACAAGAAAATCCTCGACCAGCAGGTCACGTACCATAACCAAGTCAAGAAGATGCACGAAATAGAAAACACAGCAGCAGACCTCAAACTCAAAGGCCAACAAAACCCCAAAAAACCGATTGACGAGAAGCAGCTGCTTTCCGAATACGAGTCGATTCAAAAAGAAGTCGAAAAGCAGAGTCTGGTTCCTCATCGAGGTAGCACCTGCTGACAAGAACTCGAGATTCAGCAACTCCAGAACAAACTCTCCACCTCCACAATACCCATCATCAACCGACAAGACCCCACAAAAATCGAAAAGAAAGAAAAAGCCTCTCTATACAAAGACGCCCTCGATCGACAAATCCATCAAAAAGTAGCATCGTCTTGAACATAGGTCGACATCAAACAAGCCTTCAAAGAAGACCAGGCATTCTACAGACAGCTCTACGGAAAAGAGGCCAAGGAACTCGAGCAGAAAAACAAGCTCGAATCCGATGCGAAAAAGAAGCGGTACTCATCCTCTAATCCAGCCACGAAGACTACCAAAACCAACTGACGCGACAGATCGAGCACAAGAAGAGAATCGTCAAAGAGGACATGACCGAACAGGAGTACCTCTACAACAAAGACAAGCTGCAGAAAGCTGCGATCTTTCTTTCCAAACAAAACTAACTCCACCTGTGTCCAATCGAACCTGCCGAGAGTCGACCGCACAGCCTAACCTTTCGTCTAATTAACCTGCATCGAAGCAGACCTAATCATCGCTCTCCATGCTGCTTCTGGATGTCGCCCGAATCTCGACCAGCCTGCTCTTCTTGATGTAGATGGCTGGGACGTTTGGGGATTGATGTTTATGGTGCTTCGAGGCTTTCAGTGCAGAAAGGTCTAGCGCTAACACAACCAGCTTAAACCGAATACTCCAGCTGCGGTAGTAGCGAAAAAGAGCTAGGCGCTGGAAATTTCGAATTATAACCATTTGCCGCGGAGAAAAAGATCCGCCTCTCACTAATCAATTTCAACTAAATTAAGCCACATTAGCATGCTCGAGTGACCATCAATAACTTTGCTTCGATTAGTCGCGTCTGAAAGTCAACGATGCTTACAGCTGGTCTTTCTCGCCGAAAGAGCTGAACCACTTCACCACGTTCGCGATCCAAAAGGCTAAGAAGGTGAACACCGAGACCACGAAGATCGCGCTGCAGAGACAGAGAACCACCAGCATCAAGAGCTGGTTCATGATGAAGTCTGTGGGTTTGGCCAGCAGGAAGAGGATCCAGGCGATGCCGGTGAAGAAGAACTCGACCAGCAGCAGACTCACGTTGAGCATCGAGTAGATGTACGGTCTGCACAGCAGCGACCACACGAAGAGAGCAGTCTGCGATGCGGCGAAGATGACCGTCTGCAGCTGCGGACTGTCGCCGAAGTACCACGACAGCGCACCGATGCCTGCGATGTGCAGCACTCGAATCAAGTTGAAGAACTTGGCCGTCCTCTCCATGAGGTGGTTGAACTTCTGGATCTTCTTGTTCTTCCTTATGCACTTGCATGCGCAGCAGCCAGGCCCTTTCTCTATCTTCGCGGCGACTCGCCCCAGCAGCTTGCCGATGCTCCTCACATCCTGAGACTGCAGCTCATCTTCCGACTCCTCTTCGTCCGTCTTGTCGTTGTCGTCGCTGGAGCTGGAGTCTTCCTTCTTCTCGGTCTTCTTCTTTTGCTTCTTTTCTTTCTTCGCTTTCTTCTCCTGCTCCTTCTTCGCTTTCTCTTCTTTGGTGAGCTCGGGGACAGGCGCGTCTCCCTCCTTCATCTCTTTGTTGCCATCAGCATCTTCTTTGTCGCTGCTGCTCGATGATGATGATGAGCTGGAGTCTTTCTTGTTCTTTTGTTTCTCCGCGAGCTTTTTCTTCGCTTCTCTTTCCTTCTCTTCGTTCTCCAGCACCTTCTCGATGCTGATGAAGCCTTCTTTCTTCTTCTTTTGTTTGGGGTCTTTGGGATTCGGCTTTGGCTCATCGACCTGGAAAACTTTTGCGCCGCCTTTTTTGAGGTTGTCTTTAATGAGCGTGAAGACTTCGTTGGTTCCGACGGTGTCTTTGATGATCATGTGTTCGTTGACGACTCTGTTCTTCTTCGTTGGATCGTCGTCATCGGTATCTTCTGCATCGTTGCTGTTGAGTCCGCTGGTTTCAGGGAACTTGAGGTACTTCATAAAGTGGAAGAAGGGAATCACGATTTTGAACTTCCAGCCGCTGTGCAAGTTCCTCCTTTCTAGTTCACTGGGCATCAAGAAGCAGTAGACGAAGTACTGCAGCCAAGCCAGCGCGTAGATTCCAAGGAAAGTCAGTGTGAGGTAGGAGCTGATCTGGCCTGATGGAATAGTGAGGTCGAGCTTCGACATGTTCGCGAGGCCGTAGAAGATGAACGGAGCGAAGGTGAGCATGATGAACCGGACGAAGAACTTGAAGTGGAGGAACTCGTGGAAGAAGTTGAAGAACTTCACCAGCTTCTCTTTGTAGTAGTACTTCTTGAGGATCAGCAGTCGGATCGGAGAGAGGATCATCCACAGCGCAGTCATCAAGCCGAAGAGCAGCAGCAGGTTGATAGAGTGCACGACGAAGCTCTTCCGGACCAGGAACTTGCCGAGGTTGCGCGGAGGGATGTACGAGAGGAAGTCTTTGGTGATCGACCTGCTGATGTCTGTCTTCGAGATGTACTCGTTGTATGCCACGAAATCCCAGTAGCTGCTGTTGCCCAGAATCATGGTGTGGAGTTCTTGGAACCAGCCGAAGAAAGAGAAGTCCATCAAGTCGAGGAAGAGCTGCACGTCGTTGTTGTAGTCGATGCTCAAGAAGAGCAGCACATACAGCTTCTGACAGTTCTCGACCATGAACCAGTTGGCGCCCATCGCGGAGAGCATCACGAAGATGACTCCGGTCATGACGTAGCGGAGAATCTGCTTGTTGTCTGCGAGTATCTTGATGTAGTCCAGCAGAAAAGAGCTCACCCTCGAGTTGGCTTTGTAGGTGGCTGGTATCCGGGTGAACTGGTAGCCGTTGCGGTCAAGGTCGACGAAGGGGTAGCGGAAGGTGTACACGCCGTCCATATCTGAGTAGACATTGACTCCGTTGAGTTTGAGTTCGAGGAAGTTGTTCGAGATGAACCTGATCTCGACTTTGCTCCAGTCGTAGGTGGTGGTCTGCAGCAGTCTCGAGGAGGCAGCGACGAAGTTGGGGAAGAAGTACGGAAACTGGTCTCCGAGCGTGAAGTTCATCTTCTTCGAGAAGTACAGGAAGATGCTGTGTGGCTTGAACAGGAAAGAGTAGCTCTCGACCACTCCAGGCTCATCGACCTTCAGCGGCAGGTTGTAAGGCACCTGGCATTCGTTCGGACCCGCGTAGAAGAACTTGCCTTCGAGACACCTCGCGCATTCGAGAGATCCTCCGCAGGAGATGCAGTCGAGGGGACAGAAGAACCAGTGGCTTCTGAAGTTCTTGACTCCCCACTGAGCAGAAGATGCGATGGAGCTTTTGAAGCTCAGCTGCAGCGACTGAGTGGTGCAGTTGGTGTTGTCGACGAAGTGTCTGTTGTGTTTCTTGTAGGCCACCGCGGTGTTGGCTGGGACGGGGAAAGTCTGGTCGGGGTTTTCGAAGTCCCACTTGTTGACGGTCACTTTGAAGAGCGCTGCTCCGTTGTTGAAGAGAGTGATGTCTTTGTTGTGCCAGGTGTCTGGGTCGTTCTTCAGCACCAGCTCGAACTCGACGGAGAACCTGTAGCAGACTCTGGTCTCTTCGTACTTGACCTCTGGCAGAGTCAGTTCGCGGTTGTTCGAAGGCACCATGAGGTAGCTGTTCGTGTCGAGGCTGAAAGCGACGGTGGCCGAAGTTGCAAGGTCTTTCATCGTGATGGTCGAGAGCTCTGGACTGGCGGATGTCAGGGTGTTCGCCAAGTTGTAGATGTGTTCGAATCGCTTCATCGGAGCGCATTTCCAGTTCGAGTGGTCGTCAGGAGAGGTCGAGGCCGCACAGGCTGAGCAGGTACCATCACCGAAGGCGAGTTTACCCGATGCAGCGCTGCAGATTCGACAGTCGGTGCTGGTCGGTCCCCAGCACTCTTCGCAGTCCGCATGGCACGCATCGCAGCTCCAGGTGTTGTTGTTCGCGAAGAAGCCAGATGGACACTTCTTGACGCATTCGACAGGCGTGTTGTAGGTGTAGGTGAAGGCGGGACAGGTCGCAGCGACGCAGATGCGAGATGCGTCGGGGGTGTATCCGACTGGACAGCTCGAGATGCACGTGCTCATGTAGAGGACGCTGCCGACTTTGCACTTGGTGCAGGCGTATTTGGAGAAGTCGAGGCATTCCTCGCAGTCCTCGTGGCACTTCGCGCAGATGATGAGCTCGTACTCAGCTCCGCCGGTGGTGTAGCCGTTCAGCGAGCTCGACGTCTTGACGATGTAGTAGCCTGCTTCGCACGAGTCGACGTTCAAGTAGTAGAGGTCGCCGAAGGCCTTTGTGCTGGGCAAGATCTGTCCGCAGAGTGAGCCTGTGTACTCCACTCCGAGGATCTTGTAGGTGATGGAGGATATGCCGTACTCGGTCGCCGCAGCGCAGGTCACGACGCAGGTCATGGTGGAGAGGTCGAGGAAGCGGTTCGCGTTGCACTGGGCGCACTTCGTGTTTCCAGAGGCATCTCTGAACGCGATCGCACAGTTGGTGGGCAGCGAGGCGACGGGAGTGCAGGCTGCGGTCCAGGCAGCTGCCAAGTAGCTCAGCGATCCGTACTTGCACTTTTCGAGGGGACTGTAGGTGGCTCCGTTGTCGACACAGACCAGGTAGTTGGAGTTGCAGGCTGCAGGAGTGCCAGCACTCAGGTAGAAGTTGAACTTCGGCTTGATGCAGTTGGCGCCTGTGTTCGAGCAGATCTCGCAGTTCGTGCTGGTGCACGTGGTGCAGGTGGAGGTGCCGGCCGTGTAGTATTTGTTCGGCAGACAACAGCCGGTAAGCTGCTGAGGCCAAGTCTACTGCTCCTCCTCCAGAGTCGGACAAGAGGTAGTGCGTGTTGAGACACGTCTTCGGCGTCGAGCAGCTGTTCTGTCCTGCCGCCGAACAGCTTTTGCAGCCTGAACATGCGGTGCAGGCTCCTGCGTTCGAGAAGTATCCTTCAGGACAGCTGTTGTAGCAGATGCTGTTTATCAAGAAGAAGAGCCCTGATGAGCAGCTGGTGCAGGTGCAGTCGACTCCAGCGCTCCACGCAGAACACAGCGACTGCGTGAGAGCAGTCTACCTTGTTCGGACAGTCCAGACAGCCAGATCCGACCTTCTTCACTCCAGTGTTCTGTGCTTTGCAGGTGGGACAGCGGTTGTTGGTGGCTGGCATGCTGCATGTCGCGCAGCGAGCATCGCATCCTTCACACTTAAGTTTAGAGCTCTGCACATACTTGAACAAACCTGCAGAGCAAGCAGCCACACAGTTGGATCCTTCAACGAGGTTGCTGTCTTGGCACATCAAGCAACTCGCTCCAGTGTAGCTGTAGGCAAAGCACATGCTGATCTGAGCCACGCAGACGCCATTAGCATTCTTCACGAAGCCAGCAGCACACGAAGTGGCATACTCAGGAGTGAAGCAGTCTGCCACGTTCGAGCCTGAGCAGACGGTGCAGAGACCCAGGTTAGTTCCTTTGCCGACATCGCAGCACTGGACGGAGTTCTGGTGGCACAAGAAGCAGGCGTTGCTGGGGTTCTTCTTGAAGGATGGCTGGCAGACAGTGCAGGTGGCTGTTTCTGTCTCGCAGGAGAAGCAGCCATCAGTCGAGTCTTGGCAAGCGGTGCAGTCGTCGGTGTAGCGCTTGCGTCTGTAGGTGCCTGTGGGGCAGGCGGCATGGCATTGGCCCTGGTAGAGGAACTTGTTGTATGGACAGACTCGGTTGGTCACGGGGAGAGTCTTCGGATCGACGATGCACTCGTAGGCGTCTTTCGTGGCGTCGTAGGATAGAACCTTCCCTGCAGCACAGGAGACGCAGTTGGTGGCCGACCCTGCACACTCTGCGCAGCTGTCGTCGCACTTCGCGCAGGTGTTGGTGAAGAGGGTGTTGAGGTCCACGCTCACGAAGAAGCCGGTCTTGCACTTCTGGCAGATGGCTTTTTCAGTGGGGATCCTCTGGTAGCACTTCATGCAGTTGGTGACCAGCGTCTCGCAGGGCAGACAGTAGACTCCGACGACTGCCATGTACTCGGTGGTCATGTAGTGGGTGTCCGGACACTTCGAGTCGCAGGAGTGAGTCTTGAGGTTCTTCTTCACCGCATCTGCAGTGAACACTTTGACGAACGAAGGGTAGCAGGCGGTGCACTGGGAGATTTCGGAGCTCTCGCATTTGGTGCAGGTCGGAAAGCAGTTGCGGATGATCGAGTCTTGCTTCCACAAGAAGATGTTGTCGGGGAGCGGCAGACAGCTGGTGCCAGACAAGTACTTGTCGTTGTTGCAGCTGGTGCACCTCGATCCGACGGTGCCCTGAGTCTCGCAGGTCTTGCAGGTCTAGTCATCGGAGCCTACCGCATCGCAGGAGTCGCAGATGGCCGAGCCGGTGTTGTAGTAGAAGGCGTCGTAGCATCTGAGGCAGGTGAAGACGTCGCTGATGTCGCAGGTGTGGCAGGGGTTGGGACTCGAAGAGAGCTGGCACTGCGTGCAGACGTTCGTCCCCGAGTTGTAGGCGTAGCCCGACATGCACTTGAGACACGTCGCTTTGTTCGCGCTGCACTGCTCGCAGTTGGCGACGGTGCAGCCTTGGGTGTTTATCAGGCAGTTGGTCTGCGAGCTGCACGAGAGGCAGTTGTCGGGACAGATCTGACAGATCTTCAGTTCGCTGTTGTAGAAGAGGCCCTCGCCGCACTCGATCATGAGGTCGTGGTTGTTCGAAAAGACGATGTAGGAGGGCACCGAAGACTTCAGAGAACAGGCGAACTTAGAGTCCAGCACGTAGCCTGCTTTGCAGACCAGACAGTCAGCAGAGCCCTGGACGCCCAGCAGGCAGTTCGCGGGGATGGCATTGGGCTCGGTGGTCGCAGTGGTGTTCTCGTAGATGAGGATGTCTTGCATGTTCACGAAGGTCTCGGTGAAGCCTCTCTCCACGTTGGTGGTGACGAAGGAGTTCAGGGGGTTCGGAGTGGCGAAGGCGTAGTTGTATCTGTCGATCGAGTTGCTCATGAAGTCGCCGATGTAGAAGTAGTGGTTTCTCTGCGATCCCGAAGACGCGACCACATCCAAAAAGACTCCGAAGTCTCCCTTGATCGTGAACGTCTGCGAGTAGACTCCGTTGATGTAGACCAGGAACAGTCTGTTGACTCCCAGAGCTCCAGTGTAGAAAGCATCTTCAAGTCTCTTGGCGACCACAGTGACGGTGTATCCAGTGTTGACTGCGAAGGTCTGAGTCAGTTTGTGCGGCAAGCCGAGATGGATCAGCTTGATCTTTCCATCGGGAGAGAGGAAGAAGCCGAGCTTGATGACGTGGAACCAGACCGGCAGTTTGCCGTTGCTGAGGGTGCCGGTGTGGTAGTTGCTGGGGGTTTTGTACACCATCGATACAAGATTGAAGTCTGCGTTCGGCAACTGCGTCGCGTAGAAGCGGAAGCTCGCAACGAGGTCTCCAGTGGGCATCATGTTGTTGTTCACACACTCGTAGAAGTCGCCGTTGCCGAACTGCATGCCTTTCTGGATGAACTCGTTGTTGGTGTCTTTCATCTTCAGCTGGACGAGACTCGGCACGTCGCACTGCTTGATGAGGTCGAGAGCGTCGACGTTCTTGATTCGGAAGAAGTACTTGAAGATGTTCGAGCCGAGGTTCAGCGAGCGGTCGAACATGTGGTTGAGCAGCAGCTGCAGGTCGTCGCTCGTGGCTGCGGGGGAGTAGTTCGGCATGAAGGTGATGTTCGAGAAGTAGCCGCAGCCGCCGTAGTTGGGGTTGTTAGGGGCGGCGCCGATCGCAGGGTAGCCTCCGACGAACAGTCGAGTCGTGCCTCCGCTGGACAGGTCGTTTTGAGTGATCGGGAGATCGAGCGCACCGCTGACTTTGGTGATATCCGTTGAAGACTGGTAGAACTGAGATCCTGCGGTGTCTGTGAACTCACCGAGGATGTAGTTCAGCTTCTTGTCGCTAGTTCCTGCGCTTCCAGTGACCCACAGCACCAAGAACAGCCAGCTGTCTCTCCTCTTTTCGGTCTTCGCAGCGGAGTCTTCCAAAGAGAGCGCAGGCGAGACGGAGACGATCGATGTGGGGTTGAGGAAGTCGCCGTACTTGAGGTTCAGTGCTGGGTGAGTAGAACCTACTGAACTGGGCAGCAGCGAAGTCATACTGCAGGAAGAGTCTCTTGTAGTTGTCGGCAGAGTTCTGGAGACTGAAGTAGACGTCTGCGTTGCCTGCAGCGGATAGAATCGAGTCGTTGGTGGTCAGCTTGATCCAGCCGGTCATGGTGAACGACACGATGTCCGCCGTGCACTGGATGGTGTTGCTCTGGCCTTGGTTGCCGAGCTTGCACTGGTCGCGCGCGGTTCCTGCGAACTTCTGCATGCTGGGACAGGCTCCTTCGAGCAGCTCGAGCATCAAGCTGAAGAGCAGCAGCAAAACGACGGAGACTCTCATGACAAATTATAAGCAATCGGATCGATAATCATATTACTGCAGACTGGACAACCTCTCGATGCTGCTGCAGTCGAGAGACGGCTCAGAGCTGCTCGGCGAGTCGAGTGAGCGAGAGGCGTCCGAGACTAAGGCTTATTTATGTGGAGGTTGATCAAGCGTCTGGCTTTCCAGGTGTTCAGCATGCCCAGGTAGAAGCTGCTTTCGTGGATGAACGAAAACTTCGGGAAGAGGAGGACTGCTGGAGTGTCGCTGGTGAAGTCTTTGAACATGAGGATCTCTCGCGATGAGCTGAAGGGGTCGAACTTGACGCTGCCGTCTGCGATGCGATGGATCTTGCCTTGGAAGTCTATCTCGTCGCTCAAGAGAAACTGGTCGATCGGGATGTTGTCTCGGAAGACGACTGGCTCTTTCTTCTCTTCTCTAGTCTTTAACAGCCGCTACTTTTTCTCGAAGCTGTCCATGCTCACTTTGTGCTATAAACTTTTTCGATGCGGCTGGTTATGTATGGGGTTTGGGGTTTGGGGTTTGGGGTTTGG
>JFJP01040483.1_pt1 | contig 11154 bp, 11 predicted proteins | sample 431651 | NCBI WGS metagenome assembly JFJP01 (sample SAMN02602958, study PRJNA72255) | Microbial mat metagenome, whole genome shotgun sequencing project. | biome: fresh water; feature: sink hole; material: water; isolation source: purple microbial (photo- and chemosynthetic) mats found in... | reverse complement strand
CCTGGAAAGGAATATGAAAATAAATTAGTCAAAGAATTGTTGTATTGCTTGGCCATGGAAAGTTCTCAAGTTTAAGTTAAACGATGTGTAAATATTCGCGATGCGGTAACCAGTCATTAATATCTGCTATCTCAGTTTCTAATTTCTCTAATTTATTAGATAAATAATCAATATTTAAATTAATTTCTCCATATGGAGAAGACAGAGTCGTATATTTAATACGATTCGCAAGAACCATTTGAATTGCGTCTTTCAGACACATTTTTAAAAATAAGCCATGATATAAATCAGACGGGATAGTTTCTGCAGAATTATGTGTGACATTTAATTCGACAATAGCTGCCCCGTCTGTAAGTGGTTCTGATAGTAATACTTTATTTGGTCTTATAAATTGAAATACTTTAACAGTTCTTAAAAATTCAAGCATACTGTTAAGAGTATTACTCATTACCACGTCAGTTGGATCGAAGAAGAAACTTCCAAACCCAGTCAACGTAGAAATCATGTTACCATGATATATTTCGTGACAATCTAAAACATCAACTCCTTCATCTACTTTAAAATCATATAAAATTCCACCGCGATGAACTTGTTGTATTCTATTTGTCGCATCAGTTAATAGAACCCACGCTTTGGCAGGTTCTATTAAACTAAATTCCGGCAGAGTGTGATCCTTAAAATAGATTACAAACTCTTGATCTTCAATTTCTAAATTTTGTAATTTAGAACCTAGATTTGCTTTTATAAAAGACAGACAATTATTCCAATTCTGTGCCATTTAAAATTTCCAATGTAAAAAGTAATTTTTTATGTTTCCTTTTCTTCCAGAATCTGATTTAAGATAGCTTCAATATCTGATTTTCTTTTCTTACGAATATGAAATTTCTTTTCACCTTCGCCAGTTCTCATTTCATTTAATAAGTTTACGACATTATCTTTTAGACATTCAAAGAATTGATCATTCACATAATCTAGTTGATCTAATACGTCTTTAGATGTATCTGATTTTTCAACAAAAACTACGTGCATTTCATAATCTAAACTTTCTGCCAATCTTGATAAAGGTCTTACTCCGAATGATCGTTCTTCATGTTCTAAAAAATCAACCATCGGTACATATCCAGAAGGTCCTAACAGTAGTTTTCCAATAATAGTTTTTTTATAACCGGTATCTATTAGATCTTGTATTAGTTTTCTTAATGTCTGATTCACATTTATATAATTCAAAACCGGAATCTCCTTTTTTATTCGGAAGTGGATATGTATATAAATTATATTATTTTAAAATTAATTTTTCATATTCGTCTTTAAATTTATTAAAGTTATTATTTTTTTTCATTAGATAAAAACATAATCTTATAATTTTTTTAAAAACATTATCGTGTTTATATGATTCGTATGATTTAGAATAATACTTGTAATCGTTCCCAATCTTTAAATTTTCAAAATCAAAATATGAATTAAGTAACGGAACATATATCGACAATGTAGATTCTCTTTCATCATCATTTGTACTAAGTCTATTCACTGTATTTGCACTAAGTTTACTTGCCATATTTAATAAACTTGGTTTATTTGAAAATCTTCCTTTTCCAAACTTATAAGTTCCATATTTCAATGATAACGGGCATATTGCATTTTCAATTATATTTATGAAATTATTAAAATCTTCATTATTACTATCAATTTCTGCAAATTCCATTTCTGTTTTATTAAATTTTGAAAGTTCAGTCATACTCACTTCAAAATTTTTATAATCAGATTCTAATTTATTAGTTACTGAATCATTGTGATTTAAAGTTAGGAAATTTAAATAATTTTCTATTTTTACAAAATCAGTATTAAATACTTCATCTAATACACTTTTTGTTTTTTTTGAAATTAAAGTTAAAAAATCAGTTACTGTTTCTCCGAAAGTCGGATGTATATCTTCATCACATATATATAATTCTGAATTTGAATTAATAGTTAGACCCGAAATTGCTTCATTATTATAAACATAAGAAGTTAAATCAAAATTATTTATATTAAATTTTATATCAATATCTATTAATAATTTATCGGAATCATAATCTTCATATTTATTTAGTAGTTTTGAAACTAATTCATCGTAATCTATAAATTTCGTGTTGTATTGATAGAATCTAGAAATATACATGTCTTGTTGTTTTAAATAAGTATTTATTATATTTATTATCAATTCTTTAATATTATCAGAAAATGAGTAATGACTTTTATATAAAATAAAATTATCTCTATAATCTTCGAACATTGAAACAAATTGTAGTTTTGGAGAAGAATACATAACATTATTATATTTGGAATACCTTAATTTATTACTGTGTATAGTCGCCATTAAGCTACCAATTTTGTCGGTGGGTTTTGTGGCGGCGGACTATTATCTATTTCTTTCATTGCTTTTGTAATTAATAAATCTACATATTCAGGAGATGCTTTGTCTAATATTATTTTAGGGTCATTTAAAATTGGTTCTCTATATCCTACATTACAAAACCATCTATATTTTTCAGCTAGATCTGCATTTGTTCCGCGAATAGACAAATTCAATTCTCCCATAAAAATAATTTGCAAATTATCATATGTATATCAAAACCTCAAATACCAAGTATTTTTAAGTCAATTTCTATTCTTGATAAAACGTGAGATGGCAATCTTGATATTTGTTCTTCAAAAGAAATTAATTTAAAATTCTTGATTAATTTACTCTTAAAACTAATTATGTCCAATGGTAGTTTTGTCGTTTCGTAAATAGTATTGTCCATATTGCTACTTTTAATTAATTTTTCCGCTCTAATAGGACCAATACCGGATATTCCCGCTATATTATCAACTTTATCTCCAGATAAAGATAATAATACAGGTATAAAATCAGATGTTAAACTTGAATTTGATTTTGTAATATAAGAAATAGCATTATTATTATCGTATAATTCTAATTTGAATTGTTTTTCTATATTTGAATATAAACAAACTGCCTGATATGTATTATTTAAACTACAACATTGTAATAGATCTTTATCTACAGATAAAATTAAATTTAATGTCTGGTTATCTTGGCTATTTATAAAATTATTTTTAATAACATAATATGGAATTAAATCAGTTTCAAAATTATCCAAGTATATAACAGAAGATGTGTTTCTTATTTGAAAGTTTTTATAAATTCTGTCAAAATAATAATCTTTAATTAAATAATAGATTTCTTTTTCGTCATCTGTTTGAATATAAGATTTTGAAGAATTGATTCTGTTTGCTTTATAACTAGGATCTATAGATGAATTTTGAGAAATCCCAGTGTCATAAAACAAAATAAATTTAGGATTATATATTTTAAAATTGTTATATAATTTTCCTAAATAATTTTTTAATTCAATTATAAATTTATTTGATATTCTTTTATTATCAATATAATAATTTAATTCTTCTAAAATTATAGTTCTATTATAGAAACCTTTTGCTATTGAATTTAAATCTATAAAAATATTAATTTGGGTTTTATTTAATAATTTATCATGTATTTTAGTATAAGGAAGCTGATAATTAATATAATTCAAGTGAGACAATGACATCTCCAATAATATGTGGGGCGGCGGAATTAATAATTTCAGTTTTTAGATTTAAATCTAAGTTCTCGTACTAATTCAACATCTCTGTATTTCATGTGTTTGTGAAATGTACAATAACATTCGCCTATAAATTCATAATCGTCTATACTTTCACCAACTCGCATGAATACAAAATCTTCTTGTACAAAATATCCCAGTAATCTATAAAATTCTTTCACATAATCATCTTCTATAGTCCAATCATAAAATTTATCAAAATTATGATATACAAGAACGTCAGGTTCATCTTCATATATTCTGTCAAATACTTTATTTAGATTTTGATACACATCTGTTTCAATTTCTTTAGTAACTGCTGATTTTAAAACCAAAAATACAACCATGTCTCTCTCAGGCATTTTGTTATCCTTAATCAGAATTTGAAAAATCACACATAGAGGCCGTTAGGTATTTGCTCCATCGATTTATTTGTTCGTCTGCCAATTCAACTCGTTGATCGTGATGCATTGGGTGACGTTTATTATCTAACCAAATTAACTCCAGTTCTGATGTTATTGCTACCAAATCAGAACTAATTAAATTTTCCATTAAATTCTCCAAAAGTTGAATTATAACTAAAACAAAAACCGCCGATTTAGTTATTGCTAACTAAATCCACTAAATTCGAAAATGGCGATTAATGTTCCGTCAATGTCGCCTCGAATAAATTCGATATTACCCTTTAGGGTCGGGGGCGATACATTGATGGCGCTTGTTCTTAATTAAAAGAACATATTCTCTAAAATATGATTACTCATACTTCGAAGCGCTGTTCATTAATATGTATACAAAAAAATTTAAAACAGTGTGACTAAACTTTATATACTAAAAACTGAAATTTCGCCCCATGACATAAAGTCGTTTCTCTTTTAGAATATTTACTAAATATATTAGCAATCGATATGGGAACATATATGTAGTCTTTAATTTCAGGCGCGAGATTATATGCTCTGAAAAATTGTATTATATCAAAATGGATTTCTTTTGTTTCATATGTTGCTATATATTCTATATCGTTTTTAATTAAATTTCCAACATTATTAAATCGTTTTTCTGCATTATCGATAGAATCACATGCATAAATGCTAATTCCAGTTGAATTTATTGTAGATGAACTTTCTTTATCATTATATGCTCTGTTTTCTACAGGTCGCCCATACATTATTTCATCATCAACACCACTAGACTGCGATGCTGATTGAACTTTTGTTGATTTTCCCTTCCTGACCGTAAGTTTTTGTCTGGGGGTAGATATATTTAAAGTTGCATTTTCAATATTAAACAACCCAGAAACATCAGACATCGATTCCGTTTTTATTAATTGTAATCTCAACTCGACATCCTGATACTCGGGTTCCGAAATATCTATTAATTCAAACTTTTTTATATTATCTTTAGACAAAGTGATCATTAAACCGTTTACCAATCCGTAATCTTTTAGTGGAATGAAATCGTCAAAGAAATAATATGTTAACCCATTTGACGGTTTCATATTATTGACAATCCACGAAGGAACTAACAGATCGTTTTCTGTTTTTATTAAAGATTGTTTGAATTTGAATTTATTTTCATCAGATGTGAATTTTTTAAATTTAAATAAATTATTTCCTCCAAATTTAGAATTAATATGAGTTTCATAATCATCGAGAACATTCGAGGCCGTTGTGTTTTCAAATATTTTATTATAACTTTTTGATTGCGACAGTTCATATAAAATTCGGTTCATTAAATAAAATGTAATCGGTATGGAGTTGTTTCCAACATCTGCATTTTCTCTAGCCTGAACGTGTAAAATTCTATATTGATTTTGTATTCCCCCGGCTCTTGTAGAAAATGTGCGAGGACCTTTTTTTAAAGAAAAATCATTTTCGGCCAAATTTATTTTTATATTTAAAATTGGAAATTTATTCTTACGAATGTCGTCGTCTATAAATGAATACACATCCACATCAAAAATAGCAGTCAATGTTGCGAAATTTCCAGTTTTAGTAAATGGTGCCCTAAACACAAAAAAATTATTCACGTCCTTTGATGTGTATTCCCCGGATATTGTTTTTACAACAATTTCACACTCATATGCAAATTTTGGTATAAAACCTTCGCCGAATGCCACGTTTTTACTCCCGTTGTATACAGATATATCAAATGTCATTTTTATTACTGGAGATATCTGTGAATTTGATCCCCCTTTCGAGATTTATACCAACAGTTACTCAATTTAACGATTGGTATCATATCAAATCAATATCAGGTAATAATAGATATAATATTTCGTCAGGAAATATTACTGAATTTTATAATAATATTTTTATTGAAAAGTTATTTTCAAAACAATTTAAATTTATTACAATAAGAACAAATCATTCATTTAATTATAATTCTATAGATCGAGAAAAAGTTAAGAACCGGTCTATCGCAGAAATAGAATTATTAAATACAAACAATAGGGTTTATGTTAAAAAAGTTTATGTTATATTACTTGAAAAAAATGATAATTATGAAAAAAGTGTTGTTGATTTGTTGAACGCGTATTCTGACACAGAATACGAATTTATCTGCCTTGAAAAAGAATTCAAATCTATCAATGCAAACAATAGAAGAAAGCCAATAAAAATCAATTTTTTAAATTATGATTCAGATACAAGCAATTCTTCAGAACAAATACGACGAAATTTTGAACTTTATCATTTTGATGGAATTGAAAAATTTACTTTAAATTATGAATATTCATTTTTCAATAAAAATATATTAAGTAATTCTAAAATAGAATTAAATTGTTCCGATGTGAAATCAAAAATACAAATATTATCAAAATTAGTCGAAATTACTAATAATAATTTAACAAATACGATTACTAATAGAAAATCTATTAAATTCTTAAATGATAATATTTATGAATATGGTGATGACAAAATACACAAATCTGTAAAATTTGAATTGATTGAAGTCGAAGAAAATAAATTTGAAGATATTTTATCTGTTTCTAAAATATTAGAAGAAGAATATAGTAATGATAATTCACACTTATCTAATTTCTGGGGATTAATTCAATCTTGTTTAAATTCTAATCCAAAAGATACTTGGAAAAAATTTAATTTTATCAAGCCATTATTCACGGAAATAAAATTGTATTCTTCCATTAAACAACAGATTGTTATAAATGGAGTTAAAATTAATTTAGTATATGACACACGAACTGATAATAATTTAAAATTATTACATCTGATCCACAATGATGACTTAGAAATAAATCTCGAAAAGATTGCAATTGGATCGAATTGTTGAGGTAACTATGCTACGTGTAAAAGACTTATTTTCATTTATTGATAATTTTAAAGATTCATATACTATCATATTAAACTGTGATGATTATTCTTTTAAATTACACTATTGGAATTTATACCAATTATATCATTCAAATGTTAGGAATCAAATTATTGAAAAAATGCTATTAAATAATTTTGACAAGATATATATCGGTGTTATTTTTAAAAATTTAAATACAGAACATCGTTTAGTATATAATGGGATTCACTTAGAATTAAAATTACATACTGATCACAATTCGGTTTATATTGATTCGTGTAAATCACTGATGAAATTTAAAAACTATAGAATTAATAATAATTTGATTACTTTCTTTATGTCTAAAAATATCAATTTCGAATATAATATAATAGAAGAAGATGTTGATGATATCAACAAATTAAATTTTAGAAAACCTATTAAAATAAGTGAATTGAAAAGTTCATGTTGTTATGAGAAATCTCCATATAAACAAGAATTATCATCATCGGATATTGTTGATTTAAATGAAAAAATATATGATTCAGATTCTTATTTTAATATCGAATTGTATTATAAATTATTCGGGCAGTATTTTGTAAAAAGTAAGATGTTTTTAACAATAAATGATTATAAAGAAGAAATATCTAATATAAAAGAAGACTTGACTAATATTAATATTAAGATAAATAAAGAATATAAAAATGAACGAAAATTATTTAGTATTTTCAAAAATCAAGAACTAATGTTTATGGATTCTGTATCTAAAATAGATTCATGTGAAAAAGTATTTGAATTGTTATCAAAATTTAAAAGTATCAATACGATTAATAACAATAAAGAAAAACTGTTTGATTATTTTCTATTTCTAAAATCAATAATAACGAAATATGAATTCAAAAGCACTAATCCAGTATACTTATCTTTACTAAAAGAGATGGAAAGTCGATGTAATGTAAAATTAGCAATGACAGATAAATCATGCCAACAACACGGAGACGATGGATTAGGATATTATTATAAAAAACGGCACCTTCGTTTTACATTTGATACTTTTACAATTAATATCAGATTTTCAAAATCGTATAATTATGATTTTGAAAAAGTTAAAAATATAAATTTATTCTTTAATTTAATAGAACCAATATTCACAGACGACTTTATAGATTATCTTGAAAAAATATCTTTGTCGTTGGACCGATAATTATGAAATTAAGTAAACGAATATTTACTACACGCGGCGGAAATGGAAAAGGGGTAATTAACAACATGAATAAATTAAATTTAATTTGGGAGCCAAATGATCATTCGGTTGATCCGATTGTATTGTCCCATCATATCGAAAAAATCAATGAGCTTATTAAAGATAAAGAATTTGTTCATTGTTCTTCTAGAAATATGACATTTTATGATGTGTCTAATGAAATTATTATTGAAACTTTAAGCAGGATCGGGACATTATTTGCTTTAAATGAAACGGAATATTATTATCATTATTTTTATAATTTTGAACATGCATTTTTTGGAAAATTAAAATTTATTAATCGTACAAAATATACAACAGTTCAGTTCAAAATGTATAGTGAATTTCCAAATCCAGAAGAACCATTAATAGAATTCTTAAAGGACGAAGATTCTTCTCCATTATCACAGAATATTAAATCTGATTGCAATATGTTAGATATTGTTTGGTATTCTTCTAATAAAAACGGAACGTCGACTTATGAAATCCAAGAACCATATACAGACACTATTCATGCCGAAGCTTATCCGTATATTTCGAATTTCAATGATTACATTGATAAATATATTAAATCTGAAGAACAACTATTGATTTTGATCGGCCCGCCTGGGACTGGAAAATCGAGACTAATACGTCATATTCTATTCAGATTGGTAGAAACATATCCAACCCAGAAAGATAAAGATATTCTATATACTAACGATCAAAATACTTTAGAAAATGATGATATCTACATCGATTTCTTAACTAGAGAGTGTATGGCTTTGGTTGCGGAAGATGTTGACCATCATTTGAAAGACAGGTCTGGTGGTTCTAATGCAATTCATCGAATTCTGAATGCTGCAGATGGGTTGATTCGTGGATATAATAGGAAAATATTATTGTCTACAAATCTTCCTAATATTAAAGATATCGATCCAGCATTGACTCGTCCAGGAAGATGTTTTGACGTATTAAATACTAGAAATTTAAATTACAACGAAAGTGTAGTTTTCTTAAAAAAAATAGCAAATAAAGATTTATCCTCATTACTTCGTAAAGACATACAGAACTCATTAGCAAGTCTATATAAAATTTTAGATTAAGAAAACACCACACCAGAGAAAATTCTCAGGTGTGGTTTATTTTTTAATTAATAATTCTTAAAAATTCATTGATATCTATAATTTTAATTCCCATTTTTTTTGCTTTTGATGTTTTTGTTGTCAGTGCTCCGTTAGACACAACAAACGCCATATCTTTTGCAACAGTTTCTGATATTTCATAATTTGCATTTTTAGCTAAATCATAATAATAACTTTTTTGGCAATCAAATTTTCCAGTGAAACATATAGTTCCTTTTGTAATCTTTTTCTTTCCATTTTTTGTGTTTACATAATTTAAATTATGTAACAAATATTGTAACAAATCATAATTTTCAACAATTCCATTTAACAATTCATCAGATCTATTTTCACCTATTCCGAAAATAGTAGTGAAATCTGATCCGTGTATATTATTAGCCAACTGGCTGAGTGTGCATTTTTCAAGAATTGCTTTACTGATAGTATTCCCAATCCCTTTAATATTTAAACAAGCCAATAACTTAAAATCTTCAATAGGATTGGTTTTTATATCTTGAATATTATTGTAAACTCTGGATATTGATTTTTCGCCAAATCCTGGAACATATTGTAATTCGTCTTCTGTGAGTTCTAGTATGTCTTGAATATCTACAACTTCAAGAACTTCCATCATCTTTTCAACAGTTGTCAAACCAATATTATCGATTCCTAGAGTTTGAATTGACTGATAAAGCAATCTTGCATTTGCGCCTTCACAGTTTTCATTTGTACATAACAGATCTGGTTCTTTATAAATTACTTTACTTCCACAAGATGGGCATTTGGTTATTGTAATTTTCTTTCTAAATTCTTCAGCAGGTTTAAATTCGGCTATATATGGTATCACGTCGCCGCTTCTAACAACTTTTACAATGTCATTGATATGAATATTATTATCTAATAACATTTTGGCGTTATGTAACGAAACTCTTTTAATAGTTACATTATTAATAATAACTGGTTCTATGATAGCAATAGGCGTAATTTTACGTTTACCACATGAGAATTCGACGTCTTTGATACTACTATATTTACACTCATCTTCAAATTTGAATGCTATTTTTCCGCGAGGATGATGCGAAGTTTCGCCTAATTGTTTAATATAAGTATCGTCTGAAATCGAAATGACAATACCATCCATCGGTATGTCGTGATAATCATTAACAATCATATCGAACGTAGTGTTCCAGTATTCTTCTGTAAAATCTTGAAGACTTACAACTATATTATTTTTAGAATGTTCTATGAATGTTAATTTAAATTCTTCAATATCATTATCTTTAGAATTTAAAAATCCGCCAACAAAATTTCTAGGATTTGAATATGATTTTCCATCTTTTCGTTTAAATCTAGTTTGAATTTTTTCAAATTCAGATTTATGGATTAAAATTTCACCATTATGATATACTTTATCAGTTTCTCCTACATCAAATTCAAAATTAATGAATTTGATTTTATCAGTAATGTCTTCTCCATATTCCCCATCTCCGCGTGTAGCTAATAAATCTGGATGTTTATATAATCTGGCGGAAATTCCGTCATACTTTGGAGTTATTGATAATAATTCTTCTTTATTTCTGCAATTTTTTAAAGCCCAATCTAAAATTGATTTATAGTCAAATACTTTATCAAGAGATAACATCAAAACTTCGTGTCGGATTTTATCTGTATTTGATTCCAATTTATGTTCGATTTTATTTAAAATCTCAGAATTAGGATTTATACTTTTAAGTTCTACTAATAGTTTATCATAATCAGAATCTGAAATCTCAGGAGAATTATCCCAATATAATTTCTGATGATATTTGATTTTATCAATAATTTCTTGTTCATTCATTTGATTCACTCTTATTATTACTACTAACAATTTCAGGAACGAAATGTTTCGGAATATAAG
>JFJP01024714.1_pt1 | contig 11155 bp, 11 predicted proteins | sample 431651 | NCBI WGS metagenome assembly JFJP01 (sample SAMN02602958, study PRJNA72255) | Microbial mat metagenome, whole genome shotgun sequencing project. | biome: fresh water; feature: sink hole; material: water; isolation source: purple microbial (photo- and chemosynthetic) mats found in... | reverse complement strand
GCGATTCAATATAATTCATCTGCGACCCATTGCAGTCTCATGGAAGAAGAGTCGCTCGACCAGGACCCCTACACGCTCACCGTGCAAGACACGAACCTCGAAGCGCAGAAAGCCAAGAGGTAAGTAGCCTATAACAAAGTGCAGCCATCAGGATCGGGTACTTCAAAGACTCTTTCGTCAAGTGCTTCGTGAAGGAAGAGCAGAAGAGAGACATCCTCATCAACCGAGGCTACTGGTAGCCTTCAAGTCTCACCCAGGGCGAGAGTCTACGGCATGCAGTCGGTGCAAGAGAAGTTCCTGAGGAGAGCTGGAGACTCCAGCGACTCAGTCCGCCGCCAAATCATCAGTCTGGGCTGTGGCTACGACACCTTCGTCTTCAACTTGTTCAGCCAGAAAGAGCAGTTCGCACACTTCTCGTACTTCGAGGTCGACCTGCCTGAGGTGGCCGAGAAGAAGGTTGGCTCGAGTGACCCAGGCGCAGGTGATCGAGAAGAGCAGCAAGATCAGAGAAGTCTTCGGCGACCAGCACCTGTCGTTCGGCAGCTCTCCTCTGGTGAAGGCAGACCGCTACGCGCTGGACTCCTGCGACCTGACGGACCTGAAGAGCTTCGGCGCGAAGCTGTTGAAGATGGGCGTGGACTTCAGGTGGCCGCATCTAACCCAGCCTGCCGACGCTGGTCTTTTCGGAGTGCGTGATGGCTTACATCGAGCCCCACCACATCGAAGCGCTGGTCCGGTTCCTCGCAGGCAGCTTCCCGCTGCTCGCCATGCTCGACTACGACATGGTCAACCCCCACGACCCCTTCGGCAAGATGATGCTGCATAACTTCAAGCTGCGAGGCATACCGCTCAAAGGCATGGACTTCTTCTCCTCCCTCGCCAACATCAAAAGCCACTACGAGCAGCAGGGCTTCGCGATCGAGATCCACTCCATGCGCGACATGTACTACACTCACCTGAACCAAGACGAACGCAGACGCATCGAAAAGCTCGAGTTCCTCGACGAGTTCGAGGAGTTCGTCCTCATGATGCAGCACTACTTCATGTCGCTGTCGAAGCGGGTCCAGCCTGCGGAGAACGGCCAGATACCTGCGGAGCATCAGGTGATTGCCAGGCTGAGCCTGACGTCCTAGCCTCGGGAGAAGCAGCTCTAACTTAAATCCTATCCTAGCGAAAAAGCGCGTGCCTCGCCGGCCGGCATCTGGCAGAGCCTGTGCCGGCGTCGTTACCCGGACCGTACCTTGCTCTGCGAGCCTGTGAGTTTCAATACCTCTGTGGGTGATATCAGGGTGCAACGGCACCTCGGCGCCCATCACTTCGGGCAGGCTGCCCATCACTCCGGGCGCTTCCCTGCTGCCGGTGGGGAAGTCGGCGCGAATTACTATTTGAATCGGGGGGAGGCTTAAAGAACATAACTCCGATTAATCGTCGATTCGTCATGGCCTCGGTGTTGGAGCCCCAGAAGCTGGAGGAGATCCGGACGCTCGCAGCGGTGGAAGCCGAGAACATCGCGCAGAAGTAGCTCTTGGTCAGCAGGCCGCGCTTCGGCCTCTTCAGCCAGCCGCCCTACGCGACAGTCGGCGACCCCTACAACGACATCCCCTTCAACCGTACCCGCAGATCACCAGACCGCGTCGGCCGAGCCATCGCGCCCGAAGGCCCCCTCCGCGGCACGCTCACCAACCCCATGAAGAAAGGCCAGACTGGCGCAGGCGTCTTCTCGCAGCCCTCTGCGAACGGCATCGGAGACACCTACGTGGGTAGCCGCTGCTGAGCAGACCCGGGCAAGCTCGAGCGCTTCTCCTACGTGAACGGCACGAACGCAGCGCCGCAGCAGTTCCGCGCCTGGAAGAACAACGACGTGGTCAAGACCGTGTAGCCGCGACTCACGCAGCATCGAGCCGCCCTACCCCTACATGTCCGACGTGCCTGCAGAGCTGCAGGGCACCCAGGCCCGCGCGCTCCGCGGCAAGCAGCTGCACGACCAGGTCCTCGCCGGCAAGAGCGTCTCCCCCGAACTCGCCGAGCGGGGGCTCGCAGCCCACCCCAGACAGCCGTACTGCTTCGGCGCGAAGACCACGAGCGGCGTCTTCTCGCGGCCCGCTCACCTCGGCGACAACATCGACAATAAAAAGCTCGCGCGGAGAGTAGCCCCTGCTGAGCAGCAACACCAGAGCGAAGAGCGCAACAAGATCCTCTCGGGGCCTTTCAAGGTGAACTCGAACGTGCACAGGCCCTTCCACGCAGACAGGTACGTCTACAACCACGGCGAACACGCAGGCCCCGACCGTCTGCCTGCCTTCCAGGAGAAGCTCCGCGGCACGCGCTTCTCGAAGTCGCGGACGGACAAAGAGCCCTGGCGACCGAACCACCCGGCCAAGCGCGGCTACAACATGACCCTGAACAAGCAGCACCACTACCACCAGACGCTGCACTACCGGCCGAAAGAAGCCCCGCAGCTGCTCGAAGAAAAGATCTGGATCCCGAACTACCGAGGCACCCTCGAGAAGCCCCAGCCGGCCCAGAACCGCTTCTTCCGCAACGGCCGTGCCCGCCTGCAGACCGACGGCATCGACAGCTACCTGCCGCGCACGCAGCTGCTGGGATAGTTGAGTAATTACTTAGTCTTCGCCGGCTTCTCCACCACGTCGTTGTGGAAGACGATGATCCAGCGGTCTTCTCCCAGCTTGCAGACCGCCAGCTGCGACTTCCGCTCCTCCGTCAGCCGGTCGAACTCGACGATCTGGCCCAGGCCCTTGAACTGCGGCGCGAGGATGTTGAACTGGTCCAGGAAGCGCGAGGAGGTGTTCTTCTGCAAGATGTGGATGTTCGCCTGGCCGTCCACAAAAGAGACCAGGTCGTACCACTGGTCCGGCTTCTTCTCCTCGAACTTCACGAACGGCTCGCGCAGGTGCGACCGCAGCTCCTCCACGCAGCTGTTCGAAAAGAAAGGCAGCAGGTTCTCCTTGTACGCCTTCTTGTCCGAGCCTTCGAAGACCGCTTTGAAGTGGCCCAGGAACGACCGTGCGGCCTTCTCGATCTCGACTTTCTTTTGCGCGATCATCTTGTCGTACTTCAGCTTCTTCTGGATCTTCGACTGGAAGACCCCATCGACGAACTCGCCCTGCCACTTGCGACCGCTCTTGTCCGTGAAGGTGCCTTCGCCGTCCATGCGGTGGTTCTTCCACTCACCCGAGTAGACCGTGCCGTCGGGGAACTCGTAGGTGCCGCGGCCTTCCTGCCTGCCCGCCAGCCACTCTCCAGTGTAGATGGCACCGCTGATGTACTTGTAGACGCCGAAGCCGTGCATCTTGTCCTCGAGCCATGACCCCTTGAACTCTTCGCGCGTGACGTCGTTGAGCGTGCTGCTGGCGTGGATCAGGTAGCCTTCCCCGTGCTTCACCTTCACGCCGTCCTTCTCCAGCCACTGGCCCTCGTAGATCGTGCCGTTCTGGTACTCGAAGCGGCCTGCTCACCCGAGACTACCGAAGCCTGTCCTGATGATCGACTTCGGCGCCTGCTCTTCCTTCTCTTCCGCTTCTTTGTCAAGCATGGCTACTCAGCTCCGCGGCCTTCAGGTCCTCTTTCTTCGGCTTCGCTTTCAGGTCTGCGTTCTTCGGTGGCATATGTAATCCGAGAAGTTATTTATTAAGCAGTAATCATTTCCTCCGATGTCGCTGCGGGCTGCAGCAGCTCGATCAGCTTTTCGCAGAGTCTGGGGAACTTCTGCTTGGGCTTGCTCTTGCAGGCCTGTGTGAGCGAGGCGTACCTCCTGGTAGACGATCTTGGGGCGGATCGACCCGGCGAACTCGAGGGTCTTGAAGACCGCGGCTTGGACGTCTTCGTTTTTGTCGTCGAGGTGGATGAAGAGCGTTTGGCAGACGTACTCGAAGGTGCTGTCGGACATGCGCAGCTGCGTGAGCGAGGGGTACGTTGGGGCAGGCGAAGAAGGCCTTGATGGCGTCGCAGGTCTGCACGCGGATGGGGTCTTGGGCGTCGTCCATGCGGGCGAGCAGCAGCGGGTAGAGACTGCTGAGCTCGAACTGGTCCAGCGCGGCCTGCAGGACCAGCACCAGCTGCTTCAAGAACTGCGTGGAGGCGAGTCTCAGGTCTGCCGCCCAGTCGTCTTCGAGGTTGTTCTTCAGCGAAGCTATCACCTCTGGGTACTGCTTGTGCAGCGCTGCCGCCTCGATGAGGCTTTTGGCCAGCAGCTTCGAGAAGATCAGGACGGCTGCCTTGCGGATCTTGATGCTCGGCTTGCCGGAGCGCCACAAAAGCGACTGCACCAGCACCTTCTTGACGATCTCGGAAGAGTTGGCTCTGACCGCAGCTTCGATCTTCTGGGTGTCCAGCACGAACTCGAGCAGCACCAGCATGTCGAAGCGCAGCTCGGGGTCTTTGTCTGGCTCGGTGCAGTGCGCGAGCACATCGAGCACGACCTCCAGGTACTTCGGCAGCTGCGTCACTCGAAGCTACGCCTTCGCGACACCTGCGCACGACGACCTCGAACTTGAACCGCTCTTTGCTGTGTCGAGACCACTCCGCGTACTCCTTCGACAAGAAGTACCGCTCCATCAGCTCCTGCACCTCGGCCGCGTACATCTCCGAAGCATCTGCGTATCCGCACGCTCTCGCTATCGATTCGGTCAGCGCGTCGAGTGTGTGCTGGGTGACCGAAGCGTACCATGCCGTCTCGCTGGTGGATGGTGCTTTGGATCGTCAAGAAGATGCCGAACAGCTGCGAGCAGTGGCTTGACAGGCCGACCCCCACGCCTGCCACGAGCACTTCGACGAGCTTCGCGCCGAAGACTGCCAGGTCGTAGTGGTCTCTGCTGAGTCTCGGCCTACAGGAAGCTCTGTTCGAGTCGGGCGAGGGTGGCTAGGATCTGCGGCACGCTCGGCGCGAGCGACTCGAGACTCGCCGAGGCGAAGGTGCTGATGGCCAGTTTCTGGTCAAAGGTGCGTACCAGGAAGTTCGCCAGCGACTTGTTGGAGTTCTTCGCCGCCTCTCCCCCGATGAGTTTCAGGAGAATCGGCACGGTGATCGCCGCGCCGCAAGCGAGTCCGAGCGCAGCCCCCACATCTTCGACTACATCGACGAACTCTTTCTCGTCGAAGGTGAAGAGGATGCCGCCCAGCGTCAGGTAGATGCGTTCGCAGAAGGGGGCGATCTCGGCGTCAGCGAGGACGACGAGGTGCAGCAGCTGCTTGAGCGCGGTCAGTTTCGAAACGGTGGTGGTCTGGAACTCCTGGCACTCGAGCAACACCTGCTGAGAAGGGTCTACCGAGTCCACCAGGCCCTGCAGGTTCCTGCGCACCAGGTACAGCGCGTGCTCGTTCTCCCCGCCGCTCAGTCCCACGGCCTTGATCCCGCTGTACTTTTTCTTTAAAGAGGCTTCGTGCATCTCTCAATCGAATAAAAACAGGAAGCGAGCAACCGAAGTTTTGTGGAACTGGAATTTTCTAGAACCGTCTGCAGGTATATCAAGCCTGTGGATCAGCATTCATCATGAGTTCAGCAATCGGCATCGACCTGGGAAGTTCCCGCTCGGTCATCGGAGTCGTCCAGAAGGGAGGAGTCGAGGTCATCTGCAACGAGAGTTCCTACAGAGAAACCAGCAGCGTCGTCGGCTACGGCAGCGCAGAGAGACTGATGGGCGAGATGGGCAAGCAGAAGATGAAGTCCAACTTCAAGAACACCGCCTCGTTCTTCACCCGAGTGCTCAACATGGACTTCGGCAGTCCTGAGTACCAAGTCGAGAGGAAACACATCTTCTGCAAGACCATCGCTGGCCCGAGCAACAAGGTCAACTTCATCGTCGACTACCAAGGCGAGCAGATCCAGCTGAGCCCCGAACAGGTCCTCGCTGCGCACTTCAACAACCTGGCCAACATCGTCAAGATGAACGGCATGGACTGCCGCGAGTACGTCGTCTCGTACCCCAACTACTTCAGCCAGCAGGAGAAAGAGTCCATCCTCGTCGCTGCTCGCATCGCGCACGTGAAGGTCTCCAGACTCGTCAGCGAGACTGAGTGCAACGTCAAGAACTACGGCATCTTCAGAAGAGGAGACATCAAAGACACCAAGCGCACAGTCTTCTTCGTCGACTTCGGCCACTCCAAGACCAGCGTCTACATCGCAGAGTTCACCAACCAAAAAGCTAACGTGCTCTACGAAAACCACAACAGACACCTCGGAGCCAGAGACATCGACCTGCTCCTCTACGACCTGTACCAGAAAGAGTTCGAACAGCAGACCGGCCACCTCGTCGACGAAAGCCCCAAAGCCCGCATGCGACTCTTCGAGGCAATCGAGAGACAGCGCAAACTGCTCTCGGCTAACGAAGACGCAGGCTGCAACGTGGAGTATCTGGTCGAAGAAGACGACTTCAGCAGAAACCTGACTCGAGAGCAGTTCGAGAAACTCGCCACGCCAGTCTTCGACCGCTTCAACGGCTTCATCGCTTTCTGCATCCAGGAGAGCAAGATAAACCTCAAGGAACTGCACTCCGTCGAGATTATCGGAGGAGCCACGAGAATCCCGATGATCCAGGCGATCATCCTGGCCAACACGCAGGTCGAGCAGGTCTCCAAGACCCTCAACGCAGCAGAGAACTGCTCGCGAGGCGCTGCAGTTTCCGCGGCTGAAGTCTCCACTTTCTTCAAGGTCGTGCCTTTCGCCGTCGCGGTCAAGAACCAGTACCCAGTGAAGTGCAAGTACCTGGTGCAGAAAGACGAAGGCGTCGTCGAGAAGACCGGCACGCTTTTCAAGTACGGCGCAGAACCGCCGCTGTCTATGTCCGTCACCCTCCCCAAGACCAAGCAGTCCACCTTCGAAGTCTTGTACGAGGACCTGGTCCCGCAGAGGTCCCACCGAGAGATCTTCACTCTGAACATCCACCCAGTGAACCCCAAACAAGAAGACTTCAAGATCATCATCCGCACGCACATCGACGAGAACCACCAGATCGCTCTCAAGGCCGTCGAACTCGAAGAGAACTTCGTCGAAGAGCAGAAGAAGCCCAAAGAAAAGTCGAAAGACGCTGCACCGAAGAAAGAAGGCGAAGAGCCGGCACCTGCCGAAGAAGAATTCGAGATCGTGAAGGTCAAAAAGACCCACACCTCCAACGTCAAATTCGACATCATCCGACCGGTCTTCTTCTCCGAAGAGCAGATCGCTGCCTGGACCAAGATCGAGACTGACATGGTCAAAAGAGACACAGTCATCCTTGACACCAACAAGGCCAAGAACGACTTGGAGACCTTGATATATAGCTGCAAGGACAAGGTGAGCGGCGAGTGGCGCCACTACATCAGCGAGGAAGAGGTGCGGCTGATCAGCGCGAAGCAGCAGCAGCTGGAGACCTGGATAAACACCGAAGGCGTCGCAGCGGGCAAAGACTCCTACACGGCGAAGGTGCAGGAGATGACCGAGCTGATCGCACCGGTGAGCGAACGCGAGAAGCTGCACCTGCAGTTCGCCGACTCGATCGTGTACCTGCACAACAAGATCGTGCACTACAGCCAGGAGACTGCCGAAGTCGAGAAAAATGTAAGTATTTTTCAGAAATTCAAAAATTTGGTTACCTTCAAGGTGCAATTCTTTTTTCTCCCCCAACAGGATTCTAACCCCAGACCGAGAAGTACGGCCACCTGACCGCGGAAGAAAAGAAGAACTACGTGCAGGCCATCGAGAACGCCCTCAACTACCACGCAGAGCTCAGCCAGAAGCTCGCCTCGGCGGACAGGAAGCGAGACGTGCCCGTGCTGGGCGACACCATCTACCGCTACGCGAACAAGATGGAAGACGTAAGCCGCGCTCACCCAGGACCTCTGCCGCATCTTGAACAGGCCCAAGCCCAAAGCAGACCCTCCGAAGCCCGACTCGAAGAAGATGGACGAAGAGAAGCCTGCCGCAGACGGCGACAAGATGGACATCGAGTTCGAGAACAAATCTAATTAACCGCTTCCTCAACTAGCCGACTACCCCGTCTGCACGAACTTGTCGAACATCTGCGCCGCGGTTTTCCGCGACTCGCTGCGTGACCCGCACCTACATCTTCGACTGCGCGTACACGTCGTTCATCTTGCGGTCCAGCTTGCCCATCACCTTCTTCTGCGCCTCCAGCTGCTCCACCAGCTTCGAGATCTTCGAGGCAGGCTCCTCCCCGCCGCCGACTCCGTAGAAGCTCTGCGCGTCTCGCATGAACTCTTCGCGGTCGATGCGTTTGTGCAGAGGCTTCGACTGGCTGGCAGACTGCGAGCTGCCTTGTCGCGGCAGAGGCTTGCCCGGGCCGGCAGACTGCGGGGCGGAGTTCGTGGGGGTCTTGGCCTTGTCTCCGAGACGGCTGTGGTCGCTCTGCTTGCGGGAGAGCTGCTCTCGCGGCTGCAGCTGCTCGGGGAGAACCGTCTCTGCTGCCACGGCTGGCTGCTCCGGGTGGAGACCGCCTGCGGGTGGCGCGTCGGGGGAGACGAGCTGGCTTTCGAAGAGGTGCTGGGCGGCGGGGCTGAGGGGCGGCAGGGTGAGTCCGGTCGGGGCTTGGGGTTTGGAGGCGGGCCTCGGCTGGGTGCCTTCTGGCCGGCCGTTGTTGGAGAGCGCGACCCACTCGAGGTCTTGGAGGTGGCCGGGGACTTTGTAGTCGGGGACGAGGGGGTTGAGGTGTCTGTTGGTTTGGATGCCTTTCTTGAGCGTGCCTGTCTGGGCGCCTTGGATGTCTTTGGTGTCGGTGAGGTTGCGGTACTGGCCGCGCGGCTGGTGAGCGGCGACTACCAGGTGCTTCACGTGCTGGTTGCCGACGGTGCCTGTGCGTGCGCCGTCGATGTCTTGGTTCAGCAGCGAGCCTGAGTAGGTGGGCACGCCGTGCGGCAGCGCAGGGTGCAAGACTCTGCTCTTCGAGCCGTCGATGAAGCCGATGACTTCCTGCTCCCTGCTGAGCCAAGCCTACCCCTTCTTCTCGGCCGGGACCACGTAGCTCGGCTCCAGCGGGTTCGTCAGGCGAGTCGTCTTGAACATGCGGAAGTCGTTGATGTCGCGCACGTCCAGAGGACTGATCACTTCTCGTCGCTGGTAGTCTTTCTTCGGACACGCTCCGTCGATGTCGTTCACGAAGTTCGTCGACCTGCTCGCGATGGCTTTCTGGTGGAAGGTCTTCGGCTTGGTGCCTTCGATGTCGTGGATGTCGATGTTGTCGCGGATGAACTTGGGCACGATCGGCTCGAGCGGTTCGAAGCTCGCCAACTTGTAGACGGGGTTCAGCGGGTTGCTGTGCTCGCGTTTGGTCTTGAACTTGATGATGGCGGGCTTGGTGCCTTCGATGTCGTCGTAGCGCAGGTAGTAGTAGGGCTTGTTCAGCGGCTGGTGCAGCTTCCTGGGACAGCTGGACTCGATGTCGTCGTTTTTGAGGCTGTAGCTTTCGTTCTTGAGGATGCGAGTCTTCCTGTCCACGATGTCGTGCGTGAAGAGCGTGCGAGACTCGCGCAGGACGCCGTACTTGTTGAAGCCGACGTCTTGCTCGCCTGCTGAGGCCGAGACTACGGATGGTCGACAGGTACATGGTGTCTGCTCTAGACGGGAACTTCCACTCGTACGGGTCCTGGTCAGCCAGAGGCTACTTGCTTCAGCGTGTTGTGGAAGTTCACTGGCTGGCTCGCAGGGAACTCGATGTCTGGGTCAGGAGAGACGAACGCGACGGCAGGACTCTGGCTTCGGCCATGGATTAAGCAACTGGCGAGCGCTCGTAATTAAGCAGCCAATGAATCACGCTCTTTATTTCTTTACACAGAAATGATAAGTCATTCGGCAGCACTCTTGTATAAAAATGGATTACAATAAACGAGTCACCGGAGGAAAGCAAGACATGGAGCGAGCGAAGAGGATCTTCGACGACGCCGTAGACGTCGACAGGAAGGAGTACGCGATCCGCATAGCCGAGAAGGCGATCAACGAGCTCAAAATGGTCAACAGCGTGAACCCTCCCGAGATGATCAAGACCTTCCTCAACCAGATGCTTCCTGGCTACGAGAAAGACCTCGCAGACATGAAGGCCAACCAGCACAAAGTTCCGCAGGCGCAGACAGGCGGCGGCGGAGGCGGCGGCAACAAAGACAACGAAGACGAGAAGATGAGCGGCAAGATCATGGAAGCGATCGTCTCCGAGAAGCCCAACGTCAAGTGGTCCGACATCGGCGGCCTCGAAGAAGCCAAGCGCGCGCTCGAAGAAGCGGTCATCATGCCCATCCGCTACCCCAACTTCTTCAACGACGTCGTCAAGCCCTGGAAAGGCATCCTGCTCTACGGCCCTCCCGGCACGGGCAAGACCTACCTCGCCAAGGCCTGCGCCACCCAGTGCGACTCGGTCTTCTTCTCCATCAGCTCTTCGGACCTGATCAGCAAGTTCGTCGGTGAGTCGGAGAAGTAGTCTCGAGTCACCAGAATGATCAAAGTGCTGTTCACCGAAGCGCGCAAGCACGACTCAGCCATCATCTTCATCGACGAGATCGACTCGCTCTGCTCCGCACGGTCCGAAAACGAGAGCGAGTCGACCCGCAGAGTCAAGACCGAGTTCCTCGTGCAGATGGAAGGCCTCAACAACTCAGGCGGCCGACTCCTGGTCCTCGGCGCCACGAACATCCCCTGGGGCCTGGACCAGGCCATCAAGCGGCGCTTCGAGAAGAGAATATACATCCCGCTCCCCGACGTCGCCGCCCGCCTGTACATGCTCAAGAAGAAGATCGAAGAAGTCCCTGCCCAGATCAGCGACAACGAGTACACACAGCTGGCCAATAAGATCGAGAACTACTCGGGCTCGGACATCGAGGTGCTCTGCAAAGACACGGCCATGGAACCGCTCCGCTTCGCCCAGCGCACCAACAAGTTCCGCAAGCTGCCCACCGGCAAGTTCATGCCAGTCGACCCCCAGACCCCCGCAGACGGCTACAACGTCATCCAGTCGACCGTCTACGACCTGCCCGACCGCAGTCTCGAGCTCCCCGCTCTCTCCTTCAACGACTTCGTCATCAGCATGAAACGCTCCAAGTGCTCCGTCTCCCAAGGAGACCTCAAGCAGTTCGAAGAGTGGACCCGACTCTACGGCGAGGAAGGCGCCTAACCTAATCTTTTAAGTCTCGCCTGTCTCGCAACTAATCTCGCATCGAA
>JFJP01021052.1_pt1 | contig 11155 bp, 10 predicted proteins | sample 431651 | NCBI WGS metagenome assembly JFJP01 (sample SAMN02602958, study PRJNA72255) | Microbial mat metagenome, whole genome shotgun sequencing project. | biome: fresh water; feature: sink hole; material: water; isolation source: purple microbial (photo- and chemosynthetic) mats found in... | reverse complement strand
AAGAATCCGACCGGTCCGCCGACACTGGCCGAGGCGAGCATGCCGATCGAGCCGGTGAGCTGGCTGGCCTCATCGGAGAGGATGTCGCCGAAGATGTTGCCGGTGACGATGACGTCGAACTGCTTGGGATCGCGGATCAGCTGCATCGCAGCGTTGTCGACGTACATGTGCGAAAGGGCGACATCGGGGAACTGCTTGCCGACGCGGATGGCTACCTCGCGCCACAGCTGCGAGCTTTCCAGGACGTTGGCCTTGTCCACCGAGCAGACCTTCTTCTTGCGTCCACGCGCGATCTCGAAGGCCATCTTGACGATGCGCTCGACTTCGAACTCGCTGTAGACCTCGGTATTGAAGCCCTTGCGGGTCGGGCCGCTGCCTTCGATGCCGCGCGGCTGGCCGAAGTAGATGCCGCCGGTCAGCTCGCGCAGGACCATGATGTCGGTACCCTTGAGCACCTCGGGCTTGATCGTCGAGGCGTCGACCAGCTCGTCGTAGACCACCGCCGGGCGCAGGTTGGCCCAGGCGTCGAGCTCCTTGCGCAGCTTGAGCAGCCCGGCCTCGGGCTTGAGGTGGTGCGCGACATTCTCCCACTTCGGGCCGCCGATGGCGCCGAAGAGCAGGGCGTGCGAGTCCTTGACGCCCTTCACCGTGTCGTCGGGCAGCGGCACGCCGGTGGCGTCGATGGCGCAGCCACCGGCGAGGTACTCCTTGAAGGCGAAGGCGTGGCCGCACTTGGCGCCGATCGCGGCCAGGGCCTTGCGCCCTTCGGCGACCACTTCGGGGCCGATGCCGTCGCCGTTGATGACTGAAATGGTGAAGTTGGCCATGCTGCCTCCGTCCTTGGGGAGGCGGCACGCTAGCCAGCGGATCAGGCCGGCAAGAAGCCCTGGCCAGCGGTGGGCTCAGGTCTTGAAGCGGGATACGGCCTGGCGCAGGCGGTCGGCCAACCGCGTCAACTCGGCGGCAGCGGCGCTGGTCTCCTCGGAGGCCTTGCTGGTGGCGCTGGCCGAGGTGGCGACACCACCGACCTGGGTGCTGGCGGAGGTACCACGGTTGACCGCGCTGCGCATGGCCTCGGCGATGGAGCTGACCGTGGCGCTCTGCTCCTCGATGGCGGCGGCAGCGCTCTGCTGCTGGTTGGCGATGCTGCCGACCGCTGTGAGCACGGCCTCGACCGCCGCGACTGCGGCCTGCACGTCGGTGGAGACCTGCGCTACCGCCTTGGCGATGTCGCCGGTCGCGGTGGTGGTGCGTCCAGACAGTGCCTTCACCTCGCAGGCGACGACGGCGAAGCCGCGCCCGGCCTCCCCGGCCCGTGCCGCCTCAATGGTGGCGTTGAGCGCGAGGAGATTGATCTGGCCGGCGATTCCGGCGATCTGCTGCGCCACCGCCCCGACCCGCCCGCCGATGTCGCCGAGCCGGGCCACTGAGGCGCGGACGTCTCCAGCGCGCGAACCGGCATCGCGCGACGCCACGGTGGCGGCTTCGGCGGTGCGCGCGATGTCAGCGATGCTGCTTTGCAGCTCATCGGCGGCAGCCGAAGCCAGGCTGACTGACTCGGCGACCGCCGACATGTCGGTGGTCGCCGAGTCCGAGCGCTGCGCTGTGGCGGTCGCCGCCGCGGACAGGCGCGCCGCTGTCGCGTTGATGCGCGCCGATTCGCTGGCCAGGGCGTCAGCCTGCTGCCGGATGGCGACGACGGCTGCAGCCTGGGCTGCAAGCATGCTGCGGATACCGTCGGCCAGGGCCGCGACCTCATCCCCACCGGAAACCGTCACCGGGGCGGTGAGGTCACCAGCGGCGGCAGCCGAGACGGTGCCGCCCAAAGCGGCCAGCCGGTCGGTCACAGTACGCCGGGCCATCCACCAGATCAGGACCAGCAGCAGCAGGGTCGCTGCGGAGGCGACTGCCAGGATGATGGTGCCGGTGCGGACCGCCTGGTTGGCCTGGCTCTCGGCAACCCGCACCTGAATGGAGGCCGCCTCTTCGACCGAGTTGAGCAGCGCATCGTGCGCGTTCTGGCCGATGCCGTAGAGGACCGAGGAGGCCTTGCGGGTGTCGAAGGTCTCCAGGTGCTTCAGCGCCTGCTCATAGCTGGCCAGCACCGGCGCAGGATCGCAGGCGAAGCGTTCGCTCACGTCATTGATCGTGTTCAGGCTGGCCTCGAAGCCCTTTCGCAGCTCAGCCAGTTGCTTGCCCTCGCGAGTGCTGACGAGTTGGAAGGCGGCCAGGCGCATGGTCAGGATCTTTGCGCGGGCGATTCCCGCCATATTGACGGTCTCGGTTCGGCGATCCGCCGCCTGGCGGATGGCGTGGACCATGGCCAGTCCAGCCCCGCCCAGCACCAGACTGAGGATGGTAAGGGCGATGCAGGCGACGAGCAGCCGGCCACGCAGGGAAGCGGGCAGCAGGCCCATCACTTGCCGATCAGGGCCTTGGCCGCCGCCTGGACCGCCGAGGTATCGACGCGTCCGCTCAGGTCGGCCTTGGGCTTGCCATGCGCCGCAGACCAGGCCTGCACCTGGGCGATGAAGGCCTGCAGCCCGGTGGTACCGGCATTGCGCGTGAGAATGTCGGCTGGGCCGTGCAGTTTCACCGAGGCGAGCTGTTCCTTGATGGCCGCCTCCGTCTGCGCCCCGGCGACGAACAGGTGGGTATTGGCGGCGGTGGTGACAGTGGCAAGATTCGCGGGGTTCATCGAGAATACCGTGGCCTGGATCAGTCCGGTGAAGAAGAGTTGCAACCGGGCAGGGGCGATGTCGCGCTTGCCGGCAATTCCCTCGGGCATGATGCCGGGGAAGTCGGCGGTGGTGGCCGCGATCGTGCCGCTGGCGTCCTCCTTGGCCCGGGTCGCCTGTGGATCGTAGTTGAGGATGGCCTTGAACTTGCCGGCAATGAAGGCGTCGCTGAGGATGCCGGTTTCCAGGGTCTGGCGTTCGACCTTGGTGGTATCGATGCCTTCGCGCTTGAGCCAGGCATCGAGCACGAGGTTCACCGCCGAGGTATCGTCATAGATCCCAACCGTTCCGCCGGCGAGATCCTTGGCGGTGAGGCCCTTGGCCAGGATGATCTTGTCCCCGCCGTTGGACCAGTCGGTTTCGGCGTAGAGCACCAGGTCTGTGCCGCTGGAGATCATGTCGATGGTCATGGCGGTCATGTCGAAGCATAGGTCGATCGCCCCGCCCTTGATCGCTGCGCGGAAATCCTCGTCACTCTGGTAGTTAACCAGTTCGACCTCGATACCGAGCTTCTTCCATAGGCCTTGTTGGGCTGCCACAGCTGCGCTGATGTCTCCGATCCAAGGGGTTACCGCCACCTTCAAGGGAGCCTCGCCGCCCTGGATGTTCACTGAGGCCAAGGTGGTGAGGATGAGAACTATGAAAAAAGGGGAGCGCATGGAAAAAGTCCTCGGGTCTTTATCCTAGGCATCAACGAGATCGGGTGCAAGGCCAACCATCCCGCTTTGTATCTGCGACCACCTTGCGCTCGTCCGCCAGCGATTAAGAGAACCCTCCCAACCTGGACCACCGACCCACCGTGCGTTGCCCCCATTGCCAGCAGGATGATGACCGCGTGCTCGATTCGCGCGCGACTGACGATGGCACCGCCATCCGGCGGCGGCGGGCGTGCAATGCCTGCGGCAAGCGCTTCACCACCTACGAGCGCATCGAGGGCGACGAGCAGATCCGCGTGGTCAAGCGTGACGGACGCATCCAGAGCTTCGACCGGCGCAAGGTCTTCCAGGGCATGCTGACGGCGTGCGAGAAGCGTCCCGTTCCCGGGGATGTGCTCGAAGCCGCCGCCAACCGCATCCAGCAGACCCTGCTCACCGAGGGCGAGCGTGAGATCAGCACCCGCCGGGTCGGCGAACTGGTCATGGAGGAGCTGCGCAAGCTTGACCAGGTCGCTTATGTGCGTTTCGCCTCGGTGTACCGCCAGTTCAAGGATATCGACGAGTTCATCGCCGAGGTCGGACGGGTGATCCGCAAGGATACGCCTTGAGGCCATCGGCGGTGATCAAGCGCGATGGTTCGACCGTCGCCTTCGAGGCCGGTCGCATTGCCCAGGCCATCGCCCGCGCCCTCACCGCCGTCGGCGTGCGCGACGATGGGCTTTCCGCCGAACTGGCGCATGTCGTCGAAGAGCATCTCGCGCGTACCGCCGAGCGTGACGCGGTCGGCCTGGAAGAGGTCCAGGACGCGGTCGTGCACGTGCTGCAGGAAAGCGGCCATTACGAGGTTGCGATCACCTATGCACGCTACCGCGACGCCCGCGAGCGCTCGCGCCGTGAGCGCCGTGCCCGCGGTGAGCGCCGTGTCGCCGTGCATCTCGACGTCACCGAGGCCGATGGGCGGCACCGTCCGTGGAGCGCCGAATGGCTGATCGAGCGGCTCGCCCGTCGGCACCAGCTCTCCGGCATGCAGGCGGTCGATGTCCTGGCCGTGGTCGAGGACCAGTTGGCGCAGAGCCCGGCCACTGAGCTTTCGGTCGCCCTGGTGGATGCCCTGGTCGAAAGCGCCCTGGTCCGCCTCGGGCTGACCGCCAACGCCCTGAGTCACGGCGATGTGCGCGTGCCGCGCGAAGAGTTGCGCGCGGCGCTTGATGCCGCCGATGGCGGCAAGGCGCTGGCCGCCGCCGGCCGCGCCGCCTTCCGTCAGGAGGCTGCGCACGGCGCGCTTCCTCCGGCGGTGGCGCGGTTGTGGAGCCGTGGCCGGCTGTGGGTCGATGGCCTTGATGACCCGTTGCGTGGCGCCCAGACCACCCAGGTGGTCGAACAGGCTGGCAATCCCTGGCAGGTCATCGCCATGGCGGCAGCCCAGGCGATCGACGGAGCCAGCGCCTGGCGTCGCGTGCGCCTGGTCCTGCCGCCCTCGATCCTCGGCCACCTCGAACGTGGTTCGACCCTGCTCCACGAGCCGATCAATGCCATCGCACGCAAGGCGCAGGTGCTGTTGTATTGCGATGGGCGGACGCCGCTGCTCGAACGCTGGCCGTTCTACAACGACGACTTCCTGCTCGCCCGCCAGCTCGCCGAGCGCAACCTGCCGCTGCTGTCCGGGGCGCAGTACGCCCGCGGTGGCTGGCAGCACCGCGTTGCGGTCGAAGTCGCGCTGAACGCCCAGGGGCTGGAGAAGGAGTGGTCGCAGCTCGATCTGCTGGCGATGGGCGCCGGTATCGCCGCGACCACCCGCCTGGCCCGGTTGCCCGCACCTCTGCGCGACGGAGAACTGCGCTTTGCCATCTACGGCCTCGCCGCTGGTTCACCGTCGGTTGATTATCTCGAGCGTCAGGTGGTGCAGGAGGGCCTGCGCCAGGGTCTCGCCTTCACCCGGGCGTCGAACCTGCCAGCCGAGGCCTGCGCGCATCTGGGGCGGCTGTTAGACTAGGGGCGTTGCCCCTACGGCCTGCGGCCTACCCCCGGGCTTTGTCGCGGCTCGGTTTCGTCGCAGGCTCCGAAACCGTGGCGGCATCGGCTGCGCCGATTTTATGCCGCCAGCGCCACTCGGCGCCCGTAGACTAGGGGCGTTGCCCCTACGGCCTGCGGCCTGCCCCCAAAGTTCGGGTTCGCTAACATCGGGAAGGTTGGGGTTCGTTGACAGCAGAGCAGTGCGTAGTCGGTCATGGCCACATCACCGTCACCAGACTGGCGCTTAAGGATCCTGGGCCGTCTGCCGTCGCAGGGCGTCGGGGGCGCAGCCGGTGGCGGCGCGGAAGACGCGGTGGAAGTGCGAGCGGTCGCCGAAGCCGCTGCGCACGGCGATGTCGGCCACCGGCAGGGAGGTCTCGCGCAGCAAGGCGCGGGCGGTGGCGAGGCGGGCGCTGCGCAGCAGGTCGTGGAAGCCGCGGCCGCATGCCCGCTGCACGGCGCGGCTGGCCTGGGAGCGGCTGAGGCCGAGAGCGGCGGCGAGCTCGTCGAGGCCGACGGCCTCGCGGTGCTGGAGCTCGATCCAGCGCAGGATGCGGTCGCGGCGCCTGTCGGGGGCGCCGGCCCCGCCGCGCTCGACGCGCGGGCCCTTGGGCCAGGCCGCGTGCCCGTCCTCCCACAGGCGCAGGCGGGCGCCGAGCTGGCGCAGACCTTCGAGGGCATGGCTGCCGTCGTCGGCGAGGGGGCCGGCGAAAAGCGCCCAGGCCAGGCGGCCCTCGCGCAGGCAGGGCCAGACGGCCTCGCGCATGCCGAAGGGGCAGACCTGGACCCGGCCCTGGGGATGCCAGGCCAGCTCATGGCGCTGGCGCTCGACATCGAAGGCGATGCAGCGTCCATCGCCCGAGGCCTTGGCGGCACGGCAGCGGCGGTGGCGGTGGGAGAGGCGCTCGGCGCCGACGAGGTCGCGCAGGCGGCCGTCGAGGTCGTGCACGGTGACCAGCATCCCGTAGGCACGCTCGCAGGCGGCGATGGCCAGGGCCGGCTCGCTCATGGCCTTAGTTTCGAAAACACGACAACAGATGCAACACGAGCCGCAAGCCCGGCCACTCCAGGCGAGTCACCTTGGTGTAGGATGTGGGCATGAACACAGCCCAGAGCCCCCGCATCCTCGTCGCCGGCGGCGGTCCCGCCGGCTTCGCAGCCGCCCTCGCCGCCGGCCGTCTCGGCTGCCGCGTCGTCCTCGTCGAGCCGCATGCGGTGCTCGGCGGCATGGGCACGGCGGGACTGGTGAACAACTTCTGCAACGCCTACAATGACTGGAAACGGTTCATCATCGGCGGCATCTTCGCCGAGCTGCGCACTGAGCTCATCCGCCGCGGCGCCCTCTATGCCACGCGCAGCATGGAGCCCTACGAGCCGGAGACCTACGACCGCCTCATGCGCGAACTCCTCGACGGCGCCGGGGTTGAGCGCCTGCACGGGCGGCGCATCACGGCCGCTGCCGCCGACGGTCTCGGCCTGCGCGTCACCCTCGATGATGGCCAGGTCCTGGCCGTCGATGGGGCGGTGGATGCCAGCGGCGACGCTGTGCTCGCCCAGGCCCTCGGCGTGCCCACCCAGCTCGGCCGTGACGGCGACGGGGCGGTGATGCCGCTGACCATGTGCTACCGCTTCACCGGCCTCGACCTCGACGCCGCCGAGCGCGGCTGGCCGGGCTTCGTCGACCAGCGCAACGGTGAGCGGCGGCCGGTGTACACCGACCCCAACACCGGCGAACGCAACTTCTTCCACAGCGGGCACAGCCCCTTCATCGATCCCTTCATCGTCGCCGACCGTGCCGCCGGACTGCTGTCCATCCCGCGCGACCATGTCGCCGTCATCCAGGGCGTGCCGGGTTGTCCCGGCGACGCCACCGTCAACTACGGTCGGGTCTTCGTGCGCGACCCGGGCGATCCCGTCCAGCTCGCCGCCGCAACCAAGGAGGGCGAGGCCCAGGTGCACGACGGCATAGCCTTCTTCCGCCGCCGCCTGCCCGGCTTTGCCGGCATCCGGTTGGTGGCCATGGCCCGCCAGATCGGCGTGCGCCAGTCGCGGCAGATCGAAGGCCTGCATCGCCTGACCGCCCAGGAATGCCTGGCCGCCACCCAGTTCGACGACGTCATCGCCCAGTGCTGCTATCCCATCGACATCCACGAACCGGGCAGCGACAAGACCACCTTCCACAAGCTGCCGCCGGGTGCCCACTTCGACATCCCCTGGCGCAGCCTGGTTCCGGCCACGGGTCCGGCCCGCCTCGCCGCCGCCGGCCGCTGCATCGCCGCCGATGCCGGAGCCATGGCCAGCTTCCGCGTCCAGCCCTCGGCCATGGCCATCGGCGAGGCCGCCGGCGTCGGCGTCGCCCTGGCGGCGCAGCGCGGCGTCACGCTGCGCGAACTGGGCCATGCTCCTGTGCAAGAGCGCCTGCGCGCGACCGGCGGCATCCTGGCCTAGGCTGTCAGCGGGCGCCCGGACGGAAACGGGGCGTTGCCCCTACGGCCTGCGGCCTACCCCCGGGCTTTGTCGCGGCTCGGTTTCGTCGCGGGCTCCGAAACCGTGGTGGCATCGGCTGCGCCGATTTTATGCCGCCAGCGCCACTTGGCGCCCGCCATCGCTGCGCGATGGACTGTCACTAGCCGCCTTCGGCGGCTTGGTCGCTTTTGAAATACTGCCAGAACGACGTGCGGCGCTTGATCACCTTGCTGCGCTCGTCGTTGAGGTCGGCGAGCTGCTCGAGGACCTCGCGATGCGTCTGCGGGCGGGCCGAGGGATCGGTTGCCAGCATGCGCATTGAGAGATCGGCGAGGCCCTTGTCGGCGTCCGGCCAGACCTGCAGCGGATTGGGCGGCAGCTCGCGCAGGCGTTTGACCATGAGCTGGATCGGGTCGGGGTCGCTGAATGGGGGCTGGCCGGTCAGGGCGTGGTAGAGGGTCGCGCCGAGCGAGTAGATGTCGCTGCGCTGATCGGCCTTGGCGACGCCGCCTTCGACCAGTTCCGGGGCGATATAGGTCGGCGTGCCGATGACCGTTCCCTTGCTGACCAGTTGGCTGTGCAGTCCGCCCTTGTCGCGCCCGGGGACGCCGGCGAGGCCGAAGTCGGCGATGCGCACCCGTCCGCCCTTGTCGAGCAGCAGGTTGTCTGGCTTGATGTCGCAATGGATCACGCCGCAGGTCTCGTAGGCGTAGGCGAGGCCCTCGGCGACCTGGGCGAACATCGGCAGGCAGGTGGCGGCGTCGAGATGGCCGCGCGACTGGATCAACCGGGCCATCGACTGGCCGTCGATGTACTCCATGACCAGGAAGGGGTAGGCCCCGAGGTCGTCGAAGTCGAAGATGCGCATGATCGCCGGGTGGCCGAGGCGGGCGAGGACCTGGGCCTCGTTGGCGGTCAGCAGCAGGGCGTGCGGCGCACCTTCGGCGCCGGGAATCAGCACCTTGACCACCACATCGATCTTCATCGTCTGGTGCCAGGCGAGGAAGATCAGCGAATTGGCGCCGCGCGCGAATTCGGTGACCAGCCGGCAGCGTCCGAGTGTGGCTCCGACCGCCGGCGCGACCTGGCGCATGCCCGAGCCGTCGCCGCCGCGACTCGGCCGGGGCGGCACCTTGATGCCGGCGTCGCCAAGCACCCGGGCGATCGACTGCAGGACGAAGGCGGTGTCCTGGTGGATGTTGCGCGGCGGGCGCAGAGTGCCCTGGATCAGGCTGAACTCAGCCTGTTCGAGCATGATCGTGCGGGTCAACGCGGCGGTGCCGGTGTGCTCGCCGAAGGTGGCGTGGCGCAGCCGTCCGCCTTCTATGTGGATGTCGGCGCTGTGAGCACCGCTGGTCACGCGCAGCAGGCCACTGAGTCCAAGATCGCGGCAGGATTCGATGATCTCGAGCAGTCCGGGGCGCGCGACCTGGCCGTTGAAGGCCTGGGCGCGGATCGACGGCGCGGGGACGAGGTCGGGTACGGTGATCGGCACGCCAGGCAGCATGCCGTCCGGTTCCCGGGCGGGAAGAGCGTGCTGGCGCAGCGCCCGTCCCAGCTAGAGTCCCTCCCCCATGCGCCTGGCGGATGCCATCCACGTCGATCTCGGTTCGTTCTACGCCCGCCGGCCCGGCCTGGGGCGGATCTACCGGCTCGCCGGCTATGCCGCCTGCGTCGGCGTGCTGGTCTGGGCCGATGACCCCCGGCGCATCGGCGGCCTGCTCATCGTCCTGCTGGTGGCCTGGCTGATGGCGTGGAAACGCGAGGTCGGGACGCTGTTCCGCGCCCCGCTGGTGGCGGCGATCGTGATGTGCGCCGTCGTGCTCTCTGCCGACCGCCTCGGCCACCCGCTGCACCCCCGCCCGGCGCCACCGGCGCCGCCCGCACCACCGGCCGCTGAGGGCCGTTCGATCGAATTCCGCTTCCACGGTGAGCCGCCGCCGGGATCCGCTGAGGAGGTCAAGTGATCGCACGTTGGGGCATCGCGCCGCTGCTCGTCTCCTGGACCGTCCTGGCCTGGGGGGCCTGGCTGCTGCCGGCCGGCCTGGCCCAGGACATCGGCATCGCCGTGGCCATCGCCCTCGGCCTGTTCGTGCTGTGGTTCTTCCGCAACCCCAGGCGCACCCCGCCGCCCGGCGCGCACCGTCTGGTCGCCCCGGCCGATGGCGTGGTCTGGGATGTCGATGAGATGCCCGAGCCGCTGGTGATCGGCGGCCAGGCCCGCCGCATCGGCATATTCCTCAGCGTCTTCGATGTGCACGTCAACCGTGCGCCCTGCGCCGGCACCGTCACCTATGCAGCCTACCGCCCGGGCCGCTTCCTCGACGTCCGCCACCCCGACTGCGCCAACGAGAACGAGGCCAACACCCTCGGCATCGCCTGCGACGCCGAGGTCGGCAAGGACATCCGCATCATGGTGCGGCAGCTCGCCGGCCTGATCGCCCGCCGCATCATCTGCACGCATGGCGTCGGCGACCACCTCGGCCGTGGCGAGCTGTTCGGCATGATCCGCTTCGGCAGCCGCACCGAGCTGTACATCCCGCTCGACCGCCCGCACACCGTGCTGGTCAAGCGCGGCGATCGGGTGAAGGGTGGGGAGACCGTGCTGGTGGAGTTTACGCCATGAACACACGGCAGGGGCCCCGTCGCGCAGCGATGGGGCGGGCGCCGAGTGGCGCTGGCGGCATACAATCGGCGCAGCCGATGCCGCCACGGTTTCGGAGCTTGCCGACGAAACCGAGCTACGACAAAGCCCGTGGGGTAGGACCGCAGGTCCGTAGGGGCGCAGCCCCTGAGCAAGCAGACGGGGAGACCGTGCTGGTGGAGTTCAACCAAGCGTGAACCAGAAGCTGCAACAGCGCCTCAAGCGCCTCAAGACCCTGCCGGTGTTTCCCACCCTGCTGACCGCCGGCAACCTCGCAGCCGGCATTACCGCCGTGCTCTGCGCGGCGTCGTACGTGCCGGGCAGCGCCGATCACCGCTGGATGCTGTTCATCGGCGCCTGCTCTGTATTCGTCGCGATGATCTTCGACCTGTTCGACGGCAAGGTTGCGCGCATGACGCATACCGCCGGGCCGTTCGGCGCCGAGCTCGACAGTCTCGCCGACGTGGTCTCGTTCGGCGTCGCCCCGGCCATCCTGATGCACCGACTGGTCCTCGGCCAGCCCGGCGTCTTCGCCTATGGCGACAAGCTGCTGTGGTTCGTCACCGTGTTCTATGCCGTGATGGCCGCCATCCGTCTGGCCCGCTACAACGTCGAGCACAGCGACGAGGCGACGCCGT
>JFJP01024713.1_pt1 | contig 11156 bp, 13 predicted proteins | sample 431651 | NCBI WGS metagenome assembly JFJP01 (sample SAMN02602958, study PRJNA72255) | Microbial mat metagenome, whole genome shotgun sequencing project. | biome: fresh water; feature: sink hole; material: water; isolation source: purple microbial (photo- and chemosynthetic) mats found in... | reverse complement strand
GTGAATTCCGTGCCGTTCTGCAGGTTAGATTGTTTGAGAGCTATCACAGCGATTTGGTGGGTCTTTTTTTGGGACTTGCGCTGCTCACCGGTTCGATCTGCTTGGAAATTTTTGTCCCAGCTGTAGACCGTGATGGTCTCGGAGCCATATTTATGCTGGTCAGAACTGTGGAAGATGATTTCTGTCGACTCCTCCAAAGAACTCCACCCGCCTTCTGCTTGGATGAGTTGGAACTCTGCAACTGGTGTGGCCTCTTCAGCCACATCCTCGTTGTGGAAGTGCATTGTCTGTTCGATATCGGCCTGCTGGAAGTCTGGGTCTTCTTCCGCCTGCCGAATATCCTGCGGCTCCAGGTGCTTCTTTTGATTCGACATCTTAATTATAACACTCTAACTCGAGCAATATCAATAAACACAGCTCCGTATCCTCGCACTCGCTGCTCTCAGGCATCCAAGGTAGCTCTAGGCCAGGCGGATTTACCCAGGCCTGCAGCGACCCATCATGCGAGCTAATTCATGGCGCTCGAGCCTGCGAGCTTGAAAGTTCTGGGTAAGGTGAGGATGGAAGCTTGGCCCTGCATGCCTCTGCCACTAATGGAGGCGTCGTGGCACAGGCCGATGCGAGAGTCCTCTTCGTGTCTGCGTCTCCTGTAGAGGCAAAGCTGGCCTTCCACAGCTGCTGAAGCTCATCGCTGACCTCCAGCTGCAGCTTTAGGTTGCTCTCACCGCTCAGAGCCTTGCGCAGCTCATCCTCTTCGGCCGGCTCCAGCAAAGCTATGCACCACAGGATCCGAGCAAGTGATAGAGCTGGACTAGTGCTGCGATGCGAGCTTTTATCCTATGAAGCAACTGGGAAAAGAGCGCTGGTCGAAAGACTGAAGAAGACTCGAGCTGCGAGACTGTTGCTTGTGGCTGGTGACTGTTGCTGCATTTGACTGGTCGTTCGTGTGGTTCCGGTAGAGCAGTCATCAAACGGACAAGAGCAGCGACTTCCTGTGGTGATTTGTACCCGCCTCGAGATTCGGTGGCTGTTAGCTCTGGAGAGCGGTGCAGGAGTTCGATGGAAGGTTTCGAAGCATCAGCAGTCGTGAGCTTTACTTCCAGCATGAAGCAGTTGTGGTTGCCAACCGATTCGGTATATGCAGCAGGAATCTGCGCTTGATATTGCTTGCTAGTATCAAGCAAAGGCTTAATATTTGCTCTTGTTCAAGTGGTCAGAGGCTTATTTTGAAGCTGTTTTTTGTTCCAGATGGTGATCTTGCCCAGCAGTCTGTGAGAGGCAGATCCATCTTAAGGTTTTGATCTCCATCAGTCTCGTCGATATCTGCAGTCATTTGTTTTTTTGTGGTTTTTGGTCAAAGTCGTCTGTTTCAAAACCAGGTTCTAATAAATTCCGGTCATCAGTCGAAGTTGGTTGCATCGATCTGCACCGCTGGTGATAAGCCTTTCGTGCACAATCTTCGCCTGCTGGTAGCTCTCTCCCAGGAGCAGACCTGCTTGTAGAAACAGCCAAGAAATCGCCGACGAGCATCCATCCACTCTCCAGCAACTCAATCCCAAGTGACCAGACTGTCTCAGCTTCATCACTTTTGAGTCAAATCGACAGCTGCACATCTGATCATCAGCTGTAGATCGAAAGTCGCGCAACTTCGATCTTTGGGAAAAGCCAGTCTCTAATTGGAGTGCGAGCATTATCTCACTCCGTCTCAATTTGATTCCAGTCCAAAAGCTAAATAAAATATTAGATGGACAGCCAGACCGATCGGATTGTCGAGGAGTTCAAGACGCTGGTCTATGGAATCGCATCGGAGACGAACAACAGCGCGCGAGTGCAGCTGGAGAACAACCTGGTCGAGCAGTGCACGTCAGCTTCTTTGATTTTGGTGCTCAAGGCGATTTTGCCGAACCCAGTCCACGCAGGTAATTCGAGGTTCTAGAGGCTCTTCTTTTTGCTTCCGCAGTTTCTAACCAGCAGGCCTGCACAACATCAGCGCGACGCTGCTGAAGCAGTACGCGAAGGTCAAGCTGTTCGCCGGGTCGGTCAGTCTCGAGGAGAAGGGTGCAGTGATGGAGGAGATTTTCAACCTGATCTTCGACGAGCGCGTCGACACGAACACCAAAGACATCTTGTCGGACTCCATCAAGCTCATCCTGATCAAGAGCACCAGTGAGTTGCGCGTGACCCAGACGCGCAGGCCGAAGAGACCCTGCGGAACAACTTCCTGAAGCTGGTGTTCGATAAAGTGGTCAACGTGAGCAAGAAGTGCTACATTGGAGGCCTGATCTGCATCGAAGCCGTGACCAGGACGCTGCAAAACGTCGTCAGCCTCGCAGACTTCTTCAGACAGAACCAGCACTCGCTCTCCGAACTCGGCGTCAGGCTGCTGACCAACCTCGAAATCGAGTATAACTCCGAGTCTAATCCCGATCCAGACTACAACGAGTTGGTTTTGAGGTAAGATTTTCTCACCAGCTCCACCATCCTAAAATACTACTCGACCATCCTGCTGAACCTCATCGACAGCCTCATCGCGTACAAAGGCCACTCGTACCTGGAGCGCATGCTCACCGGCAAAAACGACACCATCCTGAACAGCCTCAGCAAAATGGTGCAGCTGTCTCTGCCGAAGTGCGGCAGAAACGTCTTCGGCATCAGCGGCAACGAAGAGCTCGACGCAGTCTTCAACGGCTTCAAGAGCACCGTGCTGCAGTCGCTGTACGTGCTGTTCAAGTACGTGCGCAGCCGGTCCGAGAAGAACGAAGGCAAGGGCGGGGAAGGCTGGAAGCCGCAGGAGACGATCAAAGTGCTGCGACAGACGCTCGTGCTGGTCATCGAGTCGACCTACAGCATCTACAAGATGGAGTCTTTCGCGGTCGACGCCATCCTCAAGATCGAGGCGCTCAAAGACGTCATCTCGCAGTCCTTCAAGCTGCTCGCCAACATGACGGACCTCGTGGATTTCTACGCGATCTACAACGAGACCGCGAAGAACCTGCTCGTGCACCTCATCCTGCCGAACCTGCTCTTCCAGGAGTACGACCGTGACCTCTACGACCACAACGAGATCGAGTTCGCCGAGTACTCCTTCGACCTGTGCTACGAGCAGAAGTCGAAGACCATCAAGAGCTACTCGATGCAGCTGCTGGAGAACCTCTGCGACAAGATCGACTTCTTCTTCACCTACTGCACGCAGATGATCTTCGGCACCATCGACGCGATCGCCAAGCGCGTGTCCCAGGAAGAAGCCGAGGTGCGCTACCCGACGCTGCTCGACGTGAAGGGCTCGTACTTCTCGAAGGTCAACGACGAGTACAAGCTCGACGTCTGTCTGCTGGTCTGCAGCGCGATCAGCTTCATGGTCGTCATCCGAGACCAGATCTTGTAGTCTCGCCTCACCAGCAACAACTTCCTCTCGCTCGTCGAAGAGAACGCAGAGGTCCTGCTGAACACCTCGCCGCTGATCGTCTCGCGCGTCTTCCTGGTCGCCTCCTTCACCTTCGAGAACATCATGGAGAACAACAAGACCAAGTAGCCCAGGCTGACCCAGACAAGCCGGCCAGCTGATCTTCAGGAAGATCTTCTCATCGTTCGACCTGAAAACTCCGGTGCACAGCGTGCTCAGGTACCAGGCGATCAACACGCTCAACTACATCATCAGCAGCGCGAGTTCTCGCAAGTACATCCAAGGCTTCCGCGAAGAGCTGGTGATCGAGATGGTCAAGATGGTGCCCACCTGCGCGTACGAGAAGTTCTTCGACGTCATCCTCAAGATGTTCAAGTAGTCGCCGCTCACCAGCACCGACTTCGCAGAAGCCTGCCACGCGAACAGCGAGCTCTTCGTCGCGACCTTCAGCTCGCTGATCCACCGCATCCAGCTCGAGATGGTTTCCCCGACCATGGCGAACAAGAAGAACGTGATCATGTTCAAGTGCTGGAACGTGGTCCGCAGCATCTGCGAGCGAGAGGCCATGGTCACCAAGTACTTCAACGAGATAGACGCGATGCTCGACCCGGTCATCAAGAAGGCCGAAGAGCCTGCGCTCACCGAGTTCGAAGACGACCTCATCGAGCTGGTCATCTCGGTCATCGGCTTCACCGGCTTGATCGGGCCGAACCTCGTCCGCGTCGTCCACAACCTCAAGCACTACGCGAAGAAGTTCGAGAACAAGATCGCGCAGATCTACCTGGTCTACACGACCATCTGCAAGAAAGCCCAGCAGCTCTTCAGCAGCAAGCAGGTGCTGGACGACATGATCGAGATCGGCATCCAGGCGATGAACTTCCAGTCCGAAGCGATCGAGCGCTCCCTGCAGCAGATCTTCTCGATCGAAGGCTGCATGGTGCTGCACCTCGCGATCCACGTAGACGCCGCTGAGCCAGTACATGCACGCCGTCCTCGACGAGAACCAGTGGATCGCGATCTTCCAGGCCTCGCAGAAGTTCGTGCTGCCTGAAGACCCCACGAAGAACTCCTACTTCAAAGCGCGCGTCTTCGGCATCTTCTTCAGCGCGGTCTACTACCAGCCCCGGTACGCGATCACCTACCTGGTCAAGACGAACCTGCTCGCAGAGTTCGTCCGCTCGGTCGCGGTGCGCTCGCTCTACTTCATGATCGAGTACGACCGCAGACTGCTGGTCCTGGGCCTCACCAGCCTCGTGCGACAGAAGCTGAACGAAAAGCAGCTCGACGAGATCGCGCTGAAGTGCATCGAGATCTGCATCTACATGCTGCACGTGCAGCGGATCGAGCAGGGCAAGGTCGCAGGCCTCTACTCCACCACGAAGAGCCAGAACGAGTCCCTGCGACCGAGGCCTGAAGACGAGCGCATCGACATGGCGCTCTACGAGACCATCAAAGACAAGTTCGCGAAGGACGCGCAGAGTCGCGAGAGCGAGCTGGGCAACTTCGGGGAGGACGACGACGACAACGACGAAGACTTCGACGACGAGGAAGAAGAGGACGGAGAAGAGATGGAGATCTACCGCGCGATGGCGACGAACAAAGGCAAGGCGCTCATCTCGCTCAAGAACTACGAGTCGCCCATCCTGAAAGACGACGAGTTCACCTACTTCGTCGAAACCATCAAGTCGCTCAAGGTAGCCGCTGCTCAGCAGGCCTCCATCGGCGCAGACAACTTCGGCCAGTTCATCGGCTCCTTCCCCGAGGCTGCCCAGGCAGCGCTGAAGCTGGCGGTCACCTGCAAGAAGTTCTCGATCCCGCTTGCCTCGAAGAGCGACTCGAAGAAAGACCCCGAGATGGTGCAGGTGGCGCGCAAGATCGTGAAGGTGAAGCGGCCAGCGAAGCCCACGGCCGACTAACTAATCCTTGGCGCTCCGAGCAGTCGGCAGAATTACTTACTCTGGAAGAACATCTCGAGCAGCTCCGAGGCGTCCCTGCTGCCTGCGCTGGCCGAGACTCGCAGCTCCGAGAAGAGCTTGCTGCGGAGCTCTTCGATCTCGAGTCTGTAGTCTTCGGCGGCCTTCTTGGCCTCGAGCAGGTCCATCTGCAGCAGCGAGATGCGCTTCTCGTGCTCCTCGAGCTGCTGCTGCAGGTCGGCCGGACTCGGCTGCTTCGGCCTGTCTTCGAGCTGCTGCAGGGCCTGCGTGGCGAGCGCGAGCTTCCGCGCCAGCTCGGCCAGCTCTTCTTTGTAGGCAGCCTCGGCCTCCTGCGACGCCTCCAGCCCGCGCTCCCGCTGCGCCAGCTCCGAGGCCAGGCCCAGCGCACGGTGCTCTTCTTCGTGCAGGCGTCTGCGCAGCTCTTCGAGGACCGCGTCTTTAGCCTCGAGCTGGCTCTGCTGCGAGGCGATCGTGTGGCTCATGGCCTCGTCGCCCGTCGAGGCTGCCGCGATCTGCTCTTTGAGCGACTTCGCGAGCTGGCTGCCGGTCTCTTGCAGGTCGAGGATGGTGTTCTGGCTTTGCTTCAGACTCAGCTCGAGCGACTCCTTCTCTTGGATGAGGTCTGAAAGCTGGACGGCTGTCCGCTGGGCTGACTCGAGCTGCGACCGAGTGGCAGCCTGGAGTTTTTCTAGTTCGTCTGACTTGTCTGCGATGAGTTTCTCAGCTTCGTTTTGTTTCGTCTCTAGGTCGTCGACCATTTTCTGCAGGGCCAGCAGCTCTTCTGCGTGCTTGAGGCCGGCCTGTTCGAGTCGCTTCTCGAAGTCGAGTTGAGTCGAGGCCAGTTTCTTGAGTGCTTCTTCTGCGACGAGCGAGGAGGTTTGGGCCGAGGCTTGGGAGGCTTGGGACTGGTGCAGCTTCAGGTCTTCGCACTCCTGGAGTTGCTGGTCGAGCTGGGTTTGGAGGGCTGAGGCTTTGGCGCCGATGCAGTTGCAGAGCAGCTCGACGGCTTCGCAGAGGCTGGTCGTCTGGGCTTCTGGCGGGTAGTCTGCGTGGTTCTGGATGAAGTCCCAGGCCTCGGTCCAGAGCTGCTCGTAGAGCTTGACCGTCGCGGCGTGCTCGGCGAGGGCTTCTTGGGCGGACTGCAGCTCCGAGGCGCGTCCCTCTGCTTCGGCCTGGACGGCGAGCAGCTGCAAGCCTTCGCATTCGGCCTTCGCGGCGGACTCCTGCAGGTCTCGCTGGACTCGGTCGAGGGCTTGCTTCGTCTCTGCGGACTGGCCGGCTTCTGCTGCAAGCGCGTCGCCCAGAGACTGGACTTGCAGGGCCAGGTCTGCGGCCTTGGCGTTCGCTGCTTCGAGCTGTTCGAGGAGAGAGTCTTTCTGCGAGGCGTGGGTCTTGAGCTGATCGGCCTGGTCTTCTGCTGCTTTGAGTCTTTCCTGCAGCTTGTCCGCGAGAGACTGGAGAGATGACTTTGAGTTCTTGAGCCTGGCGACTTCTTCCTCCAGCTTCTTCCTCTGCAGTTCGGAGTCCTCGAACTTCTTCTGCACTTCGAGTTCTCGAGAGAGAGCTGCTTGAGCGTGGTTGAGAGTCTCGCTGTATTTGCTGTCTGAGTCGACCAGCTGCTTGACGAGGTCGATCCTCTCTTGGTTGACGATCTCGCACTGGTTCTGCCAGGAGTCCAGGCCGGTCTGCAGCTTGATGACGTCTTTCTTCAAGCCGTCCACTTTGAGTCTGATGAGGCTTTCGACTCGCAGGTTGGCAGCTGTGTTTTTTTGTTTCTCGAGACTGCAGACGTTTTGCAGCTCGGAGAAGATCTGCTCGTAGGCCTGCTGGTCTGCAGCTGCCCTCTGCCTGAAGCAAGCGAGGAGCCGGTTGCAGAAGTCGACGTGAGCATCGTGGACTTTGAGGAGCGCTGCGTGAGCTTTCTGCGACTTGAGACAGGCGAGGTGCAGCCGGTCGCACTCACTCTGGTAGTGGAGACTCTCCGCGAGGAAGGATCGGCTGACGCCTTTGAGGAGCTCTTTTTCTTTGAGGACGACTTCTCTCTGTTTGGTCATCTCGTAGATCTTGACTTGGTTCTCGTGGTACTTCTTCTGCAGGGCGAGGATGAACTGGCCTTTGTTTTCGTTCGCCTGGAGCAGCAGGTCGAGGCAGCTGCGGAGGCGCGAGGATCGCGAGGCGGAATTGGCGCTGGCGAGGCAGGCGTCTCGGAGGCCTGCGAAGAGCTGCAGGAGCTGCTGCAGCTCGTCATCGGAGAAGGCCTGCTGGTCTTCCTGGGCCAGCTGCGTGAGCTGCAGGGCGGTTTGGTGCTCGCGGAGGGCTGCCTCGGCCATGCGCCCTGCCAGCTGCTTGAAGCTGAGCGCCTGCCGAGCCAGGGCCTGGGTTTCTCGCCTGTGGAAGGCTTCGAGGCTGCCCAGCTTTTCTTGCAGGGTTTCGACTTGGGCAGCCTGCTCTCTCTTTTCTTCGTCGCAGACCTGGTCGGTTTGGGTGGCTCGGCTCAGACGGCTGGGCTGGGACTTCTGGCTGGCCCTGGCATCTCTCAGCGCGTCTCTGGTGTGGGAGTAGGCTCGCTGGAGGGCGGACTCGACGAACTGGGCGAGGCGCTGCCTGTAGGTGCGGAGGTCTGCCTCGAACAGGCCGAGTTCTTCCTGCGAGTCTGTCTCGGGGAGGGTCGGCTTCATTTGGTTGAGCGAGGAGCTGACGAGTTCGCGGAGCTCGAAGATGATGAGTTCGCGCTGCTGCTCGAAGGTGAAGGTCGCTGCCTGCGAGTTGATCTCTGCGAAGGCGTTGGCTGACAGCTTCGCCACTTTCGGGGCTGCCTTCTCCCCGGCCTTCCTGGCCTTGGCGCGGTCTGCCGCCGTCTTGCCTCTCGGCTTGATCAGCGAGTCGGTGATGGACTTCTCCGGAGGGACGTCTTCTTTCTTGGCCTCTTCTTCCTTCTTCTTTTCGAGGTCTTTCTTCTTCGGGGGGAGTTTCTTGACTTCTTCTGGCTCCTCCTCTTCGTTGTCGTCGAAGCACCACTTCTTCTTGACCGGGTCCCACTTCATGCCGCTGGAGTCTTTGCCGAGGTCTGTCTTGATGAAGCCGTCCTTCGCGGGTTTGAGCTTGTTGAAGACGCTCTTGATGGAGGAGAAGAAGGATGAGCTGGTTTTTTTGTCGTTGGCGGTTTCTGGCTGCTTCGGTTTGGTCTCTTCTGGTTTCTGCGGTTTGGGTTCGGACTGGGTCTGCTGGACGGTCGCTGCAGGCTTCGAAAGCTGCTCGACCAGTCTCCTGGATTCGCTGCGGATTTCATCGAGGTTTTCTTTCATGGACAGGAAGACGTCATCGGGTTTGTCGTACTCGGCTGCGAAGAAGCCGAAGTACTTCTCTTGGAAGGAGGCTTTGATGCCTGCGTAGACGGTTTCAGCTCTGTCGACGTCGAAGCCAGACTCTGGACTCTGCAGGAAGGCTAGCTGCGCGCGGAAGAGGGCCTCGAAGCCGAAGCCGACGTCTTTCGCGAAGTCGAGGATCATCTTCCTGGCTTCGGAGTCGAAGAGCTCTTTGAGGCTTTTGACCGACCGCTCGATGCAGTCCATGATCTCTCCGGACTCGACCTTGATGATGCTGGCTTGGGCTGCTTTCTGCTTCCGGAGACTCGGCTGCAGACTGAGCAGGAGCGCTTCGATCTGGCTCCTCGCGAGTTTCTCGGTGATCATCCTGTGCTGTGCGGCGATCGCAGGCCAGCGAATTAAAAACGAAAGCAGGTGCCTCGAGAAATCGCAGAGTCTCGCGAGAACGGATCTTTGTTTGATTGGTTGTTACCAGGGGAGTGTTTCTTTTGAGGTTTTAGTCAAAAGCAGCTGAAGTTTAGGTCGAAGAGAAAAGCTTTCAAATCTAGTCGTACTGGGGTGGGCCGACGGTGCCTGTCTCCGCTGGGAGGCACCAAGTTGTCGCACTTTGAGAGAAAAAGAGTCCACCCTCAGGACTTTCGATTATTAAAAACTGGGTCTCTGGATTAAGGGCTGGTCGGAAGATAGGATCGGCGTGCGTTTCTGGATTAAGGGGGACTGGACTCGATTATAATAAGTATTTGTTGGAATACGCTCTCGTAGGTAAGCTGTCTACGAATAAACACTAAGCTCCTTATCTTTAAGTGACCGTCCCTCGTCCTGCACTCGCTGCTGCTGGCGACTCGCGCAGGTGTCAGGCGATGCTGCAGAGATGGGGTTTCAGTGGCTGTTGGACGGCAGGCCTGGGGTCGAGACTGTCCTGCCGGCCTGGACTGGGTCGCCTGCAGCCGGGGAGAAGGCTCAGACGCGACGGAATTAGCTTATTGGTCGAGGGGCTCTTCTTGGATGCGTTCTTTGGGAGTCTCGGGTTTCTTGGAGAGCAGCACGTAGTGGCCGAAGAGCTGGTCGCTCATCTGGACGGGGTTGAACATGCCGGTCCTGGAGATCTGTCTGCTGAGGAGAGGCTACTGGACGAACTGCTCGTCTTGGAGCTTCTCGAGCATCTTGAGGCAGATGGGGTAGCGGATGAACTTGATGTACTCGCGCTGTCTGAAGTACTCCAGGTACTTGAGGTAGTTTTGGAACTTGGGGTCTGCCAGAAAGCCTCTTTCCTTGAGAACTGGTGATTAGCAAATACACAGAATGTAGTGCGGGTTCGACAAGAACTGCACGAACTCCAAATCGCACTCGAACCGCAGCTGCTCGTCGTCGGGGTCTTTGAAGGCGCTCGGCAGCGCAGAGTCGGGAGCCTGTTGGTGGGTCGAGTTCATCAGCAATTAATTAGATTCAACCTGCATGGCTCTGCTGGGATCGAACTGGGTGACGGAGGAGTACGGTCTTCTCTCTCTCGAGGTACTCCTTGATCTCTTCGGTGGAGAGCAGCTTGAAGCCGTCTTTGCCCACGTGTGCGATTTCGATGTTCTTCTCGCTGAGGTCTTCCTCGCCTCCGCTGGAGATGAGCGCTTTGAGGCCGTGGATGATCAGGTGGTCGAGCGAGACTGCTGAGCGAAGCCTACGACTGGGCAGCTCTTCGAGGCGGTTCTCGAAGTAGGTCCTGGCGGACTGCGCGCGATGGCCGAGCGAGTAGGCCTGGATGAGTCTGGGCTACGTTGTACTCGAAGAGCTCGCCAGCAGGGTTGAGCTCGTAGAGGTGCGGGAGTTCTCCGTCGAAGAAGCCGACGAGGATGCCGACGCCGAAAGGCCTGCCTCCGTAGGTGTAGGTTTTGGAGTGGAACTTGTGGGCGAGCTTGTCCATGAGCTGCGCGGACGGGATGGGCACGCCGAAGAGGCTGATGTGCGAGTTGGTCTCGCGCTTCATGTACTTGTAGATGACGCCTGGGTCAGCGGAGACTACGCGCGTCCGAGGTGAGGCCCGAGATGGCCATGCCGAGCGTGCTGTCGACTTTGAAGGTCTTGTCCTGGTACGTCGCCAGCGGAGTCGGGTTGCGCTTTATGGTGCACAAGACCTGCCTCAGTCCAGTCTACGGTGTGCGTCTTCGACCGCAGGCCCAGCGTCAGGCCGCCGTGCTTGACGGCTTCCTTCGCGTAGTCCACCTGGAAGAGCTTGCCCTGGGGAGACCAGGTCACGCAGTCCACATCGTACATTCCCTTCATCGAATCAGTAGCAATTGCTCTTTTCCGCTCGCTGATTTAAGTCCGGGCTAGAAGGTCGCCCGGTCGCAGAGCCCCCCGCTCTCCCGGTCTCGGTCTCCTTCAAGGCCGGGCAGGTCTCGGCCGCTGCTGCTGCGAGGCAGTCGCTCGCTGCGCTATACAACTCTCCGCTGCTGCGCTCGGGGTTTGGGGTTTGGGGTTTGGGGTTTGGGGTTTGGGGTT
>JFJP01040966.1_pt1 | contig 11157 bp, 14 predicted proteins | sample 431651 | NCBI WGS metagenome assembly JFJP01 (sample SAMN02602958, study PRJNA72255) | Microbial mat metagenome, whole genome shotgun sequencing project. | biome: fresh water; feature: sink hole; material: water; isolation source: purple microbial (photo- and chemosynthetic) mats found in... | reverse complement strand
ATAGATATTCTACGATCCCTCAACGTCAATTTGAATTAGAAAAACAGGATCTACTTCTTGTAGCGAACATTCCTATTAAATTTATGAATACATATTTTGATTATGATGAAAATGAGCACTTTTCGTATGACGATATCATTCAAATCATTGCTGATATGAATGAGCAAACTCAGAAGAGTCCAATTTAGGAAATCGCGGATTTCCATTTATGAGCTACTCAAAATGAATAAATGCATGAATAATTCATTCTGTATATATTTTTTTTCACTTTGAGATCTTCGCCAAAAAAAGTTATCTTGGAATCTTTTCTCCAGAAAGATTTTTAAAAAGTTTTGAGAAAACACAAATGAGATCGCCAAAATAGCGATGATCTTGAATCCCGGATTTCATTTTTTAGCTCTCCATATAGAGATTCCTCTTTTAGCGAAGATTCTCCAAATCTCTAAGAATTATTTTGTTGTTGGATCCCGTATTGCTCCATCAGCGTGTTTATGTAGAAAACTTAAAAAAGTAATCGTTTAGAACTCCCTTAGTCAAAAGGGCAACCTAACCAATTGTTGTTCGCAAATGCACGAACTATCAATCATGAACGATTCATTGACGCGTGGTGGAGAGATCGTGAGATCTCTATACTTAGATATTTGGTTGCCAATGTCATATGACTTTGGCAAAAAAATGTTGTGCATCATCTATAGAAATATAGATGGTTTCTTACGGGTGCTCCAATACTTATCACGCTTGGCTTCCATTATTTTCAAATGATGATAATATCGCGGGTCTTCTATTAGATGAGCGATTGCAATTTTGCATGTCATATCAATATTATTGTTAGTGATATTGGTAATCTTGGATAGGTTCTTTCCATGTTCGAGCTCAACATTCAACCCAAATACGAACTCATCTAACGGGATAATTTCCAAGTCTAGGTTATATTTTTTGGCTAATTGGAGAGCAACTGTTTTGGAGATTCGCATTGTTATATTATTTCAGTAATTTAAAACCAATTTGATAAATATTTGCTTAATCCTAATGAAGTATCGTTATCGATTAATTCATAGTCATGAACAGACTTGTCGGGAGATAAGTTCTTTACTATCTTAGTCAGCATTTTGATTTTGGCTCGCAGACATTTAGCAGCGCGATTCTTATTTGTAAATACCTTTTGTAATGATTTAATGTACAATCCAGTGCTTCGCTGTTTGGATTGTAAATTATCGATTATCAAATATTGAACACTTACTTTTAGCTCCAAAAGAAGAATCCGCCAAAGGTCGCAAATATGATTCATCATCATATTTGAAATATCTTTACTTTGGGTTAGGTTAGTTTTGATACTAAATATACAACGATATGTTGTGATTTTAATATGAAACGAACTAAGTTCATGGATTGAAGCAATTTGCGAATGAATATCTTTTATAACATTATTAAATTTATCATCATTTCCGCAAATCCAAAGAGTATCCAATAATTTTATCGCGATATTTATTGTTTCGAGCAAATATGATATTTGGACCATCATAGTATATACTATTATATAAGTCTCAAATTGCAGTATATTTATACATTTCTTATCAAAGATGTTCTTCGAAATTGAAGCTCCCCGAAATCCATATAAGGAATTAGCAGAATATATTATATGCTGTTCATTTTTTGGTTTGCCATTTACACTCATTCATCCGGCATTATTCGTAATTCCGTTTGTAACGTTTAGTCCGTTTATATGTTTAATCTTTCGTAATCGAAGTACTGGTATAGAAGTCAGAGATTTAGAATCGCAATCAGGCACCGAAATTATGGATTAATGCTAAAACCCCAAATTGGGCGACTTTGTCTAAAATTGATATTTTTTATGTATAAATATCACAACCAAATGGCGTATATGCGTATCCGTAAATCCCGTAAATCCCGCAAATCCCGCAAATCCCGCCTACAAGCTATTCCGGAACATATCGCAGTTTCATTTGATTGTACCAAACAATTCAGGAAAATTTCTACAATGAAAGAGAGCAGTGCTAAGAAACCGTCTTACTTAATAGTTACGGTTATTATGATAATCATAATAATTGTTCTTGTCTAAAATTGATATTTTTTGTGTAAAATATCATAACAACCAAAAGACAACAATGCATCTTCGTACTTTCAGCTTAGAAGCCATTCCAGAGAATAATTCAGTCTGCTTCGAATATTACGGACGACTCAGTGATATTCCAATAATGGAACATACCAAGAAACAATCTCGTTTAACGGCTGTCGTTATTTGCATAACCAGCATAATGGTCTTTGGCGTCTTTCTGACACATTCAATTGTTCCGCCAATATGGGGTGGAATAATTGCAATTCTATTCATAGCATACTGTATGTGGTTAATGTGCTACTGGGTTTGCCCCGATCCTATTCATCAGGGCGATGATGACCGCAGCTCCATAACAGTCATCATAGATGATCAAAAAAATGATAATGAGTGCTAACGAATATCCAAATTTTGCATACCTGCTTCTAATACTTTTTTTGTCAAAATTTCAAATACAATATCGATAATCATTTTGTATTGACCAATATCATCATCATTTAGATTATTCGTATTTGTGGTAGCTCTATCATTGCGATCGTATGTATTGATATTTTTTTGAGGATCGTCAGATAACTCATCAGGAATACAATTTTTCCAATAAACATACATAGCGCTCCATGCTGAATGAGCCATATTCATAAACTTTGTATAATCTATTTTATTTTGTATGGAACTCATTATATCCAACATTGTAATATTTGGAAGAATTGCATTTAGAATACTCGCATATGAGTCATATCCAAAGTCATAAATTTCAAATACTGGCATTTCGCATTTATTACATGCAGACGTATGTACGTTATCAATCCAGTTAGATAATGATTGGTGGTAAAAAATTATTGTTCCATCCACTCTGCTCATAACTTTAAATTGATATCTACTATAATAATATATCGATTGATCAATTTTATGCCATACGTCTATCTAATTCAACCAGCAGAACTTGTTGGAACAAATAGATACAAAATTGGAATGTCTCGAATAGATGATCTATCGAGAGTTCGATCATACAAAAAAGGAACTCGTTATATAATGATTTGCGAATGTATAGATGCATTAGATGTAGAACAAAAATTAATTAGGGAATTCAATAAATGCTACAATAGAATTGCAGGGAATGAATATTTTGAGAGCAATGACGAACTCGAAATGATCAATTGTTTTAGTAAAATCACAACGACTTGCCGAAATGAAACCCATCATGAACTAAATGCGAAATCTGATTGGATGAACAAATTTGGATACAAATGAAAATTAGCAATAATCGATACAATTATGTTTGGACTCTAAATCAGTCACTAAAAGATTATCGGGAATGATATGAATAGGTTTATAAAAGATTTCATTGTTGCATAAATTAACAATATTGGTATGAAGATCCTTCTTGCGTGAATTTATAGGAATGTTCGAAATGTCTATCACATCGAGTAGATCCGCGATTAGCTCGGAGCAAAATCTCTTATTTGATGATTTGGAGGTAGTGTATAATTTAAATGGCATTGTCCATCGAGATACAAACTCAAAATCTCTTTCTGCGAACTTATGTAATTTAGCAACCTGCGTTGCCAAAAGAGGTTTTATCAATGATGCAATATATATATTTCCATTATAATTTGTAATTCGGAGCTCCAGTGGAGAGAATATAATATTTTTTACCGGATTGGCCTTTGGATATAAATAATCTTTTTCAACCATCTCATAAATATAGAACTTATTATTTTTTTGAATGACAATTCCTATATGCGAAAACGTATCATTACCGAATGTACGAGTAATTATACTATGTCTATTAGAACTAAACAAAACCAAATCTCCTTCCTTAATTTTCAAAACTGCATCCGAAAGTAGAATCTTTTTGAAAATCTTTCGACTCGCACAAGTTCCTGCTTTTGGTATAAAATGCTTTATTACCCAAAGTAGTATCAGTATTATTATCAATAATATCACAACTATTGAATCCATATTTGATTATATTAAACCAATTTTATAAAATTGGTTTAATCGTTGATAATGCACATCTCAAAACATTAATTATGCAACTTGAAAATGCGAATTCCAATAGAAGTGAAACCACCAATACTCAACTTCGCGAATATGTTCAAAATATTCAATATGCTATTTCCAAAGTTCCATACGAATCGCAATTAGCTATACAACCACATCTAAATAATTCATATAATCCATTTGATGATCCATCAAATGGTGCAAAATATAATTCAGGAGATTACAAACAGATGCGCGATAAATAGTATAACGAAATAATCATAACTCGCTACATAAAGATTCTTTATATAGATATAAATCTCCGGTCTTCATATGCAAATTGCAGGTCTTACAACATAAGCGAATATTATCTTTATCGCAGGTTCCTCCATGAATTTTAGCAATAACATGGCTTCGTTGCGCATCCTTTAGTTTCAATTCTTTAGAGCAGCAATAACAATCTATAATGCTACGATTTTTGGCATCATATCTAATATTATTCTCCTCGCGGATATAATCTTCATAATCATACATAGATCTCTTTCCTGAAATTTTTTTTGTCTCAGACATATATCGTTCGTGAGCTTTTGTATGATAACGAGAATTTCTATAAATATTTTGCTTAATATCTTGTAAATCCTTAATTTCCGACTTACCGAGCTTAACATTATGCTCGCGGAAATTCTCATCTATGACGATGTCATTAATAGTATCAATTTCATTTTTATACTCCTCATCTTCGGCAAAGATATCTATAATCTCATCTTTAAGACTCTCTGAAATTTCATCCGTTTCAAACTTACTTACCAACAATTTTACAATAGAAATATAAGTATTGATATCAATTGCCTGCTCCTTAGTTTCATCAATCATCAAACATTCCGACTTTCGTTCCAAAATACAATCCTTAAGTGGCTCTTTATAATCAACAGAGTATTCAGATGCATCAATCTTTTCAATTAATGAGTTATACTCGATTTGAGGACACGTAGCCGTCCCAATAATCTTATAATCATTCTTAATATTGATTGTTCCGACTGTAAGATATCGATTACGATTATTTCCCTCGCGTTGGAATTCAAAAGATTTCTCTAAACAACGCTCGCGTGATTCAATTTTCATTACAGCTACTTTGAAATCGTTATCAATCTTTTCGCGCTTTGTAGAAATTAATAATTCTGAATGTTCTTTGGTAGCTTTAAGTTTTTCCTTTTTCATCTGCTTAAGCTCATTCATCTCGTGCATTTTGAGTTCCGTAGAAATTTTAAGTTTTTCACGTTTGAGATCGATCATTTGTTGTTCATAGACAGAAAGACCATGATCGGCTACTGGCTCTGCTACTGGCTCTGCTACGATTGGTGCTACTGGCTCTGCTACGATTGGTGCTACTGGCTCTGCTACGATTGGTGCTACTTGTGCTACGATTGGTGCTACTGGCTCTGCTACGATTGGTGCTACTTGTGCTACGATTGGTGCTACTTGTGCTACGATTGGTGCTACTTGTTTAAGTCCAATTCCTCGCCAAATGGTTTTGATCTTATTGATTCCTGGTAGAGTTGCAAGATGTGCGTATAATTTAAGCTTACCAGTAGTAATTCCGTTATTGAATTCTACATAAGCGGCCGCCACATCGCGGGAATCTGCCGATAGCTCTGATCCGAATTGGAGACACGATTCGATAAAGTTGGTGAAATCCATTTTGCAATTGAGTGTTGAGACGTTTAGTAATTATTAGATACTATATACTATAGCTTCCGAGAGTCAATTTAAGACAACGACTATTTCTATAGCCATAACTATACGAATGATGCTTTTAGAGGTAAATTTAAAATTAGTAGTTTGGAATAAAGTATATTAACATTATTTAAAAAAGTAATGCGCCGTTGTACATTCAATGATCCAAGCTTAAATTCCCTTATTGATTTCCATTTCATAAGCAGCTTGTTGCTTTTTGAGATTCGGGATAATATTTTTGTAAAACGGTAATAGAAATTTTTTCATTGGCGTATTTATGACTTCCTCATTTTGAGCTCTGTAATTAATAGATTCGTCCTTTATTAATATAAGGTTAAGGCGCGGGCCATTATCAGAATAATAATCATTTGCTAATCCTAATATACGCCACTGAGTTCCCGGTTTTGGATGCATACTATGAGAATTCAATGCGCAGAATACCACTAATCTCCCTTGATCGAACATACAATCATTGATAGAATACCATTTACCCTCTTGCGCGTGAGCAGAAAAGAATACCAAGACTGGATTTAAGGTAGTTTGATCATGTAAAATAATTACTCTTTCAATATCCTTTGGATGGTATCCGAAAGAGTAATTATAAATATCCATAGAATTCAATCCAATCGCGCCATTCTCGGCAAAGTATATTTCATAAGTAACACGACCATATCGTTTTCCATAATATGCATATGTATCGATCTTGTAATATACCGGATAAATATCATTTACCAACTGAAATTCCTTATTGGTCGGATAGAATGGTTCTCGGGGATGTAATCTTAATTGAATCTCTATCGGAGCCATTACGCATAAGATATTTGTATATTACTAAAATTGATTTTTTTATATAGATATATATCAGGAACTTTATTTTAGTATGCATTTCTTAAAGCTTAGAGATTGGATTGATCAAGATAAATTGAATTGGTGCGGATTATCCGTGAATCCGAATGCTATCCATCTTTTAGAAGCTGATCAAAATAAAATTGATTGGGATGAATTATCATTAAATCCTTCAGCTGTACATCTTTTGGAAGCTAATCCTGATGTGATTGATTGGTATTGGTTATCTATTAATCCTAATGCTATTCATCTTTTGGAAGCTAATCCTGATGAAATTGATTGGAACCAATTATCTCGAAATACATCCGCAATTCATCTATTGGAAGCTAATCCACACAAAACCAATTGGCTCGAATTATCAAGGAATAGTGCGGCTATACATCTATTGGAAGCTAATCCAAATAATATTAATTGGAATTATTTATCAATGAATCCTTCTGCTAATCATCTTTTGGAAGCTAATCAAGATAAGATTGATTGGAATCATTTATCAATGAACTCAGCCGCGATTCATCTTTTAGAAGCTAATCAAGATAAGATTGAATGGAATTATTTATCAATGAACTCAGCCGCGATTCATCTTTTAGAAGCTAATCAAGATGAAATTGATTGGTATGAATTATCAACAAATCCTTCTATATTCATTTATGATTATAATAAAATCAAGAAGTTCTTCCATGAACTTCATAAGGAACTTATAGAAGAACTATTTCATCCAAAACGTATCCAACAATATTTAGATATGGGCGGCGAATTAGAAGACTATTTGTGTTAAAATTGATTATTTTTATGCAATATTATCAAACATGCATTTCCTAAAGCTCAGAGATTGGATCCACGAGGACTTCGAATGGGAGTTTCTATCGCATGAAATCAATTGGATTAGCGTATCAAAGAATCCAGCTATATTCACTTACGACTATAAAAAAATCAAGGATTTGAATCAAGAACTTCATAAGGAACTCATAGAAGAGCTATTTCATCCAAAACGTATCCAAAAATATTTAGATATGGGCGGCGAATTAGAAGACTATTTGTGTTAAAATTGATTTTTTTATGTAATATTATCAAACATGCATTTCCTAAAGCTCAGAAATTGGATCAATCAAGATAACCTCGAATGGGAGTTTCTATCGCGTAATCCTAACGCCATTGACCTTTTAGAAGCTAATTATGATAAAATTGATTGGCTTAATCTATCAGTCAATCATGAAGCAATCCATCTTTTGGAAGCTAATAAAGATAAACTTAGTTGGTGTTTAGCATCATGCAATCCTAACGCAGGAAGTCTTTTGGAAGCCAATTATAGCAAAATTAGATGGGCGATTGCATCAGAAAATCCATCAGCAATCCATCTTTTGGAAGCTAATCAGAATAAAATCAATTGGACTCTTTTGTCGCGAAATCCATCAGCAACTCGTCTTTTGGAAGCTAATCAAGATAAGATTAATTGGCATGAACTATCTCGTAATCCCAACGCGATCCACCTTTTGGAAGCTAATCAAGATAAGATTGATTGGAGAAATTTATCAATGAATCCCAATACGATCCATCTTTTGGAAGCTAATCAAGATAAGATTGATTGGAAATGTTTATCACAGAATGTTTCAGCAATTCATCTTTTGGAAGCTAATCCAGATAAGATCGATTGGAAACAATTATCAAGAAATCCATCAGCTAAACATCTTTTGGAAAATAATTTAGATAAAATTAATTGGTCTTCACTATTATTGATTACAGAATTTTACGACTTATTCAAAGCAAATGTAGGTAATATCGATTTAGATAAATTAGATTGGTATGAAATTAGTTGGTATAGCAAAAGATCCTCCCTGAATTATTGTGATACTTTTGTATCTCTTGATAATTCATATGATCTTCTGAGGCGGACTTGTAGAAATCGAGCATCCAGAACGTTTCAATAATGCTATTAATGAATTAATTCAAACTATTGAAAACGCAATATTGAATCCCCCAAATTCAAATATTGCTACAATTAAACTACGATTTGATACCCAATAAGTATATTTAGTTATGTTTATGCATAAGTTCATTTTTTGGATTAATTTATTTTTATTTTCATTTAGTTATCCCACGTATCATATAAAGTGTATTCACTCGCAAGTTTATTTTACTGTTTTGCTCTACGCACCACTAATATAGCCCTTGCGCCCAGATGTCCACAGGAGGGGTATTCATTTTAGTCTCTAATGACGGCCGTATGGATCAAGTAGTGCTCGGCAACGAGATGCTTCGTGATAACATCTCGGCGATCAAAGCGCGACGCGCTGCCGCTGGCGAAGCCGATATCAATCCTTCGCTTTCGGATCTTGAACGTTCGCACGTTCTTTTCGTGAATGCTCATTTCAAACCGTATGTTGCGATTTCGCTCCAATACTTCAAGGTATCGGCGAACAACGTAACTCTTGGTTCGGAAGTGCAAATCTCGATTCCTCAATATGGCGATTTCTTCGCTGATATGGTTGCCAATGTTGTAATCAGTGCTCCTACTACGTCATATACTGGAACTGGCACAACTGCTTCGGATGTTGTATTGTATCAACACTGCGACTATCCTGGCGAACGTCTCTTCGAAGAAACGCGCTTTGAAGTCAATTCCAATCTTCTTGATTCGTATGGAAATGAGACTTATGTCTTACACCGTCAATTCTCGGTTCCACAAGATAAACTTGTCGCGTGGAAGCGTTGCATGGGACAAGAAAGTGGTGCTGATGCATGCACTGCAGTTCCTGATACTGAAGTCTCGACTGCTCCAGTTACGAGTCATGTTCGCACTCAAGTATTCGATGGATATCAAACGCTTAAGACTGCTCATGATGATCTTAACTTGTGGATTCCTCTACTCTTTTGGTTCAACACGGATGTACGCCTTGCGTTCCCTTCGGTTGCTGTTCCATATGGCCAACGTTTCGTCACGTTCCGTCTTACGGCTGCTTCCAACATTTACCGCGCTATCATGAATCCTGCTGCTTCGACTGATACGCTTACGGCTCCTACTCTTTCGACTCCTCAAATTAGTACATTTGATCTATATATTAACAACTTGTTCCTTCTTCCTGAGGTCCATGATATCTTTATCGATCGCGTTGCATTCACTTTAGTCCGCGTTCATCGTCGCCAGACGCAAAACTTGAACAAGAGCTCGGATCGTATCCATCTTGTTCAACTCAAATGGCCAGTCACTGACCTCAAGTTCGGTTTCCAAATGGTTTCGAATACGTCGTCTCCTCTATCGAATGCCGCATTCGCCAGCCAAGCGGCTGTTGTATCCTCCAATATGGAAGATTGGCATCGTTATAGCAAGGTTACCAACTCAACACTCGCTGCTGCGGCTGTTGTTGGCGCGCCTACCAAACTTAACGTCAAGTATGAATCCGGCCATATTACCAAGCTTCGTCTCCAAGCTCATGGTGTTGATCTTTTCGGTGAATTCCCTGCTCAGTTCTTTAACCAATATATCCCATATCAATACGGCGGCTCTAAGGTAGTCGCTCCTAGCGATCCTGGCCTTTATATGTATTCGTTTGCACTACACCCTGGTACATATCAACCATCCGGCCACTTCAATTGCTCGCGTGCCCGCTTCGTCGTACAGGCCACCGCGCTCAACTTCCTGCTAATTAGCGAAGGATCGGCTTCCTTAAGATATTCTACTTAAATCAGAAGGTTCGGCGTGTGTAGCAACTACCATAAAAAATATACCATTTTCGTTCGCGAATTTACTATTTTTTTGGCTTCTATAGGGGGCAAAAACGCGATTAACTGCACTAATTTTCAATAAGGAACCAACTTTTAGCATTCTTCAGTCCTTTCCTTCAGTAATAAGGAAAAACCAAAATTGATACTTTTTATTCATAATATAGAGAAACCTCTTTTAAACATCAATAATGGCTCAGAATTACACAAATGCTCTTCCCGATAATGCAATTGCATGCAACGGACCGCGTATGTATGACTTAAATCATTATATTACGGCGGATGGAAAGCTATTTCATGTTCATCCAACTACAAATCGTATTAAGCAAATCAATATAAGTAAGCAAAAGCAATATAAGTAAGGCGTAAAATCATAGAATGTATATCTATTGTATATTTTTTTATCTAAGAGTCGCATTTATAGTCTTATAGGCGTAGAAATTCTAATTATATAAATAACAAACTTAGATAACAACTCAATGTCTCAACTAACTATTCATCAGTTCATCGAACAAAATGAACTCACGGTGGAAAAACTTTATATTGATAAGTTTTGGTCTAACATATCTGAAGATAAATGGATCTATATTGGTGATGATATGCTTACATGGATTGGATATCATAATACAGAATCGCGATATGATAAAAAATATTATTGTGAATTATTAAATAATAACTTTATTGAAAATGATGATTATAAGACTATTAGTAACTCAGAGATAAAAGAATCCTATGTGGTGTTAGAGCACCACATAGAACTGCCCATTAATATCAATACGGGAAATCGCACTAAACACCTTATA
>JFJP01040481.1_pt1 | contig 11160 bp, 14 predicted proteins | sample 431651 | NCBI WGS metagenome assembly JFJP01 (sample SAMN02602958, study PRJNA72255) | Microbial mat metagenome, whole genome shotgun sequencing project. | biome: fresh water; feature: sink hole; material: water; isolation source: purple microbial (photo- and chemosynthetic) mats found in... | reverse complement strand
TTTGCGATTGTCTCCTTTGCAACAGTGACAGCCAGTGGCTAAGGAAAACCTGTACCTACCAGCACTTTTCACCATAGCCTCCACTCCAGGTATCTTGCCAATGCTGTGGTGCAGCGAAGTGCGTGGTCCAGCAGCCGCAGCAAATTTCAGGAGCAAAAATGATGCACTATCTACATTGGCAACTCCATGGCACAGGGCAGTGAGCAGTGACAGCAACTCCTGTAAAAGAAAGCTACAGGAGAAGCAAAAGCAGCAGTGGAGCGAGTGGGCACTGCGGCCTCAGCAAGCAAAAGGTGCCAACATTGAAATAGCAACAATCAACCAGCGGATGCAACTACAACAAAACAAATGACTGCCCACCATCGTAAGTACTCCTAGATCCAAACGGCTGTGCTCCACATACCTGCCATTGTCATCATCCATTTTGTTTTGGTCCACTACACAATAAAAAAAGACAGCAGGAGGTCTCCTGATGACTGCCATTTTGGCATGTGGCTACTATGGTTCTCTGAAATCTCTTGCCTGGATATTGCAAACAACAACAACAAGCTGTACCACCTCAGCTTAATAAAAAGTATCCAATCATTATCTCCTGTGAATTTATAATGCATTCCACAATTGCTGTGATACAGCACTGGTATTCATTTGCTTGTGGTGCATTGGAGTTGCTTTTTTGTATTGACATTGGATGCAGTTGTGGTCACAACTTTGAAAGATTGCCAACCTCCAGTGGATGGAATAATAAGCAGATATATTTCTATCAAATTATTTGTTCCATTGATAATATTGTGAATGCATATGTAGGGGTAGTGACTAGATGGTAGCATGCCTGCATGCACAGCAAGGTGGTACACACACTCATGCTGTTGGGGGCCCACAATGTTGATGAAATGACCCTTTGCAATATTTTTCAGCATGTTTGACATAATGCTGTTACTTCCAAAATAAAGCTATGTTGCCTACCCATATTTCTACCACTGCTTGGCAACAAGATGAAGCATCCTTGGTTTAAACAGGGTCAGCAACATGACTGCTTCCAATGAGATATAATTGTTGGACAGTGTTCAACATGGCATTTTTGATTTTTTGGGTAAATTTATACAAGAGATTGCAATCCATTGATCCCACCACAAAAACAAATGTGACCCCTGAATTGATCAATACATTGATAATTTTTTCATTGTGTTTTCCATTATGATTATTTTCAGAAGGAGATGCTTTGATGCAACTTGCTTTTTACCATCAATTGGTAACAAGATGAAGAAGCTTTGGTCTAAATGGGGCCATGTCAAAGGCCATTGTCAATGTTTCATCATCCAACCATGGTGATCAACATCTCATTTTCAAGTTTATATCTGCATGTGAAAGGCCATCAAGACAAAGACCCACAATGCCAGTTGTCTATTGCCAAACAACACAATGTAAAGTGTGACCAACTTGCAAAACAATACATCCATGAACAATTGACCCCAAGCACAACATGATATCCAATATTTGAAGCTGCCTAGCCCATCTAATCATAGATGGAAAAGTCTTCTGCCATAAAATCCTGCCAGCCCTCCAAGAGGCAGTGGGCAAAACTGGCCTACTGGGATTATCTCTGTAAATGGTTCAACTACACACCCACTGATGCTCAGAACATCTGCTGGGCTGTTCTCAACTCTGGTTTTTGTTCTTTGCAAGGTTGATGATCAATCATCAACAACACATACTCTGTTCATTCACAACAAGCACCCACTATGCACCTCCAAATTCCATTCCCACCTGGGTTCTCAACTGTGCCCATCCTGCAGCATCACCAGGAAGGCTACTGGCACTTCCTCAAATGTGACCACCAGGAGAGATGCCATCTCTTTGAAAAGTTGAAGCAGCAGCTGGTAGAAATCACCTCCAAGCACTCTCTGCATCCCAGCATTCTCACAACATACTGGCTTGGACTACTTGCAGTCTGCACAGACACCCCATATCTGGAAGTTCAAGATGACCTCCCCTCAGTCCTTTGTGCTGTCATATGCTATCAAAACTGACTTGGATGGGAGCACCTGTACTATGGCAGATTAACCAAATGTTGGACTGCCACCATTTACCATCTCCACCCACACACAGCTGCCTCTGGCACCCAGATCAATGTCTACATGACACAGGCTATACAGTCCTATATCCTTGCTACGTGGCACCTGTGCAACCAACATCTCTACCAAGACACTGGTCACTTCAGCATACCCAACTATCAGCAAGCTGTGATTACAGCCTATGAAGTTGGTACCCAACTTCCCCCAGCTGCACAGGAGACATTGTTCAATGATGACTTGACCAAATGCTTGAGCACCCCCTGCTGTACTATGCACATGGCTAGAACATGGGCACAAATACATGAAACAACAGTTGAAAGCAGCAAAACTCTGAGCAAAAATCAACAATCAAAACACTTGCTCATTTTTCAATCCTCAGCTCCAGTCTGCAAATGTTCTCCACCCACCATAGAACACCCTTGTTACACTGCACCAGTGTGGGTCTTCTTTGTATGATTTAGTCTAAGCATGATAACACTTAAACAGCAAGTTTTTCTCATTGTCAAGTTTATGTGTAAATTTTCACAATAGGTTTCAAGTCATGGATGATTGTTTTTTTGTTCTCAGTATGGGCTACAGCTGGGTATGTCATGACACAGCTTTGGGGTGCCCCCAGCCTGTAGGACCTAAGACCTACTTCCCACCCAATGAGATGAACTAGCTAGGGCCTAGGCCCTATGTCCTACTAGCTCCATAGTAACAATCAAAAGCGGTCTACTTATACTATAACTGTATGTTGGCACTGTGATGTCTCATTGCCCATTAGTCTTTATAACTCAAGAAAAAAGCACAATTTGTAACCTGAACTTAGGTGCATTCAAAAGATCTTTCATAGCTCTATCAAACTATGACATTCTTACTAAAGACAAATTTAATTGAGCATGTTCTATTTAGCATTAAAAAAGGGTGCTCAAAATTTCACATTTTTGGCTTTCAGGCAATGACCCTGAATTGGTCATCATTCTGACATGAGCATATAAAACATACAATTCTGCATAAAATTAAGCTCTAGTAAATAAACAGCAAGTGTGCCACACTCTGACTGTCACCTGAGACCTCCTTTCCTATTTGCATATGAACATATTTATGGATCTTTGAAGCCATTGTGCCCTTGACTTGCCCCCCTTTACCAATTGGTGACCCACATTTTCTTTTCAATAATTCATCCATCAATCAATCAGACCAACTTTTGATCAATTGTAAATCCTCATTGTTGGAGGTACAAACAACTGACAGCACAGAAGTTCATTGAAGATGTCTGCACAGCTTGCTAAGAAACACATTCTGGCTAGACAACAGATGCCAACAAAGTGCAAAAGTGGTGAAAAATGGAAAAAGACATGGACAAAGATGGCAAATTTCAGTGCTGCACAGGAGATGGACCAAAGCTGAGGAGGAAAAAACAATGGCAGGCTGCCATATGGAGCAATATAATAGTAAAATGCTGGAAGAGCTGAAGATTGGTGGTATCCAAGCTCCAACACACACAAAAAACTTGAACACTATTGCAGCTTGTACAAAAACCAAGCAATGGTTATTGTTGTTGTCCTGAACAATGTCCCTCCAATCAGATTCATCACATTTGTTACTGGTCCTACAGAAGATTCCTTGTGAGGTGCAACTACCATTTTCACAGCAAAAGAAATGCAACAGATCAGAAGATACAAAGAAATGGAAAATACAACAGCAACAGAAGACCAGACAAATGTGACAAAACCATCCAAAAAGGTTTGAACAATCTGACAGAAGAGAGCACAACAAGAAGAAAGCTTTGTGCATAGCCACAATCATTCATGACTACTACAATGAACAACAGAAAAATCAAAGGCAAGAATTGCTGTGTACTTAAGGGCCTCTTGAAGAATCTCATTTGTGAAAAGAAAAAGGGATTTGGGTTAGATGACAACTGCTACATAAGAAACAAGACAATTTGTTTCAGAGTCAAGAACAAGATTTTTATGGTTGATTGTTGTTGGGGTAATAGTTCACCACTTAAGGATCTCAAAGACACAATTGTCAACATCCTTATTGAAATGAGTAAATCTTGCAACCTCTGACATCATCAGGACATCTGGTGTTTGTGAATAGCTTGATTGAAGGCACCAAATTCAAGCACTTGGTTACCACATTTCAAGCAAAATACTGCAACAAAACAATGAAAGAAACAACAAAGAAGAGTGAGGTTGGACTTCATTTCCAGCAGAACTTCATGCAATGCAACAGTCACCACATTGTCAACAAGTGTGGTTAAAGATTTGCTTTGAGTCATGCAGACTGGTCACATATAAAAGCTTTGTGGCCATGTATGATTGCAGATATGACAAAATGCATTTGCTGGACTTACCTAAGAGTGTTTCCACCCTGTGCTGCTGAATGAGAATGGGTTGATTATTGATAATGTAAGTGACAGTTATGGCCTGCCAGTCACTCACAAAGTCATCCACAGCAAGTACCTTCTTTTTCTGGATGAGACAGATTCCAACACAAACCAAAAGTATGACAGACATTGGGGGGCAAAAGGTTGTGTGTGAGTCAGGTACCACCCCAAAGCTTGCAGTATCCACATTGGATTGCCAGTTTACCCTTGTCCTAATTGTTGCTGCAAATAGAGATGCAGTTTGTTGTTGTGTCATTTTTCAAAGCAATACTTCTACTCCACCAGTTAATTCTTGGTGTATGGGGAGGGAATCACAATTTTTCCTGACAAACAGGAAACAACAAATTATTTTGGGTGAGATTGATCAGGGAAATTGCAAGTACTTTTGAGGTGGTCCATCTTGCCACTTTTGCAGCAAAGACATACCTACTATGTTTTTTGTTTCACTGTCTGGAGGCATTACCATGATGGAGATCCTAGTCAAAATACTGACAAACTTGGATGAGCAACATGTATTTGAGCAAGAACAGGATGGCTACATGCCAATGATTATTTTGGATGGTCACAATAGCAGGCTGATACCTACCATTTGAACTACATTAATGAAATAGCTACCAAATTGGAAGCTCAGTTTTGGCATTCTGTATGGGACAAGCTACAGGCAGGTTGCTGACTTGGCAGAACAGAACAGATCTTACAAGATGATCTGGTATGAGCAAAAATGCAGTCTTAATAAATTTAAATGCTGTTGAAGACATTATGCCCATGGTCAAAAGCTTTGGATATAAGGATCTGTTCAAAAAAGCAGTTGCAACACATGGCTGGAATCCACTTAACTGTGGTTTATTATTGAATCAAGAATTGAGAAGACACAAACACCTGTCCCTAGAGCTGCAAATTCTATTATCATCAAGGATATGATGCCTTAACTGCATCATCAAATACAGAGGTACCACAAGTCAACACAACTAATAGATTTGCAGGATCCATAATGGATCCTCCTCTCATCCAAGAATGCTGGTATCAATATGGAAGAGAAAGAAGAAATCAGATGCTGCACAATGGAGAAAGAATTCAGGAGGAGTTAGCAGCAGGAAGATGACTTACTAGTGGGTTGCTTGTTACACATAGCATTTATTGCTTTGATAAACATGTGCATGAGTTGGCACAACAAAAAGAAGCATAGAGGCAAGACAAGGAAATGACCAAGCAGAGAAAATATCATCGTGGACTCTTGAAGCATATTTGAGCAACCAATCTTCTCCATGCAGGACATGCATCCAACCTGTACAAGGCAAAAGAGACCAAGTTATTTTTGTGATACAAAAAGAATGAAAATGGCATTGCCATGCTCACCAAAATAGAACTTTGTTTGCACTTCAAGCCATAGCACATTGTTGCTCTCCAACAGTATCTCCTCATGCATCCAATAATGAGGATGATGGAGACAATAAAGAACCACAGGAATAATAAGGAACAATAATACATCAGCACAGGGTCCATAGTAAGTATGTATGTGAATGCAAATACAAGAAATTTTTACAGTACGTAGTAACTATATCCAATATTTTTCTAAATATCCATAAAATCAATTGGTAGAATATCATACTCCATGTATCAATGTTCATGTAGGTATTTTCATTATGCTTGATAAAAGTAGCTAATGGAGCTGAAACAATCTGCTCATACAGACACAACATGATCTCAATCTGTATTCAGACATGTTAAAACTATTTTACTCACTGTATAGTTTGATATCAAGCTTTCTCAATATATTTATCAAGTATTGGTGAATTGTTGATCTCTCAACAGTTGAAAACAGAATCATCTTTTTTGATTGTGTTTTACTATGCAATTACTATAAATGCAAATAAAACTCAATAAGAAGTAGTGAAAACTGAATGGAATACACTAGTAGATGAATATGGCTAGTAAATACTAAACTCCAGAGGTTAGATCTCAATATGCTGTTATCACAATCTACTTAGCTTTTTCTTTCTGTATTTTGCTCTTGCTCTTCTTCAGCCATATTTCATATTGTGCTTGAAAGTGCTTATCATTTTCTCTATCTTGTTTCACTATCTTTACAAGTTTGTTGAAACAATTTAGTCCTTCAGGACTCCAACCTCCATATCAATATGATCCATGCCATGAACTTGTCCATTATCCTGGAACAACAATTTTGCCCTCATGGTTGGCATTGTTGTTTGTGGGAACAGTAGGTGAATTTGCATCTTTAAACTTTCACTGATTCCACCATCCTTGTTTTTCCCCTCTTTTTTGGCCAATAGTAGTCATCAAAATTCATGTCAATCAAATCATCCCATATATTTTTGAGCACCAATAGAACCAAAGCTTCATCTGAAACTGTAGCAATATTGTTAATCTTTTTTCCAGCAAGAATTTGCATTTTCCACCATCTCTTCCCAATGACACAAGTTAAGAAATGGTTGCATAGTACTCTCATTCTTTGAAAATTCTTGCATAACTTGAGGATATCATCAATACTTAGCAAATCACCAGTGACATTCAAATCTGATAAAATAATTGCATGTGTTAGTTTTTTATTCTATGTTATTTCTCAAATAATGTATGATGTACCCATGAATAATCATTTGATAAGCTTGCTTACAGAATTACACCTTACATTAATCAATTTTCTTACAGCATTACTTTTTCCCTTCCACAAACTTGTATTGTTGCTCTCCACAACCTGTAATTTTTAATGAAATAGTATCAAATAAAACCATTAAAAACCAAACTGTCATCACATTCCAGAAATTTTAGAACTGCAAATAGATCTGGCAAAACACCTTTTATCAGTTGTATATCCATAGCAACTGAATCATTTTGTCCATGTTGTAGCAATTCATCTGCATAAGCTGGTTTTCTGACAGTGATTAACATAATTGAATTGATGTCTTCATTTTTGTCATTGTTTTCAGCATTAGTGATCCTATTGTCATAACTTCCATTTGAAAATCCACTCTGAGATGCTTCATCATCATTATTGTTATTATCATCATTTTATTGTTTTCATCATTGTCTTCTTTGTCATCACCATTACCATCATCATCATCTTCTTCATCATCATCATCCACAGGTTCTTTTTGCATTTTGTTTTTTTTGTTTTTTCTTTTCCATGATAATTGACAACATTACTATTATTTTCAGTGTTTTGAGCCATCTTTCCTAACATTCTTGCTACATTATGAGTAGTGTGATCAATGTTCAAATCTGTTCCTTGTAGCCATTACCTGATTTTGTGTTTGTATTGCTACATTGTTGTTACTTTCTCTTTTGTTTACATTATTATCTTGTATCAATGTTTTGCTTTTGCTTCCACATTGTCCTGAAGACATGTTTCATGTATCATACATATATTATAGAACAAGAGTAGCAGCAATTCAGTTTCAGCATGTAGTAATAATCCCTAGAATTGTCACATATAATGTAACACAAATGATAATTGTTTTTTAATGGAAGTAACCTATAATGTTGCAAGCAAAAATTTAATTCTAATCTTGTAAAGCAACTTCAATACCTATATTATCTATTACATTATATTTACTCTATACTGAATCCATGTTTGTTTAGATGTTTACATAAATATGATTGCTTTATTATGTGTTGTGAAATATTTTACTTAGCCTACTTTGTAAATTACTATAATATAGAATGCATATGTATTTGTCAACTGCAGCTTATATATTATGTACACAATAGCATCTTTTGTATGTATCAAAATAATTTTAATTTCTTACTTGATAAAATATTGCCATCTCAATTCTTAAATTAACTTTCTTCTTATCTTGCAAACTGGATTCAATATCTCACTACCCAAGCACTTTCAGGCCACTTTCTTAGTGATTGATATTTCATCATCAAGTTTGTGGCAGGTTTACATTCTTCACTTTGCCTTGGTCTTGGTACTGACATATTGATCACCCATAATACAATAACCATCCTCTTCCTTTTTTGATTTTACAACAGCTCATCTTTGGGTTTGTTTGCAACAACATGCTCAATTTCTTGGCTTCTGAGGTCAAATTTTAGCTGTGCCATGTGAAACACAGTGAAATCTAATCACCTGACAATACCCTCACAATTGGCTTTGATCATCTTGTAGCAGCTCTCACCACAGGATATTCTACATGTTTCTGTCATGAGACATCTAACATGGCTCCAGCTTGTCTGCTACTTCTTCATACCAAATCCAACCCATTTGCTCAATGCTCATCAAATGTTTACTTCAAGATCAGCAACCTTTGTTGACATCATGACAAAACATAGAAGTACATTGATCACCACTCAATCACACTTCATGTGTTCATGCAATCCTTGCCAACACTGATCCTGTTTCCAAACAAGATAATGCTCTTTTGTCAGATGACCCCATTACTCTCCTGGATAATCTGTTGTCTGACTTGACACCTGCTGACACCATCATTGAACCCACTACTGAACAAGATTTTCAGGTTGCCCATTAAAGTCTCCTATCACTGTCTCTAATGCAGGGCCTCAATCTCCTTGTTTTGATGGTAATCAGATCATCAAACTTCCTGGTTTGACATCCTTGATTTTGACTGTCTCAATCCTATATTGCATAATGGTCTAACTTCTTTTGAATATGCTTCATCTCATGAATCCTCACAAGATGTCTATCTCTTTCCAAATATCTCATTCTACAACTTGGATGATGATGATGGCTCCATCATAGCACCTATTATCAACATTATACAAGATCCCATCAATCAATCCCTGTGCACTGAAGCTGATCCAAGCTCTCACTATCTCTATGCTCTTGACTTACAACTTCAAGGAACAAAATCTGACAAAATCTGATCAAACCTACTTCATCAACTTTAAGTCTCAATGATTGGTTCTGATCAACTTACTTGCTCATATGGATGCAGGTTCCATGACAACTACTACAAACCATCTTTGATACTTGTGGGATTTTCAATCTCTGCATGGATCTCTATGGGTTGCAGATGATACCCCTCATCAAAAAAGAACAGTAACTCTATTTTTATGTGCTATCAAATGTACCACTCTCAAGATATCATAGACTTGCCCGCCATCATCTTGTTGGCCTGTGTGGCTCGGAATCCATTGTGTGTGGCTACATAAGACCCCCGGTGACTGGCTATTCTGATCTGAAAATATCCGTTACCAACACTGATGTCACATCCGGGATACACTTGATGACATCATCAGCTGCCTATGGCAGGAAATCTTACAAGATTCCGGGTTACCTCATGACATCATCTCCGGGTACCTTTCTGCCAGGTCAGGTCAGGCCTGAAAACAGGCCATAATGCACACATTTGACAGGCAGTATTAAGGAGTTGAACCTCACACCTCTGGATCCTTGCCATTTTTCACAGCCAACTAAACTAACCCACCAGTGATACCCCTCATCATCCTACTGGTATTGGTTATCTCAAGGTCCTCATCATTGAGGCTCCAGGATACACAGCTGTTTGAACTTTCTATACCTCTTCTTTACTGGCAAGCAACAATCATATCTCCCACCTCAATTGCATCTGACCTACATTGTCTTGGCTATTCCAGTTTTGCCAATCTTGATGGTCAGAATTGTTGATTAACCTTGCATGGACCTGGTACCACCAAAATCACATTTCCACTACAACTTCTACATGGTCTTCTCTTTACTCAGGCCCTACAGTGTTCTCCAATTGACTCCATTTGTTCTTCTTGCATTACAGCATCATTATCAAACTTCTCTATTCTCCCTGATGCTCACATACACCATCTTACATAGATGCAACTTTCTCATTTATGGCATCAACATCTTGGCCACATAAATTGCCAAAATGTTGCTATTATGCATGGCTTTGCTGAAGGTGTCCCTATTCTCCCTGTTCACACCAATCTTGACTCCTGCCCTGTTTGCTTGTCTTCCATATTACATTGTGCTCCTCATGGCAACGCTAATACATGACATGCTTCACAGTGCTTTCAAGGATTATCCATTGACTTTGGGTTCTTCATTCAATGATCCTCTGACTCTACTTGCTTTCACCAATTGCAAGGCATTAATGGTAAAAATTGCTATTGTCTAATTGTCTGTCACTACATCAGAATGCTCTTTGGTGAACCTTTTTGATCCAAGGCACCCCCATCAATTTTTTGAACCATTGGCTAACATGATATGGACTCCCTCTTGACACTCCAAATGAATATGTGCACATGGATCAAGGTGGTGAACTTGGATGCTGCCCTGACATTACAACACTTTTTGAATCTGCTGGATACTCTATTGAACTTACAGCCCCCTATTTTTCTCACCAGAATGGCCCTGTTGAACAACCTCATTGCACCATTGGCAATGCCATCTGCACTATGTTGGCTGGAGCCATCCTTGAACCAAAGTTTTGGCCTTATGCATTTCATCATTATCTTTGTCTTTACAATGTTATGTCTCATGCTTCATGCAATGCATCCCCCTACAATATCTGCTCTGGAGAATTTCCTGACTTGAGTCTACTTCATATTTTTTGGTGTCATGTTTATGTTCTTCCTGCAAGGACCACTCAATGAGATAAACTACACTCTAACACTCAAATGGGGATTTTTCTTGGTTATTCTCAAACCATGAAGAACATCATATAGTACAGTCTTGTCTATCATCAAGTGAAAACAGCTCTTCAGCCAGCAGGCTAGTTTAGCTGGTTAAATGGAGTG
>JFJP01003165.1_pt1 | contig 11160 bp, 13 predicted proteins | sample 431651 | NCBI WGS metagenome assembly JFJP01 (sample SAMN02602958, study PRJNA72255) | Microbial mat metagenome, whole genome shotgun sequencing project. | biome: fresh water; feature: sink hole; material: water; isolation source: purple microbial (photo- and chemosynthetic) mats found in... | reverse complement strand
TGAGGATTAACCCAGCCGCGCCCGCGCTCGTGCCACCGCCGCGCGCACCTGGTTCGGCGCGGTGCCGCCCAGGTGGTCGCGCGCGGCGAGTGAGCCCTACAGCGTCAGCACGGCGTAGATGTCGGCTTCGATCAGCGGCGAGAAGGCTTGCAGTTCGGCCAGACTCAAATCGGCCAGATCGCAGCCTTTCTGTTCCGCCGCCCGTACTGCGCGCGCCACCGCTTCGTGCGCTTCGCGGAATGGCAGCCCCTGCTTGACCAGGTAATCGGCCAGATCGGTTGCGGTGGCGAAGCCTTCCACCGCCGCCTGACGCATGCGCTCGGCCTTGACCTTGACGTGGAACACCCGCTCGCCGGTCTGCTCGTCGACATGGCTGCCCATCATTTCCGCGAAGATGGCGAGCGTGTCGACCAGCGTATCGACCGCGTCGAACAAGGGTTCCTTGTCTTCCTGGTTGTCCTTGTTGTAGGCCAGCGGCTGGCCTTTCATCAGCGTCAGCAGCGCGATCAGATGGCCGTTCATGCGGCCGGTCTTGCCGCGCATGAGCTCGGGCACATCCGGATTTTTCTTCTGCGGCATGATGCTGGAGCCGGTGCAGAAGCGGTCGGCCAGGTCGATGAAGCCGAAGCGCGGCGTCATCCAGATCACCAGTTCTTCCGCCATGCGCGAGAAGTGGGTCATGATCAACGCGCCGGCGGCGAGGAATTCGATGGCGAAGTCGCGATCTGACACCGCATCCAGCGAGTTCTCGCAGACCCCTTCAAAGCCGAGTTCGCGCGCCACGAATTCGCGGTCGATCGGGAAGCTGGTGCCGGCCAGCGCCGCCGCACCCAGCGGCAGGCGATTGACGCGGCGATGGCAATCGACCAGACGCTCGTGGTCACGTGTCAGCATCTCCTGCCAGGCCAGCATGTGATGGCCGAAAGTCACCGGTTGCGCGGCCTGCAAATGGGTGAAGCCGGGCATGACCGTCGCGGCGTGTTGTTCAGCCAGATCGATCAGCGCGCGTCGGGCCAAAATGTTCAGTTCCAGGATGCGGTCGATGGCGTCGCGCAGCCACAGGCGCACATCGGTGGCGACCTGGTCGTTGCGCGAGCGGCCGGTATGCAGGCGCTTGCCGGCATCGCCGACCTTGCGGGTCAACGCCCGCTCGATGTTGAAATGGATGTCTTCGTCGTCGAGGTTCCACGTGAAACGCCCGGCCTCGAAGTCGGCCAGAATCTCGCCCAGGCCGCGTCGGATATCGGCCAGATCCTGCGCCGACAGCACGCCGACCTGGTGCAACATCGCGGCGTGCGCCAGCGAACCCTGGATGTCGAACGGCGCCAGACGCCAATCAAAAGGAATCGAAGCGGTATAACGTTTCACTCGTTCGGAAACGGGTTCGGAAAAACGGCCGGACCAGGCAGCGGGTTTGGGTTGATCTGCGGCGGGAGTTTCGGCTTGGCTCATGGGGGCGATTGCTTGCGCGTTGGGAGTATGTGTAAGGTGATGATTATGACAAAGGAGACCCAGATCGCTCTGCCGGATTTCCGCAATCTCGGCATTTTGCTGCGCGCCGCGCTGGCGCTGCAGGTTCTCGGGCTGCTTGCCGCATTGGCGCATGCCCCCGATCTGGTCGGCACGATGGCGTTGTTTTTCCGCTATGCCGCCTATCTGGAGCCGCCTTTGCTCAGCGCCATGCTGATCCTGTTCCTGGCCGCGCCGAAGCTGGCCGCCTTGTCGCCGCCCAAGGCGCAGGCGGCGTGTGTGGCCGTGAGCATGATCAGCGCCGCGTTTTGGCATTTCCTGCTGCAACATGACTTTCCGGACGCGGACAACACCAGTTTGCTGCGCACGCTGCTGCTTGCCGGCGGCGCGGCCGCCTTGATTCTGGCCTGGTTTGATTGGCGTGCGCGGCGGCTTTCGCCGGCTCTGGCGGAAGCGCGTTTGCAGGCGCTGCAGGCGCGGATTCGGCCGCATTTCCTGTTCAACAGCATCAACAGCGTGCTTTCACTGATGCGCTCGAATCCCGCGCAGGCGGAAACCGCGCTGGAAAATCTGGCTGAGTTGTATCGCGTGTTGATGGCCGACAACCGCCAGCTTTCCTCGCTGGAGCGCGAAATGACGTTGGCGCGCGCCTATCTCGATCTCGAAGCGTTGCGTCTGGGCGAGCGTCTGCAAGTGGATTGGCGCGTCGATAACGCGCCATTGCAGGCTTTGATGCCCTCCCTGGTGTTGCAGCCGTTGCTGGAAAACGCGGTCTGCCACGGCATCGAACCGCAGCCCGCTGGCGGTCGCATCGGCGTCGACATCTTCGCACGCGATGGCCAGCTCAACGTGGTGGTGCGCAATCCCTGCGCTGCCGAGGCGCCGCAACGTCCCGGCAATCGCATGGCGGTATCCAACATTCGCGAACGTCTGGCGCTGCATTTCGACGCCGAAGCGCGCCTGTCGGCGCATCGGGTCGGTGACGAGTTCGTCGTGCAGATGGTCATCCCGTTGAAGGAGGCGGCACGTGCCCGCGCCGCTTAAAGTCATCCTGGCCGACGATGAAGCGCTGGCACGGGCGCGACTGGCGGATCTGCTGGCCGATCTGGCGGCTGACTTTATGGTGGAGGTCGTCGCGCATGCCAGTACCGGCGACCTCGCCCTGGCACGGGCCGCCGACACGCCGGCCGATGTCATCCTGCTCGATATCCAGATGCCCGGCATGACCGGCCTGGAGACGGCGCGCCACATCGCCCGTTTGCCGCACCCGCCGGCGATCATTTTTGTCACCGCGTTTGACGAACACGCCTTGCAGGCGTTTGAACTGCGTGCGCTCGATTACCTGCTCAAGCCGGTGCGCCTGGCGCGTCTGCGTGAGGCGTTGTCACGCCTCAAACCGCTCGCGCTTGCGGATGCCGAAGCCCTGGCACCGCGCCGCACGCATTTCTCGTTGCTGGAGCGTGGCCGTATCTGGCGCGTGCCGGTCAACGATGTGCTCTATCTGCGCGCCGAGTTGCGCTACGTCACCGCGCGTACCCGTGAACGTGAATATCTGCTCGAAGAATCGCTGGTCAAACTGGAGGAAGAATTCGGTGACGAGCTCTTGCGCATTCATCGCAACTGTCTGGTTGCCCGCCGACATCTGGCTGGCTTCCATCGCCAGGGCGACGAGGGGGAAGGCCATTGGTTGGCGGTGCTGAAGGACTGGCCTGAGCGATTGCCGGTGTCACGTCGGCAGATGAATGTGGTGCGGGATTTCGCCAAGAGCGGCTGAGCAGGCCGCCGCAGGGGCAATACCTTAATTTGGAGCGGGCAGCCCGCGCACCTTGGCCACGCCCTTGTCGATGGCCTGATCCAGGTAATAGCCGTAGTAATCGATGGTGCCGAGTCCTACGACCGGTTTGCTCAGCAGTTTGCCGTCGCTGTCGAACACCATCACGGTCGGCACCATGCGCACACCGTTGTCGCCGGCGAAACGACGATGTGGCGTTTTGCCGCCGTGAAAATCTTTCAATTCCAGTGTGCTCGACGTTTCCACTTTGCGCATCACCACCTTGCCCTGGTAATCGGCGTTACGGCTCATCGGAATCAGGAATTCGTTCAATACGGTCTCGCAATAGGAACAGAACGCACCGGAAAATATCACCAGCACGACGCCGTTTTTCTCCTTTGCGAGCGCCGCATCCTTCTGAAAATCACGTGCATACGGCACACCCTCTTGCACGCCTTCTTCCGCGAAAGCCAGGCCGAAACCCCATGTTACAATCGCCAGCAGTAACGCAAATGCTTGTTTCATCGGCTTTTTCCTCGTATCAGCAGAGCCATTCTACTGAGTCGGGTGTGCCCTCAGAATAGTTCAAACATGCCTAAAAAAATCATCATCGCAACACGCGAAAGCCAACTCGCTCTTTGGCAGGCCGAGCACGTCAAAGCTCGGCTTATGGCCCTGCATCCCGGCCTGGAAGTGGAACTCCTCGGCATGACCACGCAGGGCGACCAGATTCTCGACTCCCCCCTCTCGCGCATTGGCGGCAAGGGCTTGTTCGTCAAGGAACTGGAAGTTGCGATGGCGGAGGGGCGCGCCGATCTCGCCGTGCACTCGATCAAGGATGTGCCGATGGATTTGCCGGAAGGCTTCGAGATGGCCGCCATCCTGGAACGAGAAGACCCGCGTGATGCCTATGTTTCCAACGTTTACCCCAGCCTGGAAGCGCTGCCGCCAAACGCGCGTGTAGGCACCTCCAGCTTGCGCCGCCAAGCGCAGTTGCGCGCCCGCCTGCCGCATCTGCAGGTCGACACCCTGCGCGGCAACGTCAACACCCGCCTGCGCAAACTCGACGAAGGCCAATACGCCGCCATTCTGCTGGCGGCGGCGGGGCTGAAGCGCCTGGGCTTCGAATCGCGCATTCGCGCCACCTTGTCGCCGGAAGAAAGCCTGCCGGCAGTCGGTCAGGGTGCGATCGGTATCGAGATTCGCAGCGGCCGGCCGGATCTGGCCGCGTTGCTGGCGCCGCTCAACCATTCGGAAACCGCCGCCTGCGTGCGCGCCGAGCGCGCCATGAGCCGCGTCCTGCAAGGCGGCTGCCAGGCGCCCATCGGCGGCTATGCGGTAGTGCGCGATGACCGCATCACCCTGCGCGCCTTCGTCGCCGACCTCGAAGGCATCCGCTTCTTCCGAGCCACTGCGGAAGGCGCGCTCGACGCGCCCGAAGCCGTTGGTCACGCCGCCGCGCAGGAATTGATCCAGCAAGGCGCCGACCGGCTCATGGCGGAAATCATCCAGCGGGCCAAATGACCGCTGCAGGGCCGCTTGCTGGCATTGGCGTGCTGGTAACCCGCCCGGTTGAGCAGGCCACGCGTTTGATGGCGCGTCTGCAAGAGTTGGGCGCGCGGCCCATGCTGTTCCCCGCCTTGGCCATCCTTGCTCCCAGTCAGCCTGAACAATTACATGCGTGCCTGGCACGGATCGACCAATACGACTGGACCTTGTTTGTCAGCCCGACCTCGGTGCAGTTCGGATTTGCCGCGTTGCCTGCCGATGCGGCGGCGCGCATCAAAGTGGCTGCGGTCGGTAAAGGGACCGCGGCCGCCCTGCGCGCCGCCGGTTGTCGAAATGTCCTTGCCCCCGACACCGGGGCGGATAGCGAACATCTACTGGCGCTGCCCGAATTTGCGCAGTTGGCGGGCCAGCGCGTGCTGATTTTTCGCGGCGAGGGCGGCCGTGAATTGATCGCCGACACGCTGCGCGCCCGCGGCGCCGAGGTTGATTACGCGGAATGTTATCGGCGCGCCTGTCCGCAGGCCGACCCGGCGCCGCTGCTGCAAGCGTTTGCACAACGGCGGATTCAAGCCGTCACCGTTTTCAGTGGCGAGACGCTCGACAACCTGCTGCATCTCCTCGGCGCAGACGGTGTCAAATACGTCCGTGCGCTGCCGCTGTTCGTGCCGCATGCGCGTATCGCCCAACATGCGGCCGCGCTGAATTTCGCTCAGGCCATCACTACCGCGCCGGGCGAAGACGGCGTGCTGGCCGGGCTTGTGGAATACTTCAGCCATGACTGAAGACCTCGTTCCCGCTCGTCACACGCATATCAGCATCGCCTGGGTCGCCCTGGCTCTGGCGGCTTTGGCTTTGCTGGCGACGTTGGGTTTTGCCTGGCAAAACCACGACCGCGGGCAGCAGTTGGAGTTGCAGCTGGCGCGCCGGATCGGCGATTTCGACGCAGCCAGCCGCGAGGCGCGCACTGCCGCCAAAGCGGCCAACGAGGCGCTGGCCGATCTGCAAACCCGCCTGCTTACCCTGGAAACCCGCGCCACCGACACCCAGAACCAGCAACTGGCGCTCACCGCGATGTATCAGGAACTGGCGCGCAGTCAGGATGAGCGCATTGCGGCGGACATCGAGCAAACGTTGTTGCTGGCGCAACAGCAGTTGCAACTGGCCGGCAATGTCCGCGCGGCGTTGCTTGGTCTGGAGGCGGCGGAAGCGCGCCTGGCGCAGCTGAACAAACCGCAATTCGCCAGCTTGCGCAGCACCCTCGCCAAGGACATGGCGCGGCTCAAATTGCTGTCATCGGCCGATATCGAAGGTATCAGCGCACGGCTGGAAGTCTTGATCCAGAACGTCGAACGGCTGAAGCCCGAATCGGATACCGAGCCGCGTCCGCCTGCCGCCCGCCCTGCGGCAATTGGCACGGTGGATACCTTGGCGAAATTCTCGCAAGAGGCCTGGCGCGAGTTCAAGGATCTGGTGCGCATCCGCCGTCTCGATCATCCTGAACTGCCGTTGCTGACGCCGTCGCAAAACTATTTCCTGCGCCAGAACCTGAAACTGCGTCTGCTTGCGGCGCGTCTGGCGCTGTTGCAACGCGATGAAACCAGCTTCCGCGCCGATATCACCGCAGCGCGCGATTGGGCCAACCGTTATTTCAACCGCCAGGACGAAGCCAGCAAGTCGTTCATTGTCAGTCTCGATGAGCTCCTGCGCGCGCCGGTTGCGCTCAAGGATGCGCAGATTTCAGCCAGCCTGCAGGCCGTTCGGCTGGCGCGTGGGACGCATTGATGCGCGCGGCGCTGTGGGTGCTCGCCCTGTTTGCGCTGGCCGTGGCGATCACCCTGGCCGCGCGGCTCGATCAGGGCTACGTCATCGTCGTCTATCCGCCCTGGCGCCTGGAACTGTCGTTCATGTTGGCCTTGTTGCTGCTGACTGGATTGGTCGCGCCCTGGCGCGAGAAGAAGCGCAAAGGCAAAGCCGACCAGGCGCTGCTGGATGCAATACGCGCCTATCTGGATGGCGACCTGCAACAGGCTGGGGTGCTGGCCAGCGAGGCGGCGGAGAGCACGCTGGCGCCGGATCTGGTCCAACGTTTGCAGCGCCCGGCTCCGGCTGAATCGGCAACCCCGCCAGCCGCCTAGCCTGTCGGCTGAAAGTCGAAAGAGTCCGAGAAGAACGCGTCTTCCGGCAGGCCGCGCGCAAGAAAGTCACGGCGAGCGGCGGCGATCATCGGCGGCGCGCCGCAGGCGTAGACCTCATAGCCGGATAGATCGGCGAAATCCGCCAGCACGGCCTGATGCACATAACCGGTGCGACCTGGCCAAGCGTCTTCGGCGCCTGGTTCGGACAACACCGGGATGAAACTGAAATTCTTGTTTTCCTGCTGCCACTGGCTCGGCACGCTGGCTTGATACAGGTCGGCCAGCGTCTTGGCGCCCCAATAGAGCACGAATTCACGCTGTATCTCGTGATGGAAGGCGTGATTCAACATGCTCTTGATCGGCGCGAAACCCGTGCCGCCGGCGACGAAGATGACCGGCTTGTCCGACTCGCGCAGAAAGAAACTGCCATAGGGGCCGGAGATGCGCATGATGTCCTTCGGCTTCATCGCGCCGAACACGTGGTCGGTGAACTGGCCGCCCGGCACATGGCGGATATGCAACTCGATCAGGCTGTCCTCCTCCGGCGAGTTGGCCAGCGAGAAGCTGCGTCGCTTGCCGTCCTTGAGCAGAAAATCGAGGTACTGGCCGGGCAGAAATTGCAGGCGTCGGCCAGCTTTTCCATGCGCTCGACCCGGCAGGGTAGCGTCTTGATCGGAATGTCCTTCGCTGCGCCGACTTCCTTCACCTCGATGGTCAGGTCGCTTTCCGCCTTGGCGCAGCAGAACAACGCCAGACCCTTGAGCTTGTCCTCATGCGTCAGCGCACCTTCCTGATGCACGCCATAATCCACCGACCCGGCCAACACCTTGCCCTTGCAGGCGCCACAGGCGCCATTGCGGCAGCCGTAGGGCAGCGAAAAGCCGGCATTGAGCGCCGCCGCCAGCAGGGTTTCACCGGGCTTGACGGTAAACTGATGGCCGCTGGGTTGTATGGTGACCTGGTACGTCATGAACAAATCCTCTCGATGAAACTGATATGCGAATCCTGATTGTTGGCTGCGGCGATGTCGGCTTGCGGGTCGCTCGCCTGTTGAGCGTCATTCCCCTATCCGGCAACCTGGATGACCGAAAGAGTCTGTCCCGAATCGCCGGTCTGGCCGATGCCGTCCTGCATTTCGCGCCGCCACCGGGCGAGGGCGAAACCGACCCGCGCACCCGGCGCTTGCTGGCGACGCTGGCGCGGCGCGCGAGTCTATCACGCAGCAGGGCGGGGCAAATCCACGCCACGGTCAGGGAAAAGGCGCTGGTCTATATCAGCACCAGCGGGGTTTACGGCGATTGCGGCGGCGAGGTCGTCGCGGAAACGCGACCGGCGCACCCCAACAACACCCGCGCCAAACGCCGTGCCGATGCGGAAGCTCGGTTACGTAAAGCGGGTCGTCGCGGTTTGCGTGTCGGCATCCTGCGCGCGCCCGGCATCTACGCGCAGGATCGCATGCCGGCGGATCGCGTGCGCAAAAGCCTGCCCGCCATCATCGCGGCTGACGATGTACACACCAACCATATCCACGCCGAAGATCTCGCCCGCCTGGCCCTCGCCGTGCTGTTCCGGGGGCGGTCGAACCGGCTGTACAACGCGGTCGACGACAGCGGCCTGAAGATGGGCGACTGGTTCGATGTCGCGCGGTGACGCCAGCCATGCGCACCTTCCTGACCGAATCGCGCCGGCTCGATAACCGCCGTGCCAAGACGGAACTGCGCTTCCAGCTCAAATATCCGACCGTGCGGGAAGGGCTGCGGCCGTCTTGAAATGAGTGCCCGCTGTTGTGTGCCTCGCGGGCGAGAGACGGGGAGGGAAAGTTCGCGCCTGCAAGTCACTGTATATTTCGGCTGAAATTTGTGACTTGACCGACAAATCCAGCAAAGAAAGCCGAGCTACACCGAATCACTTACTGACCCGCACCGCGAACAATGCCCCTCATCGCATCACTATGAGCACGTTTAAAAACGCTTCGTTTTCGGCATTGAAGGTCATTCTGGCCGATGACCATGCCCTGTTCCGGGGCGGTTTTGCCTTGCTGTTCAAACAATTGGAAGCGGGGACCGTGGTGTTGGAGGCGGCCGACCTGGGTGAGGCTCTGGCACTCGCTGCAGATCATCCCGACGCCGATCTGATGCTGCTGGATCTTGATATGCCGGGCATGAATGGCCCCGCCGGCATAAGGCGGGTAGCCGAGGCGCATCCCCAGTTGCCGGTGATCGTGCTCTCCGCCAGTGAAACCAGGGAAAGCGTGCAAGCCGTCATCGCGGCGGGCGCCTTGGGTTTCATCCCGAAGTCCTCCAGTTCGGCGGTGATGCAGTCGGCCGTTCGTCTGGTGCTGTCGGGCGGGGTTTATCTGCCGGCGCAATTGATCATGACGAATGCGCCGGGCAGCCCAGGCCATGATGAGCCGGTCAAACTGACCGACCGGCAACGCGATGTGTTGCGTCTGCTGGCGGCCGGAATGTCGAACAAGCAGATCTGCCGTGAACTGGATCTAGGCGAAGGCACCATCAAGGTCCATATCGCCGCGATCTTTCGCACCCTGGATGTCGGCAATCGAACCGAGGCCGCCAGTGCCGCCCGCAGACTCGGGTTGCTCGACTGACCGGGGCGGCTGCCTATTCCCAGTAACTGCAAACAGGTCAGAATGCCCCGGAGGGCATCTGGCATTGTTCTTTCGTGGTGTGATTCAACGGCTACCTTTTTCCAGTTTTTCATCACTGTTCTGGTCACCGAAGTAGCCGCCGTTGCGGTACAGCGTCCCTGCGTAGAGCTTTTGCTGGGCGGTCGATTTTTCTGTCGGTTTGGAGGCGACCGACTTGCTGGCGATCGGAAGCGTCGATGAACCCTGATCGGGCGTGGCAACGGTTTCCTTGTCTTTGCTTGCGGCATCGCCCGCAAGCGCAGTGCCACTAATCAACAAGGCGCCAATCAGAAACGGAATGCGGCCAAAAACGATAAAACCCTGATGTGTCTTCATGGTGTTCTCCTGAACGCAATGTGAGTAGCGGGAACGACCCCGTGGTTTAAATGTACTGTTCGCCCTGGTTTCCGGCATCGGCTGAAAGCATGAAGCCAGCGTGACATTCGGCTTAGGCCATATGGATGGGCGGCCGATACTTATCGCGAGTTGTGTTTGCCACTACGCTACGCGGCTTCGGAATCAGGCTGCGTATCCGGGGGCCGGCGCGACATCCAGAGATGAATGACGCGTTACCCACTTCGAAGGAGAGCCATGAATCAACGACAGCTGTGCTTGAGCCTGGTCCTGGGCTGCAGCCCCTTGTCGACGCCCTGTCAGGCCGACACGGGGTTGCCGAGCGAAATGGATTTCTTCACCCAGCAGCCGATTGTGTTGTCCGCTTCGCGTCTGGCTCAGCCCTTGTCGGAGTCACCCGCGGCGGTCAGCGTGATTGATCGGGACATGATCGATGCCTCGGGTTTCACCGAAATCGCCGATCTGCTGCGCCTGGCGCCCGGCTTCCAGGTCGGGTTGAGCACCCTGAACAACATCACGGCGGTGACCTACCACGGCCAGGCGGATGCGCTGCCCAGGCGCATGGAAGTACTGGTCGATGGTCACTCGGTCTACAACAGTCTGTTCAGTGTGGACTGGCATGACCTGGGAGTGGCGCTGGCGGATGTCGATCGCATCGAGGTGGTGCGCGGGTCGAATTCGCCGACTTACGGTTCCAATGCCTTCATCGCCACCATCAACATCATTACCCGGCCGAGGTATGCCGACCCGGGCTGGTTTGCGCAGGCCACGCTGGGCTCGAACGCGACTCGCCAAGGCACATTGCGGCATGTCGGCGACCTCGCTGGCTTCGACTATCGGCTCAGCCTGGGGTATGACCAGTCGGACAACTTCCCCGGGCGCAATGACGAGCAACTGCTGCGCACGCTGAACCTGCGCGCCTGGCACGACCTGAGCGATACCGATGCCCTGGAAATCCAGCTCGGCGCCCGCAACGGCCCGATCGGCAGGGGCGGGGACGATCTCTTGTTCAATCCGTTGGGCGCGAATCTCGGCAGCAACGCGGTGGCCAGCAACCGCCAACTGGTGCACTGGAGCCGCGTCCTCAGCGCCGGGCGCGACACCTCCGTGCAGTTCTACCATCAGCGCCGTCACGAACAGGACGATGCCACCGCGGGCCTGCTGTCCGATCTTTTGCAGGTGTCGCCGGCGGCTATCCCCTTCCTGTTCCCCGGGCACGTGGATGAGGTGATTCGCTCCGGGCTGTTTGACTACACGGATGAGCGGTATGACCT
>JFJP01040677.1_pt1 | contig 11161 bp, 10 predicted proteins | sample 431651 | NCBI WGS metagenome assembly JFJP01 (sample SAMN02602958, study PRJNA72255) | Microbial mat metagenome, whole genome shotgun sequencing project. | biome: fresh water; feature: sink hole; material: water; isolation source: purple microbial (photo- and chemosynthetic) mats found in... | reverse complement strand
TATCGAAGTGTAAAAATCAATTGTAGCCATGCAAAAAACAATTGCTTCTGTGTAAAAAGCCTCTATTTTAGTATAAAAAACAATTATCTCTGCGTAAAAATCGATTATCTGTGCGTGAAAATCCCTTCGCCTTGCGTGAAAATTAATTAGCCAGATGTAAAAAACAATTATCCCTGCGTAAAAATCGATTATCTCTGCGTGAAAATCTATTCGCCACTTATGGATAATGGATTTTCACGCAAGGCGAAGGCATTTTTACGTGAGGATAATCGATTTTCACGCAGAGTGAAGAGATTTTTACGTGGAGATAATTGATTTTTACGCAGGGCGAATTCATCTGGCTACAAGAAGTTTTTACGCAAGGCGAATAAAACTTCACGCACCGAGAATTGTTTTTTACGCGAAGCTAACTGTTTATTTCACAAGAATAACTACTTATTTTTCAATGATAAGCCATTTTTTTTGGTGTACAATAGATTTGTTATAAATTGATTTTTAGTAATTTATAGGCTAATTCAAAAAAAATACTGCAATCTGGGCTATCAAAAATTAGATTATTTCAAAAAAAATAATACGTTCTTATTTTTTTTCAAATAAAAGCAACGTAGTTGCGGTATCTTTGTAGAAAAAAAATGGTTGCGCATCACCCGCCCCATGTAGAGACGCGCCGCGGCGCGTCTCTACATGGGGCGGTGCGTCTCTATTTTCTACAAAGATTTCGCACCTATGGTGCTAAAATGAACTTGAATCTCAAATGCGAATTTTAGAAAACTTTTTGAAAATTAGCATCAAAAAAAATAGAGTTAAAAATAAGTTTTTTGAATAAAAAAACTATTTTTGCACCTTAAATTATGCAAAACAAATGATAAGCACAAAAATAACAAACAACAGTATGAGTTCTTTCTTGAAAAAAGTAGGTCTTTTTTTTATTCCTTTTTATATTGCACTTATTTCATTTTTCATCTTCGACCCCTTCAAAGTTCTATACCACTATGATTTAGAAGCATATTCTAATTCCAGCGTAACACTTAATACAGGTTACATATCAGCAACTAAATATCTTCAAAACAGCAACAAATACAATTACGATGCCTTCATCTTCGGAAGCTCTCGCACAAAAGGAATGCGGTCGTGGGATTGGAAAAAGCATATTGACGCAAAAGAAGCCTTCGTATTTAGTGCTGCTGGAGAATCGCTTTATGGTGTTCAGGGAAAAGTAAAGTTAATCGACAACAACAACGACACCATTAAATATGCCTTATTTCTTTTTGATGTAATGCAACTTGTGCAAACCGAAAATAATCATCGACACATTAATATTCAGCACCCTGCAGTATCGCAAGAGAATAAAATTAGCTTTTATTTTTCGTTTGTAAGAGCTTACTTAGATTTGAAATTTATAATTCCTTATTTTGATTTATATTTTACCAAGAAATATAAAAAATACATGAATGATTATTTAAAAAGAACTGGAACTATTTATGCTAAAATATCGAACGATTGGATTAATAAAGATATTGAAAATAAAATCAAAACAGATTCAATCAATTACTATCGACAAAACAAAAACTTTTTTTATAAGCGAGATAACATACTGAAATTTCAACCCGTAGTAATTCAAAAAGAGCAACGTACTATGCTCAACGAAATTAAAGAAATTCTAAAAAAACATAAAACCGATTATAAAATAATAATACTTCCAATGTATGATCAGTATAAGTTTAACAAACAAGACCTTACTACATTAAATTCTATTTTTGGAAAAGAAAATATATATGATTTTTCGGGCATTAATAAATATACCAACTCAATAGGAAATTATTACGAACCCGGGCATTTTAGAGATGTTTTGGGCAAACAAATGCTCGATTCTATCTATTTTATGCCTAAAAATTAATTTTTTTAGAGTATCTAACTGAAAAATCGGGTTATTTCGCTACAAATTCGCTCTACATCGGAGTTTGTTAGTTCAAAATAAAAGGGTAAACGCACCAAAGTATCGCTGTAATGGTCGCATCTGTCTAAAAGCCTGCCATCGTGTTTGTTTTCATAAAATGCAGATTTGTGTAGCGAGATGTAATGAAATACCGCATAAATTCCATTTTCTTTCAAAAATGAAATAAGTTTTTGGCGTTCGTCGTATTTATTGCAAACCAGAAAAAACATGTGTGCATTATTGCTGGCATACTCTGGAATACAAGGTAATTGCAATAAACCTTTTTCTTCCAAAGGTTTTAATCCATTGTAATATTGAGTCCACAGCTTTCTCCTTTTTGCCTGAATATTTTCCAGATTTTCGAGTTGTGCATAAAGAAATGCAGCAATCATGTCGGAAGGCAAAAACGACGAGCCAACATCGACCCAACCGTATTTATTCACTTCGCCACGGAAAAACTCGGCTCTGTTTGTGCCTTTTTCCCATATAATTTCGGCTCTACGGATAAATTGCTCATCGTTAATAGCCAACAAACCGCCTTCGCCTGCTTGTATGTTCTTTGTTTCGTGAAACGAAAAAGCCCCCAAATGACCTATTGACCCCAAAGGTTTTCCTTTATAGTAACTATCAATGGCTTGGGCAGCATCTTCTACCACAAACAAATTGTATTTTTGGGCTAACTCCATAATTTTGTCCATATCGCACGCCATTCCAGCGTAATGCACTGGAACAATGGCTTTTGTTTTTGGAGTAATGAGTGCTTCAATTTTATCTGCATCTATGTTTGGAGTTTCTTTTTCGCTATCGGCAAAAATTATTTTAGCGCCTTGCCTTACAAACGCATTGGCAGTGGAAACAAATGTGTAAGAGGGCATTATTACCTCGTCACCTTCTTTAATACCAACCAAAATAGCCGCCATTTCGAGAGCATCGGAGCAACTCGTTGTCATCAGCGTTTTTTTGAAACCGTATTTCTGTTCAAAAAAAGTCTGGCATTTCTTTGTAAACACACCATTTCCCGAAATGTGGTGGTTGTCGTACACCGCTTGGAAAATGTAATGGGCTTCTTTGCCTGTTAAATAGGGTTTGTTGAAAGCTATCATTTTGTTTTGTGTATTAAATTCTAAAAAAGAATAACGCTTAGTATTGTTTTTTATTTGCATCACACGATTGGCGCAAACTGCTACTCGCCTATGCGCACGCCTCGGTAAAGTATTTCCGAAATATAGTCATCGTAACCCGATTTTTTCATTTGAGTTACTATTTTGTCAATATTATAGGCAACACGTTTTATAAGCATTTCATCTTCTTTTATCAACAAATAGCTTGCCTTATTGTTTTTGTCGCGTGGTTGCCCTACTGAACCGGAATTTGCGTAATTATAATTTCCAAAATTCAATATTTTGGGAAGATGCGTATGTCCGGTGAGCAAAAAATCGTATTTAAAATCTGCTTTTTCAAAATATTCGTAATTGGGTTTGTGCAAATATTCATCAATAGCATCGTTCAAACCGCCGTGAGCACAAAAATAGGTTTTGCCGGCATACTCAAAGTTGTAATTGGGTTGATTATTTTTCAAAAAAAATAGATTTTCGCTCGAAATTTCTTCTAACTGTCGCTGCAAAGTGAAAGTACATGTTTTAGAACGCGCAATTACTCCGTTGTTGAAAGCCAATGCGTAGTCGTGGTTTCCTATTATTGTTTTGATTTCTAATGCTCGTATGGTATCAATAACTTCGTTTACCATGCAATAAAAGCCAACTAAATCGCCTAAACAGATGATTTGGGCTACATTATTTTGCGAAATATCGTCCAAAACGGCTTCAAGTGCCGGAAAATTACCATGTATATCGGAAATGACAGCTATATTTTTCATTTTTCGGGTATCAATCGTTAAAAATCGTGCAGTTGTTCGTTGTTTTTATTGTTCAATGACTATAAAATCGGAAATATACCTTATGGCACTCGCTCTTTTTTTGATGCGCGGAGTAGGTTTTTTATTCAAAAGATAATATTCGATACACATTTCGGGTTCGTTGTAGCCCAAAACGGTTCTTATGGAACAAGCACTCGAAATGCGCGGGTTTATTTCCAATAAAAAAACATTTTCGTTTTCTTTTCTGAGCTGAATATTTGTTGGACCTTCGGGTTTTAATATGCTACACAATTTTGTGATGTATTCAAAAATACTTTTATCTTCTTCTATTAGCACGGCTTTGCTGGTAGCACCTTCTTGCGAAAGCTGCCTTTTCAATATGATATAATCAAAAAAGCTACCTTCGCCATCGCCAAAAACGGAAATTGTGTATTCTTGCTCTAGTGTTCCAACTATTTTTTGATAAACGCATTGTGCCGCTATTTTTTTTGTGAAATAGTTAAAATCCTCTTCGTCTTTTATTGTTTGAATACCTTTTGAAGCATACGAGCTGATGGGTTTTAACAAAAAAGGACTACCCAGTAGCTTTGTGCACGTTTCAAAATCGGCTTTATGTAAGGTAGGAATTAAATCAATTTCGTTAAAATTAGAGAGGTATTCAAATGTAAGTAGTTTACTTTTTGATAAATCGGTACAAAGTTGATTGTTTAAAACACATTTTGTATTTATTAAGCTTCTATTTTCAAAAATTTTGTACAAATCTTGCTCAATACCTGTAATAATTAAGTCGATAGCGTACTTTTTGATAATTTCATTCAAAAAATTGACAAAATTAGGCGAGTCGGCACGCTCGGCTTTTATAAATTTATCGGCAAGAGTGCCTCCATAAGCATCGTCGTAAATATCCATTGCAAAAATTTTCACAGGGTATGCCGATTTTCTAAGGCTATTTATTATTCCGTAACCAATAATAGCACCTACTCCGGTTACAAGTATATTGAATATTTTGTCTTTCATTGGGTTTGTTTTATTGGTGGTTCGTTAATTTGAAAACAAATAGCATTTACACACTTGCTACAACAAAAACAATAGTACACAATTCGGGGTACGATTGCCCAATTGTAAGCAGCGCGTTGTAGGTTTCTTCGGTAAAATTTAATTGTTGCATCTGTGAGGTTGTAATAATTTTTAAGTTTACACCTTCTACTTTTTCTATGTTAAGGTTATGGTTTGTAAGTAGTTCCAAGAAAGAATCTTTGCAGAAATATCGGCGATGCCCCAAAACATAATCTTGCTGTTGAAAGGCATAAATATCGGGCAACATACCCGACAAATTGCCAATTCGTCTATTTAAAGAGGTAGCTGAAGGAACGGAAAGAAACAACATTCCATCTTTTTTTAAAAATTTCTTATATTTTTCAATAATATAATCGGGGTCGAAAACGTGTTCGAGTATATTACTCATTACAATATTATCAAATTTTTGTTCTGTTTCAAAGGTTTCAAAGAAAGTTTCGATAATCTCCAAATTAGTTATGGTGTTGCTTTGGCTAAAAAGGTTGATTAAATTAGATGAACCATCTAAAGTAACGACTTTATCAAAGTTTTGAGCAAAAATTTTGGTGGTTGTGCCGTCGCCAAGCCCTAGCTCCAGAATATTTGATTTGTTTTTTGAATATTGCACAATTTTTTGCGATAGCCACGAAATATTTCTCTGGTTTTCGTCATTAAATATTCCATGATATGCAATGGAACTGTTTTCGATTCGTAATTTTTCGTCGTCGGGAATTTGATTGTTTTTCATGTGTTTTCTTTGAGCTTTTGAATGGAATTTTTATGCGTAAATATTTTTTATGATATAAAGTGGTCTGTTTTGGGTTTGTATAAAAATTTTGGATATGTACATTCCAATGATTCCCAAAGCGCATACAATAATGCCTAATGCTAGCATTATCATTATCATTAGCGAAGTATATCCGATTAAAATTTGTTCGGGAAATATTAATTTTCGTATCACAATGAATACAATTCCTAGAATGCTTGCCAAAGTAATTAAAATCCCTAAATTGAACATCATTTTGAGGGGAACAACCGAAAAAGAGGTAATTGCCTCAGTAGCAAGCTTGATGCGTTTCATAGCCGAATAGGTACTGTTTCCTTTTCTTTGCATTTTCAAAACCGGAACTCCAAGCTGACTAAAACCAGTCCAACTCATCATTCCAGCCAAAAATAGGTTTCTATCGCCTAGCGAAATTAAATTTTCCACATACCTTCGGCTCATTAATCGTTCGGTAACTACATTTTTGGGAATATCTAAATTGCCCAGTTTATTTATCATTTTCCAAAATAGTCCTCCTCCTTGTTTTTCTATAAATCGCCCTTTTCGAGTTTCTTGAAAACCATAAACAACATCAATTTTTTGTTGTACAATTTTATCATTAAAAGCGATTATTGTTTCGGGCGAAACTTCTAAATCACAGTCGGTTAAGTAAATATATTCTCCCAAAGCAAAATTCAAACCCGCCATTATAGCGTAATGATGTCCGAAATTGCGCGACAAATCAATTAGCTTAACTTTATTGTCTTTTTTGCGTATCTCCAAAACACATTCCACCGAGTTATCTGGCGAACCATCGTTTACAAACACAATTTCATAATCATTGGTTATTTTATTAGCGTTTGAAGAGATTAATTCGTAAAATTCATTTACGTATTGCTCCGAACGATAAAGAGTTGTAACTATTGAGAGTTTCATTATTTGCTATGTGCGAGTTTATTGTTATCAAATTTTAAAAACTTTTCATAAATTTTGTAGCATTTTCGCCTTCATTAAAAATTAAATCCAAAATACTTACTCCGTGCTCGAAAGGCGGATAGAGTTGATTGTATTCTGGATAATTTGTATAATCCATCCAAGTTATTTTAATCTTTTCGTTTTCAAATAATTTTTGATTCAAATAACTTATAGCAGCAGGTCCCGAAATGTATTCGGTAGCATTTGCTTGCTTGCAAATATTCAAAAGTTTTTCAGTTCGTTCGCCTGTCAATTCATAATCAGAAGACCAAGATATTTTAGTTTTTATATTTAAAATTTTATTTATTTCGCAAATAAATTCATAATTTATTAAGCTCAAATACGTTTCGCTGCTATTGAGGTATAAATTTTCAAAAATAGGCTTGTATTCTTTAAAATAATTTGATTTAGAATAGGTTTGTTGCAATGTTTTCCAGTGTTTTGTACGCCATTGATTATTTAAAACTTGTACTTCGTTTATTTTATCCAAAATAGAATGCTTTACGGGTATCGAAAACCAAACAGCACCTTGTGTTGTTTTTATTTTGTTTCTATTTCGCCAGTCGTTTTTGGTAAATTGTACCGTATCATACAAAACAAACTCATCTACCCTATTTATCATATCAAAATATCCTTTCCAAGGAATATAGTTTGATTGTAAAATTGCTATTTTTTTCATTTTTTAAGACACAAATGCACAAAATAATTTGGTTTAATTCGCCAATTCGTGGTTTTTTAAAATTTTAAAACCACGAATGCACGAATTTTAATCGAATGATTCTTTTAAACAAGCATAAATATCAAGTATTTAAACAATTTTTTTTTACTAAAACTGCTTTAAAAAACGTACATCGTTTTCAAAGAATCGGCGCAAATCTTTAATTCCATATTTTAGCATTGTCATGCGTTCTATTCCCATACCAAAAGCAAAACCTGTATATACTTTGCTATCTATTCCATTGCTTTCCAATACATTGGGATCGACCATTCCGCAGCCTAATATTTCGAGCCAGCCGGTATGTTTGCATACATTGCAGCCTTTACCGCCGCAAAGCGAGCACGAAATATCCATTTCAGCCGATGGCTCGGTGAATGGAAAATATGACGGACGTAAGCGAATTTTTGTTTCTGCCCCAAAAATTTCTTTGGCAAAATAAAGCAAGGTTTGCTTCAAATCGGCAAAAGAAACATCTTTGTCGATATACAAACCTTCTATTTGGTGGAAAATGCAATGCGCACGTGCCGAAATGGCTTCGTTGCGGAAAACTCTTCCGGGCGAAATGGTTCTAATAGGCGGTTTTTGGTTGTCCATTACACGTACTTGCACCGATGAGGTGTGGGTGCGAAGCATTATATCTGGATTTTTTTCGATAAAAAACGTATCTTGCATATCGCGTGCAGGATGTTCGGCAGGGAAATTGAGTGCCGAAAATACGTGCCAATCGTCTTCTATTTCGGGACCTTCTGAAATAACAAAGCCCAAGCGAGTAAATACTTCTATAATCTCATTGCGCATGTGCGAAAGCGGGTGACGTGTGCCCAAATTGCTAGGGTAGGAGGTAAGGCTCAAGTCCAAATCGGCTTGCACCTCGTCGTTTTCCAATGCTATGCGCAAGTGTTCTATTTTCTCTTGTGCTTTGTTTTTGAGCACGTTGAGTGTTTGTCCCACTTCTTTTTTCAGCTCGTTGGGTACATTTTTAAATTCTACAAACAAATTAGAGATTTCGCCTTTTTTGCTAAGCATTTTAATTCTAAATTCTTCTAATTCGTCTTTGGTTTTGGCAAAAAAATGTTCTGTTTCTGCCAAAAGTGCATTTATTTTTTCTAACATTGGGATATATTATTGTTGCAAATTTTTGTTAAGTAATTAACCAAAATTAATTGTATATCAAATTTTACCAAATACTTAAAAATAAGTAAGTTGCGAAGGTGGTGCTCAAAAATAAAATAGCACCAGTGCTTATTTTTTCACTACTTTCATGCTGATTATTTTCACATCTTCAATGGGGCGGTCGCCTTTTGCTGTTTTTACCGATGCTATTAAATCTACTATTTCCAAGCCTTCTATTACTTCACCAAAAACGGTGTAAGCACCATCTAAATGTGGCGTTCCGCCTATGGTTTTGTAGGCATTTTTTTGTTCGGGAGTTAGTTTTTTGTTGGTTCGTTTTTCTATCATTTCAATCTTTGCATCGTCAAAAACTTCTCCTTGAACAATATAAAATTGCGAGCCCGACGAACGTTTTTCGGGATTTTGTTGGTCGCCTAGTCTAGCGGCAGCCAACACGCCTTTTTTGTGAAATCGGTTGGCTTTAAATTCGGCTTCGATAGTGTAATCGGGTCCGCCGTTGCCTAGCATTTGGTCTGGTTTTGCATTTTTTGATTCGGGGTCGCCAGATTGAATCATGAAATTTTTAATAACTCTGTGAAAAAGCACATCGTTGTAATATTTTTCGGCTACAAGTTTTAAAAAATTATCTCTATGCAGAGGCGTATCGTTGTAAAGTTTTACTTTTATATTGCCTTTTGAGGTTTCGATTAACACTATTTTTTCTTTTCCTGTCTTTTTTTGTGCATTGCAATTTACAAAAAACAGTGTAAATAAGGCAATTATCGAAATGCTAAGTATGTTTTTCATATTCATTTTACTGAATGAGTTATTGTTTGAGTAATGAATTTAGTTTTTCTTAAAAAAAGAATACAAAAATAGTATTTGTATTTAGAATGAAAAATTATTTTGTCAATTTTTATTGTGTTCTTACCAGAAGAGATTTGTCTTGGATTCTATCGGTATAAAGTATTCCATTCAAATGGTCTATTTCGTGTTGGAAAATGACAGCGGTAAAACCTTTGATTATTTCCACCTTGTTTTGTTGAGTAAAAGTATCGTATTCTATGGTTATTTCGCTGGCTCTAGCTACTGTGCCTCGGTAATTATCCACCGAAAGGCAGCCCTCCATGCCGTCTTTTTTTTCACCGGAATAGTTTTTAATTTTGATATTGAAATAAACCTCAAAAGGAGCACCTTCTTTGTCGAACCGTTGAACCCAAATAACGCTTCTATTTATACCTACTTGTGGCGCAGCAATGCCTATTCCGGGTTTGTTTGGGTCTTGTACCGTTTTGAAAAGAGCTTGTACAAAATTTTGTAATTCGGTATTTTCTGAGTCTGCATTTATGCTTTTACTTTTTTTGTATAAAACAATGGAATCTTGAGTATTTTCTACCAGTAAAACCCGCAAACGCCCTTCTTTATTAATATTTTGTATTATTTGAAGTTCGCTTGGTGTGAATCTACCAGTGGCACACGAACTTAAAAAAAACAGAATAAATAAATACAACGAAAGTTTATTTATTATATGATTTTTCATTTTCTTCAAATTTTAATGTTTTCGTATATCGGGATTAAATTCAGTTATGATAAGCTCCACGCGTCTGTCTTGCGCATTATCTTGGTTTCCAGTGGCTTTTGAATTACCAAAACCTAAAGGAGACATTCTAATTTTGGATATTCCTGCGGTAGCTAAATAGTCCATAACAACAACTGCTCTAGCTTCTGAAAGTTTCAATGCATCTACTTTTAATGCTTCGGAATTAGAAACATATCCTTGAACTTCAAATTTCACATCAAGGTTGTGCTTTAGTTTGGTTGCTATAATATCAAGCTCAGCTTTGGCTGCTTCTGAAAGAGTTGTTTTTTCGTTTTCAAAGAACAGATTGTTTGTTTTAATGCGTTCGCCTTTAATTATTGGGTCGAGGTTTATATTGCGAGTTATATAATCAAAAGTAGTTATTTGATTGACATTAAGTACCTCGTAATGAGTCCAATATCCAGAGAAAGAAACAGTTAAATTATAATCTTTTCCGGTAAAAAAAATGGTAGAATATTTACCTGTTTTTACGCTTGCCATTAATTCGCTAACTGTTTCTCCTTTTGCATTTCTTACCGAAACGGTTGCAAAAAGAGGCTCTAGCGTTTTAGAACACAATACTTCGCCTCGCAAGTTTGTTTGTTGAATTAAAACACTGGTGTCCAGCTTTATATCATTTTCATCTTTTTCAAATAGTTCTTCGTCTCTAAATACAATAACGGGTTTTTTCTCGTCAAATTCAAAGGTAACTTCAAATTGTCTGTATCCGTTAAAGCGTACATTGTACGACTTTTGGCGAAGCGTAAAGTTTTCGTCAAAAACATTGTTTATTTCTACCTTGTAGGTTTCGGTAACAGGAATTGTAATTTCAAAATAGCCCACTTCGTTGGTCAAGGTTGTGTAAGTTTGCTCATTTCCTGTAACTGTGATACGAATATTTCCCAACGAATACTGGTCTTTAGAGTATTTTGTTCTATTCAAAACAACACGCCCAAAGATTTTGTTTTTTTCTTTGAACGGAACATAAACGGTAGTATCTTTTTGTAAATTGAATGTATGTTTGTGTTCTTCGTTGTAAAAATCTTCATTTGTGTTGGTTAATAATTCATAATCAATATGATATTCACCTTCTGGCATATTTTCATAATAAATTTGACCTTCTTGGTTAGAAAGTAATTCGGTAG
>JFJP01020706.1_pt1 | contig 11161 bp, 10 predicted proteins | sample 431651 | NCBI WGS metagenome assembly JFJP01 (sample SAMN02602958, study PRJNA72255) | Microbial mat metagenome, whole genome shotgun sequencing project. | biome: fresh water; feature: sink hole; material: water; isolation source: purple microbial (photo- and chemosynthetic) mats found in... | reverse complement strand
GAATCGATGCCGCCGGAGAGCAGCGCGCCCATTGGCACGTCACTATCCATCGCCGCACGCACCACCGTGGACAGCAACTCCGCACAGCGCGCAGTCGCCTCGGCGACCGGCAGGTGGACGGTCGGCTGTGGCGGCCGCCAGTAGCACGACGTCTCTGGCGGGAGCAGCGGAGCGGCCAAGTCGACCCAACCGAGATGCGCCGCCGGCAGTTTGCTTATGCCCTGCCAGATGCTTGCGGGGGCCGGGATGTAGTCGAGATGCAGCAGCGCTGCGATGGCATTCCGGTTGATCGCCGGACGCGTGCCCAGAGCGGCGAGGATCGCCTGCGGCTCGCTGGCGACCAGCAGGGCGCCGTCGGCGTTGCACCAGTACAGCGGCTTCTCGCCGAAGCGGTCGCGCGCCAGCCACAGGCGGTTGCGCCGGCCATCCCAGCAGGCGATGGCGAACATGCCGCAGGCGTCGGCGATGGCGGCCTCGAAGCCATGGCGGTCGATGCTTTCGACCAGCGCCTCGGTGTCGGAATGCCCGCGGAATACCATGCCTGCGGCAATCAGGGTGCGGCGCAGCTCGTGGTGGTTGTAAAGCTCGCCGTTGAACGCAACCACGGTTCGACCCGAGGCCGAGACCATCGGCTGGGCTCCGCCGGTGCCGGTGTCGAGGATGGCCAGGCGGGTGTGCGACAACTCAACCGCGCCGTCGGGCGAGGCCCAGGTTCCGGCTCCATCCGGGCCACGGTGGCCAAGGGCGTCGCGCATCCGTCGCGCCGCCTCTGTGCGACGATCAGCAGTCCATCGGGAGATCACCGCTGCCACGCCGCACATGTCAGCCGTCCTCTCCGACGCCGGCGGCCTGCCGTCGCCGATCGCGGCCGATCAGCAGCAGCCGCGGGCAGCAGCTCACCGCCACCGCCGTTCCGAGCAGCCGGCGCAGGCCGCCCGCCTGCGAGCTGCGGACGAAGGAGGGCACGGCCCGGCGCATCGCTGGGGTGAGCAGTGTGCGCAGGGCCTGCTCGATCGCGTCCTCAGGCAGCCCGCTGCGCGCCAGCTGGACCAGGGCTGCGCGATCGAGGCGCTGGCGATAGCCATGCCACAGCCTGCTGGCGACCAGCGGGTTAGCCCATTGGTCAAGGACATTGGCGTCCGAGACGCTCGCCGCTCGGCGATCGTAGGTCATCAGGCGGTCCGGCAGGTTGGCCAAGCGTCCGAGTACCGCCAGCCGGCTCCACAGTTCGAAGTCCTGGGCCACGCGGAATGTCGGATGGTAACGCAGGCCGAGGTTGCGGAACACCATGGCAGGATGCGCGAAAGGGTTCCGTCCGGCGGCCAGGGCCCGGCGCAACTCACAGTCGGCCAGCGGTAGCTGTGGTCCGTCGGCGCAGCCGCCGCCAGGCAGGGCCTCGCGGAATCGGCAGCCGATCGCCACCAGCGAGGGTTCATCGGTCAGCCGGCGCAGTTGGACCGCGAGCTTCCCCGCGGCCCACAGGTCGCCCTCGTCGATGCGTGCGATCAGTGGTGCTGTGGCCGCATCCAGGCCGCGGTTCAGCGCCCGAGTGAGACCGAGGTTCGCCTCGTTCACCACCCAGCGGACGCGCCGGTCGCTAGTGTCGGTCGCCGCCTGTATGGCGCCGCTGCCACTGTCGTCGACGAGGATGAGCTCCAGCCCGACGCCCTCCTGTCCCAGGACTGAGGTGATGCTGGCGGACAGCCCGCCACGATCGCGGTGGACGCATAGCACGACGCTGACTTCCGGCGCAGACATTACTTAGATCCTCGTCCACGCAGCGGGGCAGATGGTGTCGTTGGCTGGGGTGGCCGCGGCGTACCAGCGGGCCGGCGCGATCACAACGCCATCGTCGCAGCGGCGCAGTCTAGCTGCCCACCAGCTCAGGCTGCTGTTGGCCAGGACATGGTGCCGGCAAGCGCGCATGATGTGCAGGTCCTCGTGCGGCCGTGCAGGGTCGCCGTCCACGAACACGGTGTTGGTTGGCCAGTCGAGCAGCGACCTCGCCGCCGTCGGCGCGTCAGAGAAGACGAAGGCCCTGCAACTCCCGGCCAGGCTGCGGACCCGATCGAGTGCGGCGCGGTAGTAGTCGGCGCCGTGGATACCATGAAAAGCGTTTACCACCGGGTTGCTGAGGTAGTCCCCCCGCCGCACGTGGACCATGACCGAGGGGGCGCTGGCGGCAAGTTCAGCCAGGGTCGCGACAGCGGCGGGAGGCGGCTGGGCAAGTTCAAAGGCAGCGGCGATCTCGGTCGCGATGCCGAGATGGTAGCGCTCGTCTTGCCAGTAGCCCTCCAGGTAGGTGCGACGTATCTCCCCAACAACCTCTGGGCGCCACACACCTTCTTGCTCGACGAACCAAGTGGCTGGGGTCCAGCGGCGGCCGTGCAGCCGGGAGACGAGGCGCATCCCAAGGTTTCCGAGAAGATTCGCCGACCAGCCCTGGGCGGCAGCGATTTCGGCGGAGTTGGCCAGGTGCAAGGGCTGGGCGAAGGCACCTAGTCCGTAGGCTCGTTCACCGCCGGGTGTAAAGGTAGTGGCGTCGAGCAGCACGGTCTGTCGGCGAACCTTCGCGACAGCGATGGCGAAGGCAGCCTGGAACAACTGGTTGCCCAAGCCACCGTTGAGTTTGACTACTGCTGGCGATCGCACCTGGGAGGTCATCATCCCCGTGCTTCAGGTCTGGCAAGCCGACGGCGCATCCCAGCCCAGGCCCGCGGCAGGAAGGAGCGCCAGTCCGAGCGGATGGCAGCGTGGGATCGTAGGGTCAGCATGCGGGCTGCGCTCTGCGGGACGCCGGCCGCGATATGGGCGATGTGGTGGAACAGGTTGTGCCGTCCAAGGACGTCACTACGCACTCGGGACAGCGTGGCGGTGTGGACGCTCCAGGCATCGCTGGCGATCAGCGTGGTGGTGGACTCGACAGCGCGGTCCAGGTCAGACAGGTCGATGACCGGCAGGGACGGCCAATCGAGGATGCCTGGCGCATCTGGGGCCCCGGCGTAGATCGGGCAGGACCAGCCGAGGAAGGCGTCCCACAACTTCTCGGAGACATATCCGGGATGGATCGAGTTCTCAAGGACGAGATGGTAGCGGTAGCGGTCGATGGCCTCGGACTTGTCGGCAATCGCTCGGAGGCCGGCACCGAATATGTCAAGGCGGTCACCCAGCCGGGCCTTCAGGCGGTCGATGAAGGCCAGCCGGCGCCGGTGTCCTTCTGTGTGGGTCTTGTTGGAGCAGACCACCGAGACAAGCCGGTCCTTGGCCGGCCTCGCCGCAGCGACCAGACTCGCGTGGGTATGGACGGGAGTGAAGCTGCGGTTGTGGTCGACGCCGTAGAACCACGGCAGCCAACTATGCGAAGGCCGCAGCTGCGGATGCACGAGGTCGTTTCGGAAGCCATGGACGGCGTCGAACTGGCGGAGGAAGCTGGGATGGTACCTTGGCACGATCCCCTGAGGTTCCCCGGGGATGAAATGGCAGGCACGGCAGGGGATGCACTGCCCATCGCGTACCGTGTCTTCGAAGACTATGACGAGATCGTAGGTCGTACCGGGCTCGATCCGATCGACGTCGACAATGACGCCAGCGGGCAGGCCCGACTCCGGGATCTGCCTGGCCCAGGGCCAGTGCGGGCAAGTGGTCAGAAGCAGGGCTCTCATCGGTCTTCCGCCACCGCCTGGCGCAACAGCCGCAGTGCCAGCACCGCGGCCACGGCGGCCACGACGGCTTCGCCGGCTATCACGGCGGTCGGCGGCACATTGACTCCGTTCCTGGCCAGCATCCAGCTCCCGCCGCACACGGCCAGGAGTACGGTGGTTGGAGAGATCCGGGCCACCGCCTCGCGCAAGGCGGTTCCGGCACCCAAGCGGCGTCCCAGCATGGCGAGGTAGGCGAGCAGTCCGCCGACCAGGGAAGTGACCAGGATGCCGCCGGCCGGGAACGGGGCCAAGGCGCAGGTCACCGCTACCACGGCGGCGATAAGCGCAGGTGCCGTTGTGCGATGTGGCTGGTTATCGATGTGGCAGAGCAGGTTGAACGCGGCACAGAGCGATACCAGGCAGTAGGCCAGACTGCCCCAGAAGATGTAGGAGCTGTATGCTCGATACTCCGCCGCCAGCAGGATGCTGCCGATGAGATCGTGGCAACACAGGCAGGCTGCTGGGCTGAACAGGAGCAACGGCAGCAGCCGGGCGAGATAGCGGTTCCACGCCTCCCGCCCCGGGTTGCCGACGGCGGCGCGGAGGAAGACGGGCTTGAGGAAGTCGTTGACCAGGGCATCCCAGGCGGAGTGCAGGCTGATCCCGATCCCCGCCGGCATGGCGACGAAGGCCAGGCTCTCGATCCCCTCGCGATACTCGATGATGTAGCGCCAGACGTTGGTGACCACCCAGAAGGCGGGATTCGCTACCATGAGCGGCAGCGAGAACGCCACCGCATCCGCGAGAGTAAGCCTCGCTGCTGCATCGGGCTGCACCCGGGCGCTCCATTTGGCGAGCAGCACCAGGCCGACGCCGGTGGCCAACCCGCCGGAAGCACATGCGGCGAACAGCCACTGTTCGGCGGTGACCGGCTCGCCCTGGCCGGACAGCGCCAGCACCAAGGGGAGGGGTGCAGCCGCGGACACGGCGCTAAGTGTGAAATAGGACTGCTGGCGCTTGAGGATGTTGAGTAGGAAGAGCAGGGCTGGTCCACTGGAGGCGGACAGGGCGTAGACCCACCACGCCAGCGAGACCTGCCAGGACGGATGGCCGCCGGCGAAGTACGGACCCGTCAGCAACGGCAACGTCGACCAGACCGCCGCGCTAACCGCGACAAGAACCAGATATCGAGCGAGATTGGCGACCAGCATGCCTTGCTCGTTCCACGCGGCAGCCCGAGCGAAGAGCAGGTTACCCACTGGCGCGATCAGCAGTAGCGTGCCCAGGCCGATGGAAGCGAGGCCAAGGTTCAACCGTCCTACCTCCTCAGGAGGCAAGATCTCGGTCAGCAGGCGCGCCAGGACGGCGGTGGCGGCGACGGCGGTCAGCTTGGCAGCCAGGGCGAGGCTGAACACTCGGCCCGGGCCCATGCTCAATCCTCCACGAAGCGGACCAGGTTCCCATCGGTCGGGTAGCGATGGCGGCCGTCCTCCGACAATAGGGTCCGATCGTCGGCCCGCACGAGCCCGCCCCGGCTGGTCGGGCAGCGCATCAAACCCAGGAGTTCGTCAAGCGTGGCGAAGCGTGGCGCCGCTCGGCGGGACCGGCGCAGCCGGCGGAGGGACCGCACCGCCCGCTTGGCCATCCCTCCGACCACTCGACCGATGCGCTTCCGGGCCGATTCGGCGATTTCCTCCTTCAGGCAGCCCAGCAGCCTGCCCAGGCGATTGCTCCGGGCGATGGCGGCCAAGCGGTCGCATTCGGCCGGGGTAGGCAGAATCTCCTCCAGACTGGCGGCCTGACGATGGCGTAGAGACCCGGTCCACGCATGGCGGACAACGAACAGCGGCCACGTGCGGCGGATCAGATAGTGGTCGCTGAGGAGTGCGAAGTAGATCGGACTGAGTGTGTTTGACAGGGATGCCCCAGTGCCCTTGGGGAAATAGATCAATTCTCCATCACGAACGGTGATGTACCAGCGATGCTCGCGCTGATCGAGCACCGCCTCCAGCAGCGGATTGGGGCAGTCGATGAAGCCGGATTCGGCGACCCGGGACATCTCGTCGAGCATGCCGGCGAGATCGACGGCGTGCTCGATGACATGGCAACTATAGCAGTGTCGAGCAACCTTGTCTTTGAACGGGAGGTTCTCCCCAGCGGCGATGATCAACGGACGTTTGTCCCGGTGCAGCGCCTCGCCGCTGCGCTGCTCCCGCGGGTCGACCAGGTAGCGGTCGAGGAGGATGTCGGCTTGTGGCCAGGGATTGGCGCCTGAGCCGATTTCCAGAGTGGGTTTCATCGCGACAGCTCGTTTACGGCAGGGAGGGGGATTAGCATCGGATGGCTTCGACGATCGCGCAGCCATAGCGGCAGCCATAGCAGGCCTCGGCCTCGGGGCCGGTCCACGGCTGGTCGTCGTGAAGGTCGCCGGCGTCATCGACATAGCTGAACCTGCGCATGGCGAACCGTTCGGCCAGCAGTTCGAGGAGTAGAGGCAGGGAGAACACGCGCTGGGCGTTATACTCGATGCGCGAAGGTCCCATTGGCACAGAAAGGTACAACGTCCCACCAGACCGCAGTAGAGTTGCGAGCTGGGTCAACCCACGGCGGTGCCCAGACGGGTCGAGACCGTCGCCGTACCGGCCCATTCCGAAGTGCTCGAGCGCGTGCAGGCAGGACAGCGACGGCGTTCCGCCGGCGAGGTCGGGCGGCAGCGGCTGGGTGAGGTCGGCACGGCGGAAGACGATGTTGCCAGCCGTCGAACGGATCTCGCGGATGTCGAGGACTTCGATTTGCCGAAAGGAGGCTACGTGGGCGACGAAGCCGTCCACGCGCGAACCGACATCGATGTGCCGGGATGGCGCGGCGAGAAATATCCGCCGGGCTACCAGCAGGTCTTGATGGAAGTAATGGCCGCTGGCGGAGCCGCCTGGATCGCGGGCATCGAGCAGACAGGGCCAGGAGGCCGCCCAGGCCAAGGGCTCGCCCGAGGCGGCATGCATCTGGCGGAAACGACGGTGCTGGCGAACGAAGCCGGGGAACCGCGCCAACGCACGCAGTCCACGCACGGGGTCGAGTCCCATAGTCTCCAGGGTCCGGCGAGTCCAACGCAGCATCAGCCCACGCGCTCCGCCACGACGTGCCAACCATAGCAGGCCAGTTCGCCGGATTTCGTGTCGTCGCGACGGCAGTGCGCCAGGTGTCGCAGCAGCCACAGTTGTGCGATCCGGGTCAACGGGCCACACGGGCGGCTGGCGTATCTCCGGCTCGAGTCCGGCAGGCGGTAGAGCTCCTGGGCGACGACGTCGAACCAGCTCCCACTGGGCACCGCTTCTATGATGCGCAGCCCATGCCGTGCACAGGTGGTCTCATACCAGAACCGGTTGAAACCGGTCGAGAAATGGAATGGGGCGAAGTGCGTGAGGCTGGCGAACGGTGCTGTCAGGATGAGCCTTCCCCCCTGACGCAGCAGGCGGGCGAATTCCCGGATTGCCAGGTCCGGTTCAGGCAGATGCTCCAGAACCTCGGTGCACATCACGGCGTCGAACGCACCATCCGGTTCGGGGATGGCGGTGATGTCGCAAACATGGTCGAGCTTGCCGTAGGCGAACTCGCCGGTCTGTAATCCTGAGCCGTCGCCGACACCGTCGTACCGGGCGAAGTCCTGGCTTAGGTAGCGCAGGTGGCGGCAGTGGGTTCGGTAGCGCTGCGGGCCGGCGCCGGCGTCGAGGATGCGGCTGTCTGCAGGCAAGGCGGACAGCTTGGTCCTGACCCACTCTTCGCGTAACGTCTCGTTGTCCCGTCCAACGTCTGCGCAGATCCAGCGGCGGAGGCGGGATGCTAGATTGCCCATGCGTTTACTCTGCGGCGTTGCAACTGGCGTGGTCCGCGAAGGCGATGGTACAAGTGAGGAGCATGCGCAGGTGGAGGGCGTAGGTCATCTGGACCGGCGCAGCCTGCTGGCAGGGGCGCAGGAGGCAATTGGCGGCCCGGCGCCAGCGAGTCACCTGCGCTCCACTACCGCCAGAGCATGGTCGCTCGCCCCCAGCCAATGCGGCGAACGGTGGTTAATCGTCACTCGCCGCACAGGCGGCAGCCCCAGCCCTCCCAGCCCCCGAGCCGCCAGCCAGGCGAGATTTCCCGCATGTTCGACCATTCGTCGCGGCCACGGCCGCCGGTGGTGTTGCAGCCGGGTCCATCCGGCCACCTGCAGGCCGGCCATCCGGGCGGCGTGCTCCATCGCCGCCCGGTCAAAGAACCCGACGTGCTCAGGATTGGCGACGTACCAGTAGGTCGGGCCGGTCACCCGCCAGGTCCATGACTTAGGGTCGCCGCTCATGAGCAGGGTGACCCCGCCGGGACGCAGGCGGGCGGCCAGCGCGGTGAAGAAGGCGCCAGGGCGGTAGAGGTGCTCGATGACGTCGAGGGCAAGGATGGCGTCGAACTGCCTGTCGCCGGCGAGCTGGTCGAGGGTCGGGGCGAGCACCTCGACGCCACGCGCCGCCGCCCGTCCCGCCGCCGATACTGAGGGCTCGACCCCGAAGCGACGCCAGTCACCCGGGACCGCGGCAAGCATCGAGCCGTCGAAGCAGCCGACGTCCAGCACGCTGGCTGTGGTGGGCAGGCGGCGCGCCAGGATCTGGCTGATGCGACGGGTGACGTGACTGCGGGCCTTGCCGTCATCCGGCCACCAGTCGCCGCTGTTGGCGGCATACGCGGCGGCCAACGCGGACTCATCCGGCCGGGCGCTCTTCCAACGGTAGCTGCAGGTGCGGCAATGCAGCAGGCGGGCAGGCGGGATGTCGAGCCCACCGACGGTGCGGCCGGGTGGCGGCACCTGGCCCAGATCGACCGGGGCGTCGGCGTTGCACAGGGGGCAGAGGAGCGCGTCCGGAGGGCTCACGGGTGGGCGGCAGCCTCGCCAGCGGGCACGCCTGGGCTAGTACGCAGGATGCGGCGGCCCAGCCACGCCAGGGGGAGGACGATGGTCAGCAGGGTGACCAGGGCAGTCGCGGCCGGCAGACCGGCAGGTCCGAACCAGTGACCCAGCAACGGCTTCATCAACAGGGTGCCGGCGAGCAGGGCCAGGCCGCACCAGGCCTGGAAGGCGAGACGCCCGGCCCCGTTGCACAACATCGAGGCGGCATGGGCGAGTCCCATGACCAGCACGGCTGCCGCGCAGGCCAGGAGCGTTGGCAGGTCGATGGTGAAGCCCTGCCCGATCCACCAATGCAGGAGCAGCGGCGCGAGCAGCGGCGTGGCCAGCAGGCCGATCAGGCCGACAAGGGTGACCGCGGCCAGCGATCGGTAGAAGGTCCGAGCCGCCCAGGCCGAGTCGCCGCGCGCCAGAGCTTCGCCGTAGGCTGGCCACAGCGGGGTGAGGGCGAGGCTGATCAGCACAGTCGGGATGACGAACAGCCGCTGCACCACCGCCAGGTCGCCAGCCGTGCAGGTGGCTGCAGAACACGGCGTCGAACGAGTACGCGATGGCGGTCGAGGCCTGGATGGCGAGGAAGAGCAGACCGCTGCGCAGGACCGGGGCGGCAGCGGCGGTGTGCAGGTCGCTGCGTTGCGGCCGCAGCCACGGCTCGCTGCGCCGCAGGAGGGTGGTCAGATGCAGGGCCTGGATCAGCAGGGGCGGGCCGAGGGCGGCGACGAGCAGGACCGGCACGCCGGCGCCACGGTGGACGGCGGTCAGCAGCGCCAGCAGGCCGAGCAACTGGCCGGAGCCTTCCCACAGCGCGGCGAGGTGCCCCTGCTGCAGGCCAAGGCGGATGCGGGCGGCCAGACCGGTCGGCACGGCCAGGACCAGGGCGCCGAGCGCGACAGCGATGGCGGCGGTCGCCTCGCCCGCGGCGGCGGTGCCAGCGACGCCCAGCAGCCGCGGCCAGGGGAGGGTCGGGAGGAGGATGGCACCCAGGAGCAGCAGCCCGGTCGCCAGCAGCCCCGTCGCCAGCAGCGCCCCGCCGACCAGCCGCCGCGCCCCGTCGCGGTCCTCGCGCCCGACCGCCTGCGCCAGCAGCGTGGTCAGGCCGTTGCCCAGGCCGAGGTCGGCGAAGGCGAGCAGGGCGTTGATCGCGGTCAGCACCGCCCACAGGCCGTAGCGCTCCGGTCCAAGGTGGGCGTAGAGCAGCGGCACGGTCACCACCAGGGTGACGAGCTGGATGCCCTTGGCGCCGACGCCGAGGATGGCGCTGGCCCCGGCACGGCGCAGACGCTGCTGGCCGCGCTGGGCCTGATCGGTGGTCATCGGGGGCCAGCGTGCGGCCTGCCGGAGGGAGGCAAAGGGGGTGGCGGCCGCCTCGGGTCCAGCTCGGCCGGGCACAGGAGGTTGTGGTGTGGCCTGCGCATGGGTCCGTATTGGCGCAATGGGTCCATGTGGACCCACCATGCGCCATGACGAGACGCTTCAGCCGGCACGGACGATGGACCTCGGTCCCCCCGCGGCTGGCTGAAGCCAGCCGTCCGTGCCGGCTTCAGCCGGCTGAAGCCCGCGCTACGGCGCTACTGCCGCCACAGCTCCAACCCGGCCCGGGCCACGGCGGCGCGGTTGAGGCAGATCTTCACGTCCAGCACCGCGGCGCCCGCCGGCAGGGCGCCGGCGAGGGTCGCCAGGGTCAGGGCCCGGAACTGCTTGTGGGCGACTGCCAGGATGACGGCCTCGGCCGCCGGCAGGGGTTCCAGCGGGACCAGGGCGAGGCCGTACTCGTGCCGGGCCTCGGCGGCGTTCCCAGGCTGGTGTTCAATGCGGGGGGGGCGGACACGCCCCTCAGTCGAGGCAAGGGCCAGTCAGCCGAGGCGCGAGCGCGCGAGGTCGGCCTCGGCCGCGGTGAGCGCGCCGGTGGCGGCAAGGGCATCGATCTCCGCGCGAGCCTGGTCGATGGTCAGACGGTCCTGGGCGACGCGGAAGCGGATGCTGGCGACGATGCCTTCAGCTCTGCCCTCGGCTTTGCCTTCGGCTTTGAGGATGGCGAGGATGTCGAGCATGGCGGCGTCCCTGTGCAGGTGTTCGATGAGGCGCTGCTGGTCCCTGGGGCGCATCTTGAACAGCATCTGGACCAAGGGAAGCAGCCAGTGGAGATGTTCGATCGGGCCAGGGGCGTCGGCGAGGCGGCGGAGGGCGCGCAAGGCGTCTCCGACCGGGTCGCGCGAGGCTGGGATGGTGGCAAGCACGATGGCGACCCGGGTGCGTGGCGCTTCGGCGGCGGACGGGGTCAGGCGGACGACGTGGGCGTCGAGGGCGATGGCGGTCCAGCCGGGGACGCCGATGCGAAGCTGGCCGTCGATGGTGAAGGGACGCTGATCGGCGACCAGGATGACGGGCAGGATGGGGAGGTCGGGGTAGCGGGCGACGAGCTCGCCGACATAGCGCAGGACGCGGGGGAGATCGACCTTGCGGGCGTCGCTCCAGTGTTCGACCAGGAGTACGGCGGCCTTGCGGCCGTCGGCCCAGGTGAAGCGGATGGCGCAGTCCATGTGGCGACCACGACGCTGCAGCAGCACGGGCAGCGCCTCGGTGG
>JFJP01040479.1_pt1 | contig 11163 bp, 20 predicted proteins | sample 431651 | NCBI WGS metagenome assembly JFJP01 (sample SAMN02602958, study PRJNA72255) | Microbial mat metagenome, whole genome shotgun sequencing project. | biome: fresh water; feature: sink hole; material: water; isolation source: purple microbial (photo- and chemosynthetic) mats found in... | reverse complement strand
CGTAGTAGTAGTAGTAGTTGTAGCCCTATATCCAAATTAGTTTCCTATATATAGTGTGCATAACGAGTATGACTCACTGAAGATATTTTAACTTTTAACACTATTACAGTACTACTTACTGTATCAATTACGGAGTACTCAAAAATCTTCTGCTCCGATGGCTCGACTACAACTACAACTACTACTACGATTAAATCTTGTACACACACATTGATTTTCCAGTGGTCGAAAACAACACAGTGACCTTGATGATCGTTTTATCATTTTTTGTTTCTTGATTTCTGATTTCATCATCTCCAACATGGTCACAAAACAAATTTCTTGCGAGAAACAATCCAAATCATGAAAACTGATAACACTATCAACCAAGAGATCCGATACAAAACTCGGAAAAGTTCGCACTCTATTACACTCCTCTATGCGACGGCTGGAATGATAATGCTCTCTTTGACTCTCCTACAAATTTCACTTGTTCGCCATCGCATTGATCTGATGAATAGCGCTGAGTCACCTGTGACACGCATGCCAACACTACGCTCCAGTTCAAAGAGATTGTTGAAAACAGTTCAAAAAGGAGACGATGCTTTGGTGGTTCGCAACAAGCCGCTCCTGCTACCTTGGAATGTCGCCCAGAAGACGCGGCGACCAGCTCCCGTCGTCCCGGTCGACACTTCATATGTCTACAACCCTTCTGTCTTGGAGCTTTCCGATGGAAGTCACATATTCTCCGGACGTATGTCATGGCTTTATGGAGGAGGCTGCCATAAGTTCCAAGACTTGAAAAATCCTTTGTCCATGTATAATTGTCTCAGAACTCATATGGAAAGATTTACAGATCAAACGATCCTGGGCCGCTATTTGCCTTCCTCTGGCGAGCTTCTGGTGACATCTCCATCCAATGGCCATGACCAGAATGTGATAGAGTTCAATCCACTAGTTTCGGATGTTGAATCATGGAACGGTGGGCCCGGATGGTTTGACACGCGCTTAATCTACCCCTATAGCCATCGCTACCCATTGAACAACAAAGGCAGTGACGAACAAAATGAGCCGAAGATCATCATTACCAGCCAGAACACAGAACTTCTTGGATATGACGATTGGCACGAGCTTAAGGGCACATCTACGCTAGGTCTTCAGTTAACATACATATCGACTGTAGATCCAGCAGATCTATTAAATGGACCAAAGGAAGGCAGTGCCCTACTGAATGGAAAACAAATGACACGCTGGCTGTTCTACGATGCAGAAATTGAACGTGAAGAGTTCGATAGAAGAAACAAGGGCCTTGGATGGACGCCAATTACGGCGGATGTCGCCAGACTCAAGTGCAAGCAGCGTCCAAGTGGCCTAACGCAACTTCCATTCGATCCCGAGGAATCAAGTATGCACAGAAGTCCTCATGTAGATGATAATCATCGTCGCTTGGCAGCCCTAGAGGGTGACGACTGGTTTATGATCAAGGACAAGAACTGGGCCCCGTTCGTTTATCAGGAAAAGATATTGTGGAGTTACAGTATTGAACCGCATGTTGTGTGCGAGAACGACATTGATATATCTCATATTGATGCGAAAGACGTAGATTGTGTCTTGTGCATCGCCAAGTACAACTCGAGCTCAACGGAGGTCTTCGAAACGTTCTACGGTACCATTAAGGACCAAGGATACAATGACGTCGTTTCTCATTTGAATGGTGCACCGTCATATTACATTGAAGAGAAAAATGTTTACCTTGGCTTGTTACACGTTATCAAGATGACGTACGGGACGGATGCCGTCGGGCGGCCGGAGAAGAAAAGAACCTATGAGCACCACTTTTATATCACTGAGGCCGAGGCTCCATTTCGCGTCTTGGCTGTCGCCCCACAACGTGTGCCACTCCAGCGGTCTCGTTGCTGGTCACCCTGGTTTAAAACGGACGACATTGTCGACAGCGAGTTTGCTATGTATATGCAGTATCATCCCGATCGTCCTGGTCGGGAGATTGTCATAAGCTATGGCGATGGCGACCGTTATGCACGAGTTGATACCTTTAGTATGACTCAAGTGTGGGACACTTTTGATGAAGAAACCTTTTCTTCTTCCATATCTTAATTGCTAACAAGTAGATGCAATGATTTAGTTTTCATTCAGTCAGCCTTTTATCAAGCAATAAGGCCTTCAATTAGACCACATCCTTATTGAAACATAAAGCCCTCTAAATTTAGATATTTTATATCTATAAAGTGCAGCCTAGCTACCTGAAAAAGACCAAAATCAAAAAAGGTCTTACTCAGGCAGCAAGGGACCATTGATTCATTTCCAGTAAGGCTGTCTCTTCTTCTCTTGGTCAGGGCAAATTTTTAATGAAACAACCCCAATATTAAGTGATGGGTGGCCCTTAATTGTTTACTTAGGCTCTTTATAAACCAGTTATATGTTCATACTGTCAAATAAGGTATGGTGTTAGGCATAATTAGTAAAGATGACAAATATTGTGCTAGTAGACTTCCCCCTGTATGCTTCTATGGCTTACTGCTTACCAATGATCTGGACAATGGCACATCTCCATTTGCAAAATTCTTCCAAATAAAACTCCCTCCACTATCACTAAGTGTCACAAACAGATCTATTGAGTTAGGGCTATAATTGACAAAAAGAATCTGGGCTATTGACTGAGTCAATCTTGCAGTACAACAATGTCTCACACCCCTCAGACCAACCTGTACAGAGCTCTAATGGAGCAATGCCACAACAAAGAAGATGATGTAATTGTTCCAAGGAATCACAGTCACCAAATCAGACTATAGACACTGACAATGTCAAGGAATTTGGCAAAAACCTAGAAGAAATCATGGACAAATCAAAGACTCTGGAGGAGGAGATCACTTTCATCCCAGGTGGGTTAATCTTCCACTTGGCACATCAAACCTTTACCACCAAGGACCTCCATATATGGATCTCCCCTTCATTTTTTGGGCCTTTACCCAATTGCCACTACCAGCCAAACTGGAGAAATCAACTGATGCAGTCTTTGAAGCAATATATGAGTTCCTCACAGAAATGCAAAGAGGCTGACAAGAAGTTTACAGTGTTTCCTCATCATCTCTCCAAGTATGGCACCTTGTACAACATACCAAAGCAATCCATGACCCCAATAGCATTGCAACTGAAGTTGGCAATCGGTTAGATTACTTTCCTCAAGCCAAATTGTACTTCCAAGGGAGAGGCCTCTATACTTTGGCCCCTTTTGGGTTGCAGCATTCCATTGCCAAAAATCCTAAAAACCTTGCAAACTGGTTCTGCAAGTCATCAAATATAGGTATGGCCCATCTGATTGATGAGACCTTTGGCAAAAATCCTCAAAAATTTGTCAACTACATGCATCAGCTCAGTTTGTCTAAACCACTTGGCTTTACAGATGGTTGGTGGGGGGCACCTTTGATTAAGGATCCTAGGAGTCCTGGATGGAGTGGAGTTACCTTGCCTTGGATGTCTATTGGTTATGAATTAAGAATCAGTTCCCTGCATACACTCACCCTATACTATGCAGTAGCAAACAGTGGCAAGATGATCCAGCCTATGATTGTCAAAAGGATAAAACAAGCTAATAGGACCATCAAGGAATTTAAAGCGGCTGTACTCAACAAAAGGATATGCAATAATGCCACACTACAAAAGCTCAAGACCATGCTAGAGGGTGTGGTGGAGTGCAGTAGTGTGAGCAGGTTTGGACATGGCTTTTACCAAATTGCAGGCAAGTCTGGAACAGCTAACAAGGTGGTCAATCAGCAATCCAATTGGAATGCCCAGTATTGGTGGGATGGTTACTCTTCTCAAGAAACAATATTAATGTGGGAATTATGAAAAGAGAGATATCAGTGTTCATTGGTGACATTCCAGTGGGATTTTGCTCCTAGAAAGAAAATCAGGTTTGAGTGCTACATGTATATGTGGATGAATTATATGCCATAATTGCCAAACCTAAACTAATGAAAGTTTATACAGGCAAAACTGTCATCTCAATCACCTGCATATCAAGAAGATCCAGGATCACCCAAACTTCCAAGATATGGTGAGCTGTTCAGCTTACCAGATTACAAAGATTTGGATAGATCAATCAGATCCTGGATCAGACTTTAGTTTAGTTAACCTTTGATCTAAGCTCACAACATTCACATTCAAATAGAAAGCCTCAGCACATCTCAACCTAGCATCCTTCACTTATTTGCTGTGTCCACTTGTTGTTGTCCTGTTTATTTCTTTGAGACCCTGGTCAGCTGTTTGCCTTGTTTGTTTTGTTTGAAGTGCCAAGTCCCATCCACTTGTGTACCATTGCTGGTCCCTGTGGATTTCAACATGCTTCCTCTGCACTATACCATCCAGTTGGAGTCCATTGACCCTTCTGCATGTAGTGCATTTCTGTCAGTTGTTCCTTGCTGTCTCTTCCATGCAGAGAACCTCTGAACTGACCCACCAATTTGCAAAATGCTTGCTCATGTGTCACATTGTCAAGTGTGTCATTGTTGCTTTGCCATTGTAGGCACCACAAGTAACTGTCAGTGTCCCACATTGACAATCATCATTGCGTTGCCAGTCTGATCACATAGCTTGAGTGTTTCAGTTGCTGTGCCATGTCCTATCTTGCAATTCAACAACCTGGTTTTCAGCATCATCAATTGTCCAAGTGTTGCTGTTGCTACCTCTGCATTGATTGCCTAGTGTCACTGTCTCCACAATGGTCACTGCCCTCTCAGAGAGCCTGCCACTGGAGCTCTGACCACCCATGTGTTTGTCAGGTTGTGCACATCTAAGTCAATGCCCTAACTTTGTCATGGCACCAGTCATTGCCACAACCCAGTCAAAAACCACATCCACAACTGCAGTCTGAATTGCCACACCAGTGTCCGGACTAGCCAAAACCTCCCACTTGCCATAACCCAAGTCAAGGGGGGGGTCAAAGGAGGGCATCCAATTTCACAAAGCCATCCCAGGTGAGCCAGCACATCTGAAACAAAGCTGATCTTTGTAAATCCTTTTGAGTTGGATTGGCATCAACCCTAATGCAAAGTCTAAATGGCAGCACCCTGCCCCCCACTGGACTATCTATCTGGTCCTCAGTGAACTCTACCAGCAGAGAGTGTCATTGAAGTGTGCCCATGAACCAGTGAACAGAGTCCAGGATCCTGGCAGCAAGGCAGGGACACACACTGTCATCATTGATGTATCTTGAGTGACAAGAACTTGGGTGGCTTTCTGTAGGGTTGGGATTCTCCCTTCCTACTTTGAATAACCTGGTTGGTAGTCCTAACCAATTGACAGTGCTGTAGTGGGATGAACATGAAATACAGGGCATGGGCCTAAAGTGCATCAAGTGACCAGCTTGGCAGTCCAAGTGGCCATACATCCAGACAAGCTTCAGCAAGACCAAGGGAGGTTTTGCATAGTCTGAGGTTTACCAACAGGGCTCAAGTTTCAAGTACTACGTGGCCCAAACCAACTCACAAGCAGGAAGAGGGTGCTAACAACATGCAGCAAGAGCAGGACAAGCCGTTGCAGCAGCCCAAAGAGCAGCAGGCACTGCTGCCAGAGAAGCCACATGCACAGCCAGGCAGTACACAGTTGCAGCACCAGCCCAGGCAGCAGCAGTTATGCAAGCAGCAGAAGGGATAGTCATCCAGCTGCCACAGCATCCAGTCCAACCAGGACCACTGCAACAGCCACCTCCTCCAGGTCCCCAGCAAGGACTGCCTCCACTGGGACCACCTCCTGGACTGCCAGGACCTCTGGGACCACCAGCACAAAACATGGTGGCCCAGAATCCCAACAACTTTGTCTTGCTTTGTACTGGCCCCTGCATTGGTCAATCAAGGGGCCATCGACTATGCCACTGCTGATGGGATCAAACTGTGGAAGGCAGGCATTGAGCCACTCACAAAGGAGCAGTCCACACTCAAGGCCCACAAGTTCAAGGTCTTCCTTATGACCATAGCAGACCATGCAATGATGTGCAGTTGGGTAATATCCTCAATGTACCCATTGATGCTGCAGTCCCAGCAGGACCAACCTGGTCCATCCTCATGACTACAGCCAGGTCACCCTGGACCAAATCAGGGCTCATGCAACCATCTATGCCAATGCCCAGACTTGAGAGGCTCAGAACAACCTCATGCTGTACATATGCCTGACCACATTCATTTTGCCAGAAGTCAAGGCAAAGGACATGATCACCACCAGGATTACCACATTGGGTAAAACCCTATCAGAGTGGCATTCCTCAAGATCCTCATCCAAGAAGCCACATCAACACCAGGGTGACAGTCATGCACATCAGAGCCAAGCTCAGTGCATTGGACTCCTATATCCTGACCATCATAGGATGTGGCATCACCAAGTTCAAAGCCTACATCAAGGACTTAATTGACTCCTTGATGGCCAGGGGGAAAACCACTCAAGACCTCCAGGCAAACCTTTTCAAGGCATACGAGGTGGTAACCAACCATGAATTTGTTGCCTACATCCATAAGAAGGAGGATCAATATGAGGAAGGTGAGGACATAGACACTGACCTCCTCATGTTGCAAGCCAACAGCAAATTCAGAACTATGTTTGAAGCCAAGACATGGAATGCCCCTTCTCCCAAGGAGGAAATGATCCTTGCTTTGGAACCCAAATCCAAAAGCTGTAGAAGGAAAAGAAGAAGCCCAAGCAGGATGACAAGAAAGGCAGGGAAAAAGAAGGGTTCAAGAAAGGCAAAAACAAGAAGAAAAAGGACCTTGCAAAGTGGATAAAGTCCCCCTGCCAATGCCAACAAGCAAAGACAAAATTAAGACTGTCAAGGGTAAGGAGTATTTCTGGTGTGCCAAGCATGCCAGATGGGCTGGACATCACATCCACATGCCAAGGCAAAGGTCTGAACAAAGACCCCACAGCCAACCAAGAGCCACTACCCTTACCACAGACCACAGCACAACTGGGCCTCAGCAGGGCACTCTCTACCATTGCACTCTCTGACAGCAAATGATGGTCATGCCCAGGGGGTACCTTACCACCTGGCTGATGGCAACCATTGACCAGCTCTAGAAATGGGCTGGATCCTGTTTGCCACAGCCCTTCTGATCCCAGTTCCCTGCACCTCACACAAGCCACCCACCTACATCCCAAAGTCACAGCATTTGTCATACAAACAACTGATGGGACAATAGGGACAAGTGCTCATGTCCTGGATCAAGAAGGCAAGTGATGACATCACCAACTGGAGGGCTGCATGGCATCACAGACAAGTACTTCAATGCAACTGCACCATCACCCACAAACATTCTGCACATTGCACACACAAGCAACTGCAAGCCATCCTATGCTCCAAGTCCTTGCACTCACAGCAACAGCAGCATGCCACCAGGACTGGATCTATTTCAACATTGACTCCCATCCCATTGGCATCAACAACTGGTGCTCAGCCTGCATCTCCCACAACATTGCCACCTTCATAGACACCCCAAGACCCATCTCTGGATAAACATCTGGATAAACAAGGGATTTGGAGGGCCAGAACACAAAATGTCCAAATTGGCACAATCAGATGGTGATGGGAGGATAACCAGGGCATGATCCATGATCATACCATCCCAGACTTGTACTACATTCTGGATGGTAAAGTCCAGTTACTGTCACCCCAGCATTGGATGCAGAAGACCATGTCTAGACAAGAGCAGCACCAACACAGCCACTCCTGCATAATCAAGCATTACCACATTCAGCTGACTTGGAAGGACAAGTACAAATGGACTGTCCCCCTTGACAGCAGCAATGCTGGCACCTTCACCCTCACACTGGGCTACCATTGCTTCTCAGTGTTTGCTGCAGAAATGCATATTATCCCCAAAGATGAGGACAACCATCCCATACTCCTAACAAAAGGGGGGCATATGGATGTCAAGTGCATCCTGGGCTACAATGAGGCATCACTCAAATCCAATCCAATCCAAGTTGACTTTGACCTACAAGGACCACCATCATCTGAGCAGCAGTTCACACACAAAATAACTGAGATGGATGCCTCTGCTGAGTTCCTTTGCTATCATCAGCAATATGGACACATCTCACTCAAGTGTATCCAAGCCATGGCCAAATTGGGCATTCTACCCAGGCACCTGGCTACCTGCCCAATCCCAAACTGCCAAGCATTTTTATGGGAAGAACACCAAGAAACCATGGAGGTCCAAGACCTCAGATGAAGAGAGGGAGGCACCACCCAGTTGCTCAGCTGGGTGAATGCATCTCCATTGACATGATGACCTTGCCAACTCCTGGGCTCATTGCCCAAATGTTGGGCAAACCAACATGCAAGAGGTATTGCCATGCCACTGTCTACATCAACCAGGCAACTGGCCTGGGATTTGTCTGGCTCCAAAAGTCTGTCAACTTGAAAGACACCATGGAAGGCAAGATTGCATTCAAAAGATTTTGTAAAGAGCATGGGATCACCATCCAGCATTATCATGCGGACAATGGGATCTTCATCTCCAACACATGGAGACAATTGTGCTTACAACAAGGACTGGGCCTCACCTTTGCTGGAGTTGCAGTACACCATCAAAATGGAATTGCTGAGAGGTGGATCAGGGAACTCCACAAGATGATGTGCACAATGCTCATCCATGCTCATCACAGGTGGCCCAGTGCCATCACTCCAAATCTCTGGCCATACACACTGAGAATGGCAAATGATGCAATCAATGCCATGCCAAACCTTAAGTTTAAGGATACTTGAGTGCTCATTGAATCCTTCACAGGAACCAAGGTGGCTAGTAATCCTAAACACTGGCATTCATTTGGATGCCTAGCATATGTATTAGTGCAGGACCTCCAGATGGACACTGCCATCCACCACAAATGGAAATTGTGCTCACAAGTTGGCTTGTACCTAGGTTGTTCATCACAGCATGCAAGGGATGTCTCCCTGGTGCTCCACCTGGATATGGGATTAGTCTCACCACAGTTCCACATCAAGCTGGACTCCAACTTCCAAACTCTGAGGGAGCCAGGAGCCTGGATGTCACCATCCACATGGCAAATCAAGTGCAGTTTTGTCCAGCAGCCAACCAAGACCAGTCAATGCAACCTGGTTCCCAACACTGGCAGGACAACCAGGGCACTCCCAATGTGGCAACCAGAGGGAGCTCAGCCAACTGACAATGACAACCCACAGCCAGCACCAGCACCTGAACCTAACCAAGACTCAGAACCAGAACCACAGGAGCTCCCTCCTCTACAAAGGTCTAGCTGCCTCTGCCAATCAGTTGATCAACTGACCTATGCCATGACAGCTGAGCTCAATCATTCCAGCCCAGACTGCAAGGGAGAACTCTTCTGCATTAAGGTTCTATTCTTGGATGCCATTATATTTGCCACCTAGAAGGATCCAGACACCATGTACCTGCACCAGGCATGAAGGAGCCAGATAAGGACAAATTCATAGCTGCCATGGTGGAAGAGATGCATGCTCAATGCAATGGAAAGAACTTCTTGCGGATCCTGAGATCCAAGGTTTCAAAGGTGCCACTATCCTCCCAGCAGTCTGGCAAATGAAGTGCAAATGCTGGATCCAAACACAGGAAGTCTACAAGTGGAAAGCGCACATCAACATTGATGGCTCTTGCCAAGTCAAAGGGCGGGACTATTGGACACCTATGCAACAGTTGCAACATGGGGTTCCATATGTCTCGTTCTAGCCAAGGACATCATCCATAGCTGGCACTCCAAGCAGATCAACTTTGCCATGGCCTACACTCAAGCCCTAGTTGAAAGGGACATGTACATGGAAGTCCCTAAGGGTTTTGAGATTGAGGGAGATGGGGATTATGTCCTCCAGATCCACAGAATATCTATGGCCAAAAGCAAGAATGTTGCATCTGGAACAAGCATCTGGTGGGCAAGCTCAAGTCCATTGAATTCTGCCAATGCCAAACCAAGGAGTGTGTCTTCACCAGAGGCAAGGCAATCTATGTCCTGTACATGGATGACTCAATCCTGATGGGACCAGATTTTTGGGAACTGGACAAGATTATTGAGGACATGAAGAAGGTAGGCCTGGATCTCACAGTCAAAGGAGATATGTCAGACTTCCTTGGCATCAACAACTCCAACACCACAAGGATGGCACAGTCCACCTGACACACCTCACCTGATTGACAGCATCCTAGAAGAACTTGGCCTCCAAGCCAACAATGCCAAGGTCAAATCCATGCCAGCAGTCCCCAGTATGCTGCTTGGCCACCATGAAAATGCACCTCCACACCATGAAAGTTTTCATTACAGGCAGATCATTGGGAAGCTCAACTGTCTTAAAAAGAGCACCTGACTGGACATCTCCTATGCAACACACCAATGTGCCTGCTTTTCTGCCAAGCCAAAGCAACCCCATGCTGATGCAGTCAAGTGGCTAGGCAGGTACCTCAAAGGCATCAAGAACAAGGGGATGATCTTGAAACCAAAAGGAACTTCTTTTGATGTCTACCTTGATGCAGACTTTGCAGACAACTGGGACCACTCTGAATCCAAATCCAGGGACACTGCCTGCTCAAGACACAGCTACATCATCTTGTATGCCAGCTGCCCAATCCTCTGGGCATTGCAACTCCAAACAGAAGTAGTGCTAAGCTCCACAGAGAGCAAGTTCGTTGGTCTGTCAACTGCACTCCATGCAACTATTCCAATCATGGAGCTTGTCAAGGAACTCAAGGAGCAAGGTTATGACATGGTCTCAACCCAGCCAACAGTCCATTGTCAAGTCTTTGAGGACAACAGTGGCACCCTCAAGATTGCCAAAGTTCCCAAGATGCAACCATGCACCAAGCACATCAACATCAAGTTCCACCACTTCAGGGACTACATCAAAAGAGGCATAATCATGCTGCATGCCATCAACACCCACAATCAGCCAGTGGACATGCTGCTCACTAAGCTGCTAAGCAAACCCATCCTTAACCAACATTGTGCAACCATCATGGGTTGGGGCAGGAAAGACAATGCTGAGAGGGAGTGTGAAGATATTCATTGCAATGGTAATCAGCAATGCCATGAACCCCATGGGAAGGTCAAAGGGTACCAGGGCTACACAGGGCCACCCTACCAGGCCAGTACACAAGGTCACGTTCAGTCAGTCTGGACCTACCACAATCA
>JFJP01040478.1_pt1 | contig 11163 bp, 16 predicted proteins | sample 431651 | NCBI WGS metagenome assembly JFJP01 (sample SAMN02602958, study PRJNA72255) | Microbial mat metagenome, whole genome shotgun sequencing project. | biome: fresh water; feature: sink hole; material: water; isolation source: purple microbial (photo- and chemosynthetic) mats found in... | reverse complement strand
ATCAGCAGGCTTAGTTTTCCTTTCACCAATAGCTTCAATTATATCTCGATAAATAATTTCGATGACTTTCTTCGTTGGGAATCCTTCGTTATCCCAATGTGTAAGTAAAATAGGGTCTTCATCACCCAAGAGCATTCTCTTCATATCCTCGTATGATTCAGGATAAAAAGGAAGTCTGAGTATGAAGCTACTTGAGCTACTATTACTTACAAATCCATTTCTTATTTTCATTTCTTAACGTTTTCTCTTGTGTTTAACAAATCTTTTACTTTTGCCAAGTGCATTTCCATTGTGTCCAATTCTTCCTTGGCTTTTATTGCATATTTTTCTTTTGGGTGAAAATCCCAGGTTGTAGAACCACAACAATCACAAGTATGTGAATTCACAAACCGGATTTTGTCTTTTCTTCTTGCCTTAAAGTATGCAAGTAATCTTTTTGTCGGTAAATCCTTAAGACTTTCTATGTCTTTGAATTTATTTTTTTCTTCTTTCTTTTTCATATTTTATTTATTAAATTTAGTCCAAAATATCTTTTTATCAATAGTTTCAAATTTTATAGTATCTCCTTGATTGTATGAAAAATAAAACCTATCCCATTTCTCACGTTTATTGTACATATAACTCTGTTCATTTAACACAGTGTATAAAGTATCTTTTCGAAGAACTAATTTGGCATATATAGTGTCTTTTCCCAAAATAGTTTTGTAATGTATGGTATCAGGATAGTCCACCTTTCTTATAAGGAAATACTTTCCACTATAGTCACCTTTTTCTACAATTACGAATTTTTCACCAACGTAAAAGTAATTCGGATTATACTTATCACATGATATCAGTAGTAATCCAACAGTCAAAAATATTAATATCTTTTTCATAATTTTATTTATATCTCCTACCAAATCTTATATCACGTCCTTCATCAGAACTTATTTCCTTTGACTTATAATTCATAACTGCATCAATAAATTCCTGTGGTGGAAGATAGTTGTGTTCTGCCATATAGTGTAAAATCATATGTGGTGCATCATATATCACCAATGACTTACCTACTCTCAACTGATACTGTGAAGAACTTGTTGCATTACCACAAAACGGACAGTCATGCCATCCCTTTGTGTGAACACCCAACGGAATACGTTTCAGTTTATCGACAAATTCCTTTGGTGCAATACCTTCGGTATATGGTTGACCTTTATCAAGCCATCCTACCTTGACCATTACAACACCAAACGATCTTTCTACTCTCTCTAAATCTTTGAAATACATACTTATAATTTATTGGTTAATATTAGTCGGTGGGTTTCCGAACAGTTTTACCCTAACGTAAATTCTATCGTAAAAATCTGAATACTTTCTTTCTTCAAATGTGTGGGTACACATATGTTCGTACCCAGCAGTTAAACTTTTACGTGTATATGACATACCTATCTTAAATTCAGATGATTGTGGATTAAAATAAATCTGTGTATCTTTATTAAAATAGGTTTTATTCGATGTATATGCTCTAAATCCTTTCAATTCAGCATCTAAATAGAGATAACCAAAGAACGGTTTCATTTCGTACATTGGATACCACCCAGTATTTTGTTGAAAAACTGGTTCAAGATAGATAGCAACCCTTCGATTTTCAAATCCAGTTTCAAATATTCCAGAAGTCTTAATCTTGTTCTGACATATACTCACTAATGATATGAGCAAAAAACCTAATAATAAAATTTTTCTTTTCATACTTTTTTACTTTTTAGAATAAATTCTTTGATTATAAAACCAAAAAGAATGACAAGTAATATGTCCGTAAGGAACATAGAACCGGCACCCAACCACATCTTCTGAAAAACATGATAGTTGTTGACGATGCTTATCTTTGCAAACAAACCATCGGCTTGTGCTAATTTTGAAGTTACAATAAACATATAGGTGTTACATGCTATCATAACCGTCAATACTACACTTAAAAAAATCAATGAAATTTTGATTAAAATCGTTTTCATTTGTCTAGTATTAGTTAAATAAAAAAAGGATGAAAAAATTCATCCTACAAATATACTAACTATTTTCGTAATTACCAAATTTATCTTTCTGTTAGATAATACATAACACCACCATGTTTTTCTGCTGATTTTCCTTTTATCAATTTTCCATCCTTAACAAGTTGATTAGCTGCTTTTATTTCACCCGTACTCATAAGTTTACGTAATATGCCTTGATAAATAGCAGGGTCATCCAATAGTTCAGTCTTGATTTTATCTATCCTTTCTTGTTCTGTATTGGTCATACCTTCTGTTAATTGGTTAAAGTCTTTTAGATATTTCATTTTATAAACTTAATCATTTCTTCAAACCTCCAAAAGATTCTTGACATCGCTTCGTCCTTATCAAGAAAACCAGCCCAGTTCACTTCTCTTTTTTGTAGTCTACTCTTATCTATGACAACTTCTTTCTTTGGTTCTGCAACAAACCAATACAGAATCTTATAGATATTTCCTTGTTGATTTTTGTATTCTATGATGTAAGGTTTCTTTTTGTTTTTGATATCTTCTACACTGATTCTAACTCCTACTTCTTCATATGTTTCCCTTAACGCTGCTTCAAGTGGGTTTTCGTCACCTTCAAGTTTTCCCTTTGGTATTGTATAAGTACCATACCAAGGTGCATTTGTAGGATGTGCCAAAAGTATTCTGTTCTGTTGAACTATAAGTATTCCTGCTGAGATTTCCATTTATCTTAATTTTTTTTGTTAAGGGTATATATAAAATTGATTACTTCAAGAGTTTCTTAATTCTTGCAATAACCGATACTCTTTTATAAATGGTCAGTTCATTTGAATAACTTATATCATATTGTTCGATTTTTTGTTTCAAGAGTTCGTGTAACCCATATATTTGACTTGCTTCATTTATGTTGTCATAATTTGTGAATAAATCACAATAAGATTCACCTAAATTGTGTGGTTTTCTAATTCCTTCTGCAAAATGATTAACAGCAAACAACATCAATACTTGGTCAGATGTAAGTGTTTTAATATGCCATCTTTCCTTAAACATCTTTAATTTTTTATCAAATGTTTGATGTTCAAATTCACAAATAGTAAACTGTCCTTTCCAAATAACAACTTCATTCAAAGAATATATCCGGTCTGGAAGTGCATTGAAAATACGATAATATTTTTCCTCAATATAATCTAATGATTGGTCATACCAAGATCTGAGATAGAAATAGGTAATTAAGATATTTATCAATCTGTTATATGTAAGGTATCCTTTCATGAAAAGTTATTTTCACAAAGGTAGTAAAAAATAATGAAATAAAAAATTATTCGTCTTTCTTCAAGAAATAATCACCTTTTTTAGTATAGGTATATTTATCAAGTTCTTTATCTGGTATGTAGTCAGTGAATTCTTTGGTCTCATCAGTATATACATCTGTTGATTTATCGGCTATGACATATGAATCCAATGTCTTACTGAACACCAAGTCATTTGGTTCGAAGTGGTCATCTTCATATTCACTATATTCTAAATTTCTATCAACATAGTCTTCATGTGCCCATCCACCGTAACCTTTTAGATAAACTGCATCGTCCTTCAATATATCTTGGTCTTTAGGAATTGTGGCCTTGATGATTTTCTTATCGTATTTGTCCTTGGATATCCACTCACTGTAATAATCAAGGTAGACTGCATCTTCTTTTCTTCTTATGTTGTCTATCTCATCACTGTATCTATCTTGTTCCATAGTACATATCACAAAATTTCTACCTAAATTATTTATGTTAATCCATCTGTCGTAATGTTCACTATATTGACAATCATACGCTTCACCACTGGTATCAGTTAATTTTACATAGTCTCCTATTTTTTCACTTGATAATATTTTTTTATCTTGGTCTAAATACTGTAATGTGTCCAAATATGGGTATTGGGAGGCCAATTTAATATTTTTTACTGTGAGTTCCATATAGTCAGATCTACCGTTAATTGGATCATTAATTCTTTCTTGTCCATATGTTTGTTGAGATTTATACAACCATTTGTTTTTCTTGGCATATTCGATAAAAAATTCTTGTTGATAATCATGTATAGTGTAAATCCTATCCATGTAAATTCTATCTTCTGGTATATCAAGTGTCCATACAAGTGCTCTACCGACTATCCTACTTTTCCTATCATCTTCAAATAATATCAACATCTGAACATGACCAACATTATATGCATAAAATCGTAAAAAATCTTCTTCATCATTCATACAAGAATTATATAAGGTTGACCTGTCACCACCACTAGCGTAGTTACCTTTCTGATAATATCTTGTAATACCATTACCAGACACTAATTCGAATAGTTTACTCATATCAGATTTATCAAATTCGATCTTATAGGCATTAACAAACGATTCAATATCTTCACCTGGTTGTCCATTGTCCGGATATTTATCTTCAAGTATTTTCTTTACGAATTTACCTATTTTTATTGTTGTCCTATATTTAGTCCATACATCATCCCTATTTTTATAAAATTTATAAAAAGTCGATGCTTCTATTTCTTCTTTTTCCCTACCCAATTCACTCATCAAAAATTCGATAATCTTTGGTGATGTAGACATACTTACCAAATCATTCTTATCAGTTACATCTATAAGTGTTACTTCTTGGTCACTGTCGTCTGCCATCTGAAGTTCGTCAGCAATCGGGTGGTCTATTTCCATTAAGATTTTGGCAAACTTTTCACTGTACATCAATGGCATTATACCCTTCGTACCAAGGCTTTCTAATATACGGTCGCCCAAAAAATCGTTGAAATCACTTATCCTTTTCAAAATTACCAAATTCTTTTTTGTCCTATTAATTCATCCATTTCTTTCTGATCACCATCATTGTAATATGTATCTCCCTTACTCTTGAATATCTTGTCCTTATCCCATACCTTGTGTACATATATACTATTACGCCATTTCAGACCAATTGCTTTAATAAAATAATCCTCATCATCTTCGTGGAAATAGTCATCAGTGTCTTTATATTGTATTGCACCGTCCAAATGGTCATTATCCCTAGGGTCAGTAGTGGAACTTACTTCTTCAAATGATTCTGCTTCAGCCGCATCGGCTTCGTATACCTCAACTGCATTGTCTGAACGTATGTAAGTACCATGATATTCCGAATATGTTGAATCATCATCATCTATGTAGTCATCTTCTATATCAGAATAAACAAGATGATTTTCAACATATCTTTCTGTTGCATATTGGTCATAACTTTGAATCCAAATAGCATCGTCTCTTCTTCTATATTCATCACCTAATTCACAATAAATCAAATCGTCTTCTCGTATAGTTTCTCCATAATGGTCTACATATATTCCACCCCTGTCATCATATCCACCACTTGTATCTTCTAACCAATAACAATCACCGTCATCACCGTCATCATTACTCAAATAACCATCTTCATGATAGAAGGCTTTCATTGTGTCCATATATGGATAATAAGAACTCACATCAAATGTAGATTTAGTCTGTAAGTGTCTACGACTACTAGATCCATCTATCGTGTCAACTATGTTTTCGTTGTTATACATGGTTTGATTTGATTTGTACAACCAACCATTTTTCTTAGCAAATTCCTTAAATAACATCATATCACTTTCATAGATATAATAAATTCTATCCATGAATTTTCTATCAACTTTAGTACCATTGATATATTCAATATCCCAAAGAACTGCCCTACCAAGTATTTTCCCTTCTTGTTCCGGGTCATCAGACATCAGTATCACAAGTTGTACGCCATCGTGGTCAGAATAAAATTCAATATAATCACTACAATAATCTTTCTTCATACATGAACTCCCCAAATTAGAACCACCAAATGCCCTACTATCATATTGATGATAATTATAAAAATGTACTATATCCGAATCATCAACAATCTTAAACCTACCAAACATATCTTCCTTTTTTGTCCTTTCAAGTTTTACTTCATTGGAAAATGATTCTATATCTTTACCGGGGTCGCCATTTGGTTTGTATTTACTTGGGAATAATTTATTAACTACCTTACCTATTGTTGTGGAATTTCGAAATTTCAACCATGCATCCGGAATCAATTGACCTACTCTTGTAAGTTCTCTTCTGTTAATAAGGTTATCATTATAATGTGGAACTTCCTTTTCGATAAATTCAATAAGTTTGGAAGGAATAACATAGGTGAATTTTCCCTTGTCATTTTCATCATAATCTATCAGTGTTGCCTTATCACCTTCAATATCACTTGAATTGAAATCTACCATATCATATGCAATGGGATGGTCTATCTTCTTTAATAAATCAAATAACCTACTACTTAATATAATAGCAGTATGTTTGTTACTTGCTGCTTCAAATATTTGGTCTAATAGATAATCTTCAAAATTAACGAGTCTTTTCATTACTCTATATATTTTTTTATTTTTACCGTTTCTAGTGTTCTATTAATTTTTCTTGGTGTATAAGTAGGTGAAGGTGCAAATATTCTTTCCAATTCTCTTTCTAGTTTATCTTCCGTCACTACTATTGGTTTTGCCCCTTCATATTCATTCATAAAAAAACCATCCCTGAAATAATTTGCACCACCCGAATAAACCTTGAATTTTTCTAACGGATTAGAAGTATTATCTTTGTAGCATATATTTCTATCCAATACAATATATATTACTTCATCGGGTATTATTGTACGAATAATTGATCTAAAAAGTAAAAGTTTATCATATTTTTCTGCCAATACCAAAAGTTTATCCCTATCAATTGGTTTATCTTTATTATCTATTACGATTAAATTATATGGATATTTTTTAAGGTTTGCTTCTACGTCCACGTATCCTTTAGATTCAAGTGTTCTGATTATTCTTCTTGGTGTATAGTTAGGTACTTGTTTTATCGGTTTATTTTCAGTAATGAACTTACGTCCTATTGACCAACCACCTCTACATGTTGTGAATTCTTCTTGCTCAGGAAAATCATTTTCCCAAAAGTAATCTTTTTCAACTTCCTTACCTAATAGATAATCCATTGCACTAGTAAAGGAAAAACGATGATCACTATCTATATTAGTATAACCACCTAGATAGATATTTCTCCATCTTGGTCCAAATTCTTGAATCAATTCTTGTTCAGTCTTGAACCTATAAGGTAATCTGTCCAACTCTTCCGTTATCTTACTGAACTTATCAACAATCATTATAGTGTATCTATTTTTATATTGAATATATATAAAATTGAAAAATTTAAAAACAAAAAAACCCCACTGTTAAGTGAGGTTTTTAAGTTGACTACCAATTCTTATTTGGTTGTCACAGGGGCGAACATGCTTTCAGCAAGTTTTGCTCCGAGCAAGTCATAGATCATAGGTGTGTTACCTGCGGTCGTTCCTGTTCCTGCTCCACCACCAAAGTACATGAACTGTGGGAATTTGGTATCTTTAACATGAGCCGCAACTCCAATACCTTTCTCTACGTTCTTATCAATGATGTATTTGTCTTTTTCTGAAAGTCCGTTTGCCTGTTCGATTTCATATTTCTTAACATCAGCTAAAATTTTACGAGCTTGAACTTCAATTTTTGACTTTTCAAATTTGACTTTTTCTGCTTGAAGGAAGAATTCGTTTTCTTTGACCTCAGTTTCAGCAGCAATTGTTCTCTGAATCTGTTCTTTTTCCAACTTAGCTCTTTCTTCTGCTTTATTAGATTCACCTTCTTCGATAATTCTTTTTTTCATTTCAGTAGCCTTCTGTGCTTTCTGTCTTTCCAACTGTGTTGCAGCGACTTCAGCCTTCTGTGCATCCAAACGTGTGTCAAAATTATCTTCCCAGTCAATCTTATCAACAACAGCCTGTTGTACGGTCAGTCCGTATTCGTGTAAAGCACCTTCGTTACGAAGTGGTTCTTTATTAGCATCATATCTGATTTGGTATTTCTTAACCTGACCATCCTGGTCTGCACCTACTATTCTTGTAGAATGTAACTGTCCAATTGTATCACCTACGGTTTCATTTATAACTTCTTCAAGTACATACATACCAAGTTCAAGTTGATCTTTGAAAGCTCTGTCAAATTCAGCAGAACCACCAGCGATATATTCCTGAGCAGACATTAATTTAGCAGTATTCTTCAAAACAGCGTTACGATAAGGTACAATTCTCGAATATACTAAGTTATCTTGTGAACGGTTTTTAAGAGCCACATCAAGAAATTTTTCTTTTCCGGTCTTTTCATCAATTGCTACATAATCTACTGTTACAACTATTGAGTTTGCAACCGTACCTTTAACAGCATCATTAAATTCACGTAACTGTGCTTTCTCAATGTAAGCATAAGGTGAATGGTCAGTTTCGTTATCAGGAAGTACATCCTGAATAGGGATTTCCATCTGAATTGGAATAAGTTTACCCCACCATTTTAGTTTAATACCCTGTTGAGTTACTGCTTTAGAACCCCCTGTTGGGTACTGAACAGCGTACAACATACCTGGCTGTGCATAGAAGAAAATTCCGGGTACAGCGACAAGAAAAATACCAACTACAAGTGCAATGAGTGCCATCCTTTTTTTAGCAAAAGCTAAAAGAATAGGGCTTGATTTCTTTCCCACAAGTACCCTTGATTCACCGCCACGAAGGTCGGATTTTGTTTTGTAAACGTCTTCTGTGTTGATAAACGGTCTGATGATCAACATGACGATTCCTAGAATTACTAGGAGAATTCCTAAAAATGTAAACATAATTTAATTTGTTTTAAGTTAATAATAAAAAAATATATGAAATTGTTGTGTTATATTCTAAAAAATTCAAAATGTTTTAAAAAAATATGTTTTTTTCAATAAGTGTACGATGTGCATGACTTGTTCCTATTCCTCTTCTTACCCTCTGTTTACATTGAATAGTCCACAAGTTGTCTTCCATTTCAATTTCAGATTCACCATCGTAATTAAATCCTTCCCAATGATTTGCCCAATCTTCCAGTGCATAGTATAATTTCTTTACAAAAATATATCTATCGTGTTCTGTCGGAAATGTTTTTTTCAACTCAAATCCTATTTTATCCAATCGTGGTATCATCAGTCCATCATCGGTTATCCTACCATATGGTTCATCCCAAATACTCCTTATCCTAAAACCGTTCTTACAACCATGAATTACAAACTTCTTGTCCGTAAAATTACATTCGAATGTTTCATCCTTATCCAAGAACCTGATTGTTAGGTTGTACGTTTCCAACGCACGTTCTCCCCCAAGAATCAAATTATTCTTCAAATTTATTTCAAACTGTAATTTAACGTTTAACATTTGTTTTGTCTTTATTATCGTAAGCCCTTTTAATCCACCAATGTCCTGTCGCAAGTGCCATGATACATATCACTATCAACGGAAAGATAAGTACAGTTATATGGTCTCTTATCGATACATAAATTGGAAGTGTCAGAAATCCTGAAAAAAGAATCAAGAATGCACCACAAAAAAATCGTAGTCTGAACATAAATTTTTTAACGTCTATTTTCATCTTATGAATGGTTTTTAATAAATTCTGTAATATATGTCATGTATGCATCGTTGTCAGGTGACAGTTCGAGTACATTGATAACCTGTGGTATGATTTCACCTTTTTTAGCGATTTCAACTTTACAACCAGGGAATACTTTGTTTTCAATAATCCATCCAAGGTTATGTAAACTTGCTCTTTTAACAACTGTTCCATCAAGTTCAACTGCCTTGAAAAGTCCGACTGGTGCGAGTTCACCTTCTTTACTGAGTGTCCAAAGGATATCCAATAGATAGGTAATAGCTCTGTTAGGTGGGAATTTAACTGCACATGCCCAATGTGGGTGATGTGAAGTTGCACCCAATGAATCCCAATATGTCGAAGCAAATGACAATACAATACCATCCAAAGCATACTTTGAAGTTGCTCTGTAATCCTTAAATTTAGGATATACATTTGCGAAGAAGTCTTGTGAACTTGTTGTATTCATATTAAATATTTCCTGAAAACCAAGACTTGCGATAGTACCCAATTGGTCAACAGGTTTGACAATGTACTTACCATCCATTACTATAATATGGTATCCTATGAAATCAATGTCTTTCATGATACTAACATTAATATCATCCGCACCAATTATGCCAGCTAACCAGTTTCTTGGATTATCAACTTTATTAGGGTCAGAATATTTTCTTTCCCAAAGTTCTGTTGGAATAATGTTTTCTCCTCTGATAATAACTTTGTCAAAAGCGGAAAATTCATCATTAAGTGTGTTAGGAACAATAAGTTTCATGTTTTCTGTCTTGTCCAAACCACCAAATTCATTTCCTCTTGTAAGTGCCTGTGTGAGAACACCTTTGACATATATAAGTTCTATGGAATTACCATCGAATTTTGGTGTACAATTAACTGTAACATCTTTTACTTTTGAAAAGAAATTAACGATATCCATAGGAAAAAGTTCCTTATCTTCTTTGTTGTCCATAGTTACTTGGAACTTACGGAGAGAAAGCATAGGATATTCGTGATTGAAACGAATACCTCTTTCACCAACAGTTAGTTCGTCAACCAAATCGTATTTTTTAAGAATTTCGTAGTTCGGAGAATCTTTAATAAGGACAACTAACGAACCCATTTCTCTGAGTTCATCTTCTAATTTATCAAAAACGGCATCAGATACTTCGGTTTGTCCGTTGTAGTAGAGAAATTTCCATTTTAGATAAGTTTTTTCTTTTTGATACATAGTTATCGTATTAATTAGAGTACAAAGATACAACAATAAATTCTATTGTACAAATTTATTTGGAAGTTTTTTTGAATATTTGTATAAAAAGTGAAGTCAAGTACCATATTGAATATATGGACAAGATAACAAAAGCAACAACAACATATGGGTTATAGTTGTGTTCCATAATTACTTCTGAAAATAGTCTACCTGTAAATATACCAAACATAAGTGTGATACTTGGATAGGTTAATACATCTTTTACTGTAACTTTTGCCATAATTTTTAGATTTATGGTACAAAGATAATACGAATAATTTGATTTACCAAATTATTTTTTTAACATTAGAAGTATTTACACCTTCATTAAGAAATTGTTTGTATCCTTTTACTTTTTTCATAATTTACATTTATTAAATATATCTACCATTTC
>JFJP01011503.1_pt1 | contig 11163 bp, 10 predicted proteins | sample 431651 | NCBI WGS metagenome assembly JFJP01 (sample SAMN02602958, study PRJNA72255) | Microbial mat metagenome, whole genome shotgun sequencing project. | biome: fresh water; feature: sink hole; material: water; isolation source: purple microbial (photo- and chemosynthetic) mats found in... | reverse complement strand
GCTTGCAATATGACATGCAGCGACACTTCGTTAAATTGATGAGTTGCCACGATATTGGTTAAGCGACTAACCCCATCTTTTACCTCAATCTGCACCGATTGACCTGCTACGGGGGCGGTGAGCCAAATTACAGTGAGACCAATTAGTAATAAAGTGATGGTAGCTCGCATTATTGCTCCTTGTAAATAACCGCTACACCTGCAAAACTGGTGGTAGATTTTGCATCACTCGTTTGGGCGGTAATAGTATGGTATGTGCCAGCGGATAGCTGACTACCTGTTAAGTTACCATAAATAGACTGCCATACTGTACTTTCAGGATAGCTTATTATGAGTAATTGCAATTTAGAGCCATCTATTTGGTAAATTACTTCAGAACCCGAACAGCAAGGAACATTTTTTGCATCTTGAGCTAAAGACCACCCCATTTGGTAATATTCAAATCCGTCAGGCAACTTAACTTGAAACGAGTCGTTACTTTTCCCCGCTAACATTAAATGGGTGGCGGTGGGAAAACGAAAGTCATAAAAAGCAACATTCGTCGTGCCAACCCCGACTCGACTCGCTAAAGTTCCCAGGGCTTGTTCTAATTTGGTGGGAATGGCGGTGGTGTTATAGGCGCGCCAATCAATAATTTTACTTAATGGGTCATTTGCGAGATAATAAACCAATATCCAACCGTTTTTATGCACGTAAGCATGAACATCTTCCGTTTCGTCATAATTACTCACTGGCACAGAGCCAATCAGGTAATCACTCGTTTGGACTTCCAAAGTACGAAAAACATCTTTCACTTGCGTTAAGTTAATCGCCCGATTAGCATTGACATACGCCGAAATACCCGCTTCCCGTTCTAAAAATGAGCTACTTTGGGCTTTAACGGCTGGGGCTTGTAAAGGTAAGGTATAGTTAGCTGAAGGGTTGGAGCGTGTCCAAACGTAAGCAATGAGCAGAATGGATAGAACCATGATTATTTGGGTTTTGGTAGGAGAATAGCTGAAGGGTTGGAGCGTGTCCAAACGTAAGCAATGAGCAGAATGGATAGAACCATGATTATTTGGGTTTTGGTAGGAGAATTTCTCATTGTTGTTTCCTTTAAAGTCGAGCAATTTGGTCTTGAATTTTATGACGAACTTGTTCTGCGTTAACAATTCGGGGCAAAACTTCCTTTGTTCCACCTGAACCACTAATAACAACCGTGCCATAACCCAAGATTCGCCCTAGCAACGGGGTAAAAACTATCACACTTTCAATCTGTTTTAACTGTATCTCTTTAGATGAACGACTTAAAATGCCACTTTCAGCTATAACTCGCTTGTTAGTTAAATAAAAATCAGCGTTCATGTAACCAAGAATGATAAGCACCGCTAATATAAGGGCAAAGATGAAGAAACACCCCCCGCAACCCGCGAAAAAATTAATCATTTCAGGCGGTGGCGGTGGCTGGTTAGTGGCTGGTTGAGTGCTAAAGAGTAAAGCACAACAGAGGAATAAAAAACCAATGGCTACAAAGGGAACAGGTCTAGCGAGGTAAATCCAATGGGGTTTAGCATGGTAAATCAATGTTTCGTTATGAACTAACTGCATGTGAGTTTCCTTATCAAACTAATGATAATCAATGAGGCGGAAACCCATAGTTGGATTATCCGCCTCATTGATTGAATCTTGTACCCCGGATAGGGATCGAACCTATAACCTACTGCTTCACGTTTGTGTTAGTTTCCCAACTCCGTGGACCATCCCTTCACCTTGTCCATGTGGATTTAGGTGGTTCCCGTCTGGTCTCTACACCTTCTCAATTTTAACACTGAGCTTGGCTCGGGATTACCGTAGAAGTTAAAACTTTCTGTAGGCTTCCCCGACTTTGAGAACTTACACCCATTAGGTTTCCCTAGTGGGGCCCATATTGTCATAGAAGGCAGTTGCTCTATCCATTGAGCTACCGGGGCAAATTGTTTTTATTGCTAGGATTGATTATAATCCCTTTGACCGTTCAGGTCAAATAAACACAAGAGGTTGTAACATGTCAAACAATCAGCTTATTCGTGGGCGGGTGTGGAAATATGGTGATGGGGTCAATACCGATGTCATTTTTCCTGGTAAATACACCTACACCGTCACCGACCCCGCGCAAATGGCGCGCTATGCCCTAGAAGATTTAGACCCCGACTTTGCCCGTCTAGTCCAGCCTGGTGATGTCATCGTGGCGGGGCGCAATTGGGGCAATGGCTCTAGCCGTGAGCAGGCCGTCACTTGCCTTAAGCAAGCGGGCGTGGGCGCGGTCATTGCCATTTCTTTCGCCCGTATCTGGTATCGTAACGCTATCAATAATGGCCTCCTCGCCATCACCTGCGCCGAAGCAGCGGAAGCGTTACAAGCTAATCAACATGTGGAGATTGATGTGACCAAAAATCTCATCATGGGGCCGTCTGGCTCATATCATTACCCCTCACTCGCCGCGTCAGTCCAGGCCATCATTGCCGATGGCGGACTTATTCCCCATTTGAAAAAACAATTAGCGAGTTAGCTAATCAGCGAGTCAGTCTGTCAGCGTTCAGCAAAAACATTATGATTGCTGACAAGCTGAACGCTGACTCGCTGACAGACTGAACGCTCTATAATATTGATTGCCCCAGCAATGAGGCGATTAACTCCAGGGCAACCTTGGCGGTTTGATTTCGTTTGTCCAAAATCGGGTTAATCTCCACCATATCCACCGATTTCACCAATCCACTATCGGCCATCATTTCCATGAACAAATGCGCCTCACGATAACTTAAACCACCTGGCACGGGCGTACCGACTCCAGGGGCTTCAGTTGGGTCAAGGCTATCCATATCAAAACTAATGTGCAGCCGCGTGCAATGGCTGAGGCGACGCAACGCCTCCGCCGTCACGGTTGCCATGCCCCGTGTATCAATCTCGCTCATGGTATAAACGCCCGCACCACTCTTTTTCAAAGTGACCCGTTCCTCTGCATCTAAATCCCGAATACCAATGAGCATGACATTTTGCGACACCAATTTTGGCCCAGGGCGACCTAAATTCACCATGTCACTCGCGCCCAATCCCATCAAGGCCGCCAACGGCATCCCATGAATGTTGCCACTCGGCGAGGTTTCAGGTGTGTTAAAATCCGCATGAGCATCAACCCAAATCACCCCCACCGTTTCCTGGTCATGGGTCACGCCGCCGACTGTTCCTAATGCAATGGAATGGTCACCGCCCAAAAAAATAGGGAAACAGTCATCCGCAATGGCCTGTTGCCCCACGTTATAAATCGTTTGGCACGCCTCTACAATGGCGGGCAAAAAGGCCAGCCCACCCTCAAGCGGCAGGGTATCCCGCACGGGAAAGTTAATATTCCCGAAATCCTCCACCACATACCCCAAACGGCGCAAACGGTCATCTAACCCCGCATAACGCAAGGCACTCGGCCCCATGTCCACGCCCCGTCGCGCCTGCCCCAAATCCATCGGCACACCAATAATACGTACAGTTTTCTTCATATTTCACCTCGTTGTGAGTTAGCTGTAAGCAGGAGTGTCAAAATTTTATTTTGACTAGCGAAAATAAAATTTTCGCACTCCTTAAGCAAAATCCTATTTCAGCCTGATTATAGCTTAAGGCAGAGTCGCTTGTCAATATATCCCAACATTAAATCTTTGTAAAACCAGCCATTATAAGGTTTTGAACCTTATAATGGCTTAACCCCCTAACCGCGCCAACTCTACGATGAGTTTGGCCTTAATCGCGGGTTCAGTCGAAGAATGACCCGCGCAGACAAAATGGAGTTGCGAATTGGGCAGCCGTTGGTGGAGTTGATAGGCATGTTTCGGCAGGCAAATCGCATCATATCGCCCATGCACAATGGAAATGGGCAGATGAGCTAACTCAGCCGCGTGTTGCAAAATGAAATTATCTGCCATAAAGCATTGATGATACGTGTAATGGGCTTCCAACGGAGACATGGAACGATAAGAAAACTGGGTTAGTAATTGTTCCACATCGGTAGGTGTGACCTCTAGTTTAACCAACGAAATTTCATAAAAAGCCCATTCATAAGTGTACCGTTCCCGCGTCGATTCATTATCACTTTGCATTTGGCGCAAATAATAGCCCACCACGTCGTCGCGTTCAGGCTCAGGCACATGGCTGATAAACCGTTCCCACACTTCGGGGAAAAATTGCGCCACGCCTCCACCGATAAAATGGTCAATCGCCTCGGACGAGGCCAAAAATATCCCCCGCAACAACATGGCCGAAACCCGTTCAGGGTGCTGAATGGCATACGCCAACGCCAACGTTGACCCCCATGAGCCGCCAAACAATAACAGTTGGCTTAAGTGAAAATGGTCTAACAATTTCGTAATATCTGCCACCAATTTGGGCGTGGTATTATCGGCTAAACTGGCAAAGGGTTGGCTGCGCCCCGCGCCCCGTTGGTCAAATAACAATACATTAAAGATAGCGGGGTCAAAGAACCCTTTGTCCGCCTCAGCAAAGCCCGCGCCAGGGCCACCATGCACAAATAAAACGGGCAACCCTGACGGATTGCCATAACGCTCGTAATATAATTGATGGCCGTCACTGACGGGAAAATACCCTTGTTCGTAAGGTGGGTAGGTGGTCATGAATAAACATGGAGTCCAAAGCCGTAGGCTTTGACCTACTGCACAAAGCCTACAGCTTTGGACTCCACAACTCGTTTCGGAGTCACAAAGCAAGCGGTGTGACTCCCTTTTTTATTACTTCATCATCTCAAATAAATTTTGCATCAACGAAAAGAAGCCCAACACCTGCCCCTCTTTATCAAAGTGCGGCACATAAGTCACCCGCACCTGCCGTTCCTCGCCCTTCATCATCACCACCGTATCAAAGGTCACTTCTTCACCCCACAAGGCCGTTTCGATAGATTCCTTCATCTTCTCGTAGGTGATTTTGCCCTCTAAATCCTTAATGTGCATGCCCTTGATTTTGGTCGCGGGCAGCCCAAACCATTCTTCATATTGCTTATTGGCAAATTGATACCGTTGCTCTGAATCAACGTAAGAAATCAATACGGGAACGGCGTTGGCAATCAACCGAATCCGTTCCATGCTATCAAATAACGCCTCTTCAATCTGGCGGCGAATGATAATTTCCTGTTGCAAGGCAATGGCTTGGTCAGAAAGTTGGCGACGGTGCGCTTCAATGGTGATAACATCTTGATAAGAACGTAAGGTGGCAATCATAGTCGTGAACAGTTTGGCATGGGTTAGCTCAGTTTTGGTTTTATATTCGTTAATATTGTAATTCACAATGACCGACTCTTCAGGAGCTTCACCTGGTTGCCCCGTGCGTAAAATGATTCGCACCAACTGATTGCCCAAATCCTCACGAATATATTTCACTAATTGTAAGCCCGAATCCTTCTCTTCCATGACCACATCTAACAAAATTAACGCGGTATCGGCATGCGCTTCAATCACCTCAGCTGCCTCACGCGCCGAGTGCGCCGAAATCAATTTGAGTGGTTTATTATTAAATGTAAAGCCACGCAAAGCCAAATGGGTCATGGCATGAACTTCGGCATCATCATCCACTACCATCACTTTCCAGGGAGCGTTGGATGAGATATCCAACGGCATCGCCGAACCTTGAATCCGCAGGGGCGCGGGCAGTGAGCTATGAGGGGCAGACTTGGCAGCCGCAGGAGTTGATTTTCCCTCGTCAGCCAGCAAATCAATTTCATCATCATCTGAGTCAAACACTAACTCCGCGTCATCATCATCTAAAAAATTCAGTTCCTTCGATTTTTGCGTCATTTCTTTACTCCTTGTTGAACCTACCCATTTCCATCAAGTTAACCTTACTCCCATCTAGGCCATTTTGTAAATATTCTATTGGTACTGTTAGGCGACTAAAAGTGGGGCTTGAGTGGCGACATGGAACGTAATCCCTAGTTTACTGGGCTGGCCTGGCCCATCAAGCACCAGGGTGAAGGTGGCAAACAGTTCAAAAATCCGTCCATCTTTATGACATTGGCAAATTTTGCCATACCATGGCGAACGCAACCCCCCCATTAAAATCTCAGTTAGCATCATATTATGCACAGGCCATATTTTTTTGTAAGGTAAGCCAATCAAATCATGCGCCAAGTAATCATAGCCTAATAATTCGTAAGCAACCCGATTAGCATAACTAAGGTGTAAGGTTTCAAAATGAGCTAACATCAAGCCATCTAACGACTCATCTAGCCAATGTTTAAAATGTTGCGACTCGGCCATAAAACGTTCTAATTGAATTTTGAGTTGGCTATTTTCATGTTGCAACTGCTGTTCGGCCAGTTTATGCCCCGTTATATCCTCAAAAGCCGCCGTAACCGATTGATTTGGTAAGGGAAATACTTGCAATAAAAAATAACTTAATTGTTCGCGGTCGTTATTAATGTGATGTAATTCTAAGGGCTTAGCGACTTTCCCCGACAAGGCCACCTCCGCATAAAGCTGGGGCAACCGCATCCAGGCTGGCATTACTTCATGAAATAAATGCCCCACTAGCTCTGATTCATTACGGCCCAACGCACGCTCAGTTGCTTCATTAAGCCAAATTATCCGCAATGATTGCGGGTTCTGCACCTGCTCCAGCTGCATGGCACAAATAATTAACGGTAATTTTTTCAAAATACCCACATAGCGTAATAAATTTTCCTCATTTTTCTTACGTAATGTAATATCAAACAAAGCCGAACGACACATGGTATAATCACCGACTTCATCTTGCGCCACCACGCTTTTCATCTGGATAAACACCATCGTGTCATCTTGGCGACGAAAAAACAACTCACACGATTGCGCCTCTTTCGTATGTAAGACATGCTGTAAGTGTGAAAAAAAGGTTTGATGAGATTTGGGCATTAAATAGGCCACAAAAGGCCGCCCCAACACCAATTTGTAATCACGCCCTAACATGTTTGAGACCGCCAAGTTCAAATCTAACACCAAGCCATGTAAATCTAACGTAATGTAGCCAACAGGGGCAAAGTGATATAACTCAAAATAACGGCTTTGTGACCGTTCCAGAGTCAGTTGCGTTTGGCGCATCTCTTCATTTTGAATCGAAAGCTCAATTTGATGAACCCGCAACTCATGAATAATCGCCTGCACGGTTTCATTTTCAGTCAATTTTTCAACCGAATAACTCCCGTCTATAATCGCTTCGGCGCGCTGCCGTATATCCGCCGAAACAACTGTATTTGCATCAGCTAAATCAATTATCATAGTTCATTAAACCTACTAGTAGGACTTACGCAAAAATCGCGGAGTTAGCACGCCCTCGTGCATCGCGGAGTTAGCACGCCCTCGTGCTAACAGTGACACACGAGGGCGTGTGTCACTCCTCAAAATGAACGGTTTTGCGTAAGTCCTAACTAGAATATTCATTTAGTTATCGTGACATGGAGTCCAAATCTTTAGATTTGACCAATTTAACTAACAAATCTAAAGATTTGGACTCCGTAAGCAAACGTCTTCCTAATTTGAGAGTGAGGTCGGCAATTCGATGACAAACTGCGTCCCCTGCCCAATCTCACTTTGACAATGAATCATCCCTTGAAGCGTTTGGGTCACCAAATTATAAACAATATGTAATCCCAACCCACTGCCCCCCCGACTGCGCGCCGTGGTAAAAAACGGCTCAAATATGCGCCCCAAATTTTCAGGCGGTATCCCAATGCCATCATCCTTGTAAGTCACCGTAACTACTTCACCATGTTGGGCAATGTCAAAGCGCATCAAGCCCGTATCCCCTTCTTCATACGCATGTTTCAAAGAATTCATCACTAAATTAGAGACCACCTGCGAAAACGCCCCAGGGTAACTATTCAATGTGGCCGCATTGTCGCCATGCACCTCAATCACATGGTCAGTTCGTTTCAATACATGACGCAAATTAAGCAAAATTTCCTCGATATATGGCTTAACATTAAAAGGCCGCTTATCCAAACTCGTCTGGTCAACCGCCACCTGTTTGAAACTTTGCACCAACTCTGCCGCCCGATTAAGGTTATTCAAAATTAAGGCACTGCTTTCACTGGCCGATTGTAAATAATCTTTCAGAGCCGAAATCTTCATCTTACCCGTCTTGACCATTTCATTAATTTTTTGGGTTTCATGTGCCAAAAATGAAGCCATTGAAACGCCAATACCAACAGGCGTATTGATTTCGTGCGCCACGCCCGCCACCAAACTGCCCAACGCCGCCATCTTTTCCGACTCCACCAATTGCGACTGTGTGGCCTTCAAATTCTCTAGCGTCTGGGTCAATTTACTGGTGCGTTCCGCCACATCTTCCTCTAACGTACGGTTATAATTTGCCATCCGTTGCTCAATCTGTTTACGTTGAGTAATATCTTGTAATATCGTTGCAAACTGGCCGCGCATGGGCGAGAAGGCCGCAATGCGGATAATTTTGGGCGTTGGCTCAGGCACAACCGTACTAATTACATGGTCTAACCGCGCCTCAAAAGAGGTCGTCTCGCCCGACTCAGCCACCCAATTATAGGTCCCCAAATAGGGCAATCGCTCCATTTTATACACCTCAGAGGCTTTTTGCCCCACCACATCCTCCCATTTTAGCCCCGTCATCGTGGTAAATGTGGGATTGACATCCATAAACCGATAATCAATGGGACGGCCGGCTTCATTATAAATCAATTCATATAAAGCCAACGCTTCATTCATTGAAATATAAAGCGAATAAAATTTCTTCTCACTCGCCAACAGGGCTTGTTCCGCCTGTTGTTGCTTCGTAATATCATGATTAATGGAAGCCAACGCCGTGGGCTGCCCATGCTCATCCCAAATCATAAACGACGAAGCTCGAATCGGCACAATCCGTCCGTCCGCACAGCGGTGCGGCAAATAACCTTGCCAGGGAACACCCTCCAAAATAGCTTGGCGCGCCCCGCCAAATTGGGTCAGCGCATCATCAGGCAAAAACTCCGCCGCATTCATGCCGACAATCTCCTGACCATAACCCATTAACTGACAAAAAGCAGGATTAGCATACGTAATTTTGCCCGATAAGGTCGTCACATAAATGCCATCGGGCGCGTTTTCCACCAATGTTTTGTAAGTGCGTAAATCCTGCTCGACCTGCTCCCGCCGCGCAATCTCCTGACGCAACGCCGCCTGCTGCGCCTGAGCCTGAGCAAATAATTCCGCATTGGTCAACGCCACCGCCACCTGATTTGCTAAGGATTGTAACAAACTCGCATCACCCTCATCTAGCCCGCCCACCTCCGCACTCTGCACATCTAACACCCCCAACACCCGTTCATCACCAATAATTGGCACGGCCATCTCACACCGAGTTTCTGGTAATAAAGGGTTCGATAACCAGGTCGGGTCTTGCCACACATCCACCGCCAACACCGCTTGCCGTTCCCGCGCCGCCCGCGGCACCAACCCCGTTGGCGCCTGGAGCATCAAATGATGACCTGCGGCCTTCATCTTCGCCCCCGCCTCGCCCACCCCCGCATGGACGACCAATTTTTGCTCGGCCTCATCTAAAATAAAAACATGGGTATGATAATAGCCAAAATTTTGTTGCACCTGATTGACCAACTCAATCAACAACTGGTCAAAATCCAAAATTGAATTAAAACGCCCACTCAACATCGCCACCACTTCCAAACGACGCGTGCGCGCCTCCACCAACTCTTCCAATTGGTCATGATAAGCCGCCAACTCACTTTGAGTCAGTTGACGCTCGCTAATTCTGGCCTGCAATTCCGTTGAAGTCGTCATAGTTATTCCATCCTTCCCCATGTCCCACAAAATGACTGTTATTTAATTATATCCGACTCTCCATTTATGGGTAAATAGGCTAGTGGTTTGCGGCGTAAATTGTACTCCCCAAAACGCAACCACGGATTGAGGAACCAACGAATAACCACCCCGCCCCCATTCGCTTATTTCTTCATTCGCTGTAGCAACCCTACCCAACAACCAAAAAACCTGTAGCAACCCTACCCAACAACCAAAAAACCTCACAGGTCTTAAAGACCTGTGAGGTTTAAATCCATTCCGCGCCTCGGTGCCTTCCGAGTGGTGCCCCCCTGCCCCCCCCGATTCAGCACTCCAGTAGCCCAGAAGCCCAGTTTGCAGCATCATGGTGAGCGGAGACAACGAAATCCAAGGTAGTAGCTCGAGTCCGTTGAACTGCTGAGGTTACGGTTGGCGGACCGGGCGTAAGTAACGTCGCGGAACCACGAGCCACCCCGCAAGACTTTGTCAGTATTACCTAGTAATTCTTCGCGTCCATCGTTGGCAATGTATGGATATGATTTGTAATCACTTGACACCCATTCCCAAACATTGCCACTTAAATCCATCACCCCGTAATAGTTCGCCCCTTTATCATAACTTCCCACTTGCGTCGTATCACCCACCGTGCCATTAAAATTCAGATACGTGTCATCAATTTTGTCACCCCACGGATAAGTACGACCATCCGTCCCCCGCGCCGCCATTTCCCACTCCGCCTCCGTCGGCAACCGCGCCCCGCGCCATTCACAATAGCTTTTGGCTTGCGTCCAATCAACGTAAATAACGGGATACTCATTATAAGCAGGATTACCGTAATAAAAGGTGCGCTGATATGAACTACTATTACGCGGCGGTTCACATCTCCCCGCCACCACACACAACCCATAGTCATAATTCGTCACTTCATACTTATCCATCTGATAACGGGCTAACGTCACCTGATGAACGGGTTTCTCATCATCTCCCCCCTTATCGCTGCCCATCGTAAATACCCCCGCCGCTATCATCACCATGTCGGTCATCACCATGCTATGCGGCTGCGGCAAACTCAGGGCAAAAGTGCTACTCAAAGCCAATTGATACAATGAAGGCGATAAAACCGTCAGCGAAATCACCGTTGCCTGCTGTTCAGGCTGATGCTGCCACAACCATGTTAAATCAACCACCGCCGTTTCATAATCCCCCGCATATACCGTTACTTCTGCCCGTTCTAACCGTGTCGCCGCGTTGGTCGGATTCAAATCAACTGCCAAGTCATAAAAGCGTTTGGCCTCATTCGCCATATTTTGACATTCTTTCTCCCGTTCTACCAACCCCTTTCCCGCCACCCGCCCCGCCCAACACGCTTTAGC
>JFJP01040477.1_pt1 | contig 11164 bp, 4 predicted proteins | sample 431651 | NCBI WGS metagenome assembly JFJP01 (sample SAMN02602958, study PRJNA72255) | Microbial mat metagenome, whole genome shotgun sequencing project. | biome: fresh water; feature: sink hole; material: water; isolation source: purple microbial (photo- and chemosynthetic) mats found in... | reverse complement strand
TCAGACAACGAGATGAATTATATGGATGATTTCGCCTTGTTCCTGGAAGGTCCTGACGAAGTTTCCATTCTTCGCAATAAGATATACGAAACCGGAACCCGCCACCTGGGTCGCTGGTACAGTTCAATTCCGGCCATTGCCGGAACCTTAACCGTTGGTGAAATTGCCGGAAACATTATTGAACATGCCTGGGGTAGCGCCATCAATTTTGTCTGGGGAAAGGGTAGCGGTAATAGCTCAACTATTCCCTTTATCCGTGGACTGGTTCACCATAATAAAATTTCACATTCGCTACAAGGGGTAAATGATTATGGCGGAATTGAAGCATGGCAGGGTGGCCCGGTATTTACCTACAACAATATTTCGGAAGATGCACAGGGCTGGCATTACGATTGGAATATGCCCTACGTAAGTTCGTTGGGTTACCCCTTTTATTTTGACGGTGCTTTCAAGCAATATATTTTTAATAATATTGTAAGGGGCACAGCCACTTACAAAACTGCAGCAGCCTACAATCAGGTACTTGGCTTTTATAACATGTATGTTCATAATGTTGCCTACAAGGTTAGTTCATTAACCGGCTCAGGCGATGCTGATCTTGCCACTGATGGATACAATTATTACTTAGGAAATGTTTGCGACAGCAGCCGTTATCAATTCTATCACGCGGCCAGGGCTGAGAGCGTTCCGTTTGAATCATTCGGAAATAACTTTTTTAGCGGGAAGCCATTTAGTGGGAATTTCTTATCACCCGGTGGCGCTCAATATAATTTCAACGAATTTGTGGCTAAGCTTAACACTTTTGTTCCCGACCTAGGGCAGGTAGGTTACGAAGCCTCAGCCAAGGTAATGGAAAATCCTTTTTCGTCCGATCTCCGACCTACAGCAAGCAGCGAACTTATTGATCAGGGCGTGAAATTTTTTGCACCATTTCCACTAAGTAATGTTGTTGGAGAGTGGCATTTCCAGAAACACAAAGCCGATTCTTCACTTATTAAAGGCGAAAACTTCTATTTCACCAGTGAGTTTACCAGTCGCGAAACCTACAAAAATGTTCCGAAAAATCATTTAAAAGCCTATGGGTTGTCGGCAGGGAGTTTTGTAATAGGCAACCTGGAAGACTGGGACGATTGTGCCTTGGTTTTTGATGGCGCCAAAACCTATTGCAGCGCTTCAAGCAACACAACCATCTGCAACAACCTGGATTTAGCTACTTACAATTCAATCCTTGAATGCTATTTTAAAACCGAGGTAGGCCATGTTAATGTAACTATATTGTCGAAGTTTGGCACTTCGGGATACGGCTATCAGCTTGGGCTTGATAACACAGGAAATGTGTTGTTCAGTATCATGAATAACGGATATGTCGAGTTTAGCCAGGCAGGTTCATCTGTTATCAACGATGGAAACTGGCATCATGTTTTGGTTGAAACTAATCGCCAATTGGCAAACACGACGGTTTATATTGATGGATTGCCAACAAACGGAGGAAGCACAGGTATGATGCCCATATCAGCATCGCTCACCAATTCAAGCAATTTTCTAATCGGTAAAAATAAGGATGGAAATTTCTTTGCCGGAACAATCGACTTTGTCCGCGTATCGAAAGGAACGCTGGCTGCCGCAAAAACAACTATCGAAGAATTATACAAGTGGGAATTTAATGGTCCGTTCCTGCATGATTTTGCAGGAAATAAGCCGATTGGCAAAAGGGATGCCGGTGCATTGGAAAAGGGGGCTAAACTTTGCGACATGTCCACGTCGGCTAGCACGCTATTATTCAACCAGGATGGAGGAACTCAAACCTTTGCCATAACTGCTGAACAGGGGTTTGATGTTTCAAAAAAAGTGGGCACATTTTTTACTTATACAGTGCATAATGATTCGGTAAGTGTAACAGTTCCTGCAAAAACAATGACTTCGCCACTTTCAGGGGAGATATGGATATTAGGCTGCAACGAAACGCAAAAGGTGAAAATCGTTCAGCAACTCTTTACTGAAATTAACATCCACGAAAAAAATGAAATTAAAGTGAACCCAAATCCAGTTTCGGGGCAGCAGCAAATAACAATTTCAATTCCTGAGGATATAAAAACCTGCCGGGGAAAGTTTTTTGATTTAAGCGGAAAAATGATTTCTGAAATAAACCTGATTTCAGGAAACAATACAATAAAAATAAGCTTTCCACAAGGTATATACATACTTACTGTTTCTGGATCCAAAATAAATTACCAAACAAAAATAATTGTGAACTAACCATATTAAAGCTGGCTGAAAGTATCAGAATAATTGCTTTTAAAATTCCACCTGAAGCCAGCTTCCATAAAAACCCAAAACACTATTTAGCTTGTTAGTTTTAAACGCACTCAACCTTAAAGATTCAGCCTTCAAACTACATTTGTTACAAAATTGAAATATATGAACGGATGCTGTTTCATCTTCAAGTTGTTAAATAAATTATTAAAAAGGTTTGTTATCAAGGTAACTTAAATGTACTTTTGATACTTTATAAACTCCAGAGATTCAAACATGAATTACTCAGCTGGCCGAATAATCTTTCACCTTCTTCTTCTTTTTACCTGTTTAGTTGCCACTTCTTTACATGCACAAAATATTTCGGAATATTACGATATAAAATTCCAGAAATTATCAACAGATAATAGACTGCCTTCCAATATTATTGCCGGTGTAGTTCAAGATAAAAACGGTTTTGTCTGGATTGCTACCAGCAACGGCCTGGCACGTTATGATGGGGTTAAAACAAAAATATTTCAGAATATACAATCCGATAGCACCAGTCTTCCGTGCAACCTGATTAAAGATATACGCATCACCTCCAAAGGCATAATATGGCTTGGAACAGCAGTTGGAATTATTAAATTCGATCCCACACAAGAGAAATTTATTGATTTACATAAACAGCCTGAATTTTTGAAGTTACGAGGTTATTATTCTGTATTATACCTTGATGATAAAGAACGATTGAGTTGTTGGGATATGTATACCAAATCATTTGTATTAATAGATACTCATACAGACGGTTTGCTTGCAACTTTTAATGAAAATACTATAGGTAAACAAAATTGGACTTCCGGTGACAAAAGGCTCTATTTTGTTGATGAAGATAACTTTTGGATAGTAGCTGGCGAGAACCAGCTTCTTGTTGTTAATTTGAAAAACAATAAGATTTCGACCCAAAATATTAGTGATAAGGTAAAATTAAATGATTTATTAGCTGCGAATTTCAATTTTTTATACAAGGATAAAAAAGGAAATATATTCTGCGCCCGCAATGGACTCTATTTTTTGCCTTCCAACCGGAAAAACACTTTTAATTTTGAATTTATCGATCTTCATCAAGGTAAAAAAAATGACTCTGGACCTGAATTCCAGATTTCAAGCATTAGCGAAGACAAAGAGGGAATGGTATGGCTTTCTATTGTAAATCAAGGCCTTCGGAAATATAATCCGAACACAAAAGAGATAAATACATATAATATTAAATCGGTAAATTACCAGGGGATCAGCTCAAATGATGCATATTTTTTAACTGATAGTTTTGGTAATCTCTGGATTATAGAGAACAATGGCATATTGAAGTTATACAATGATAAAACAAAAGAATTCACCGAATTTAAGCATGAGCCATCTAATCCGACATCTGTTTCATCTGACATATTTACGCAGGTACAGGTAGGATCCGTAACTATTTTTATGGATGTATCCGGGAATTATTGGTTACCAACCGCTGGTACTGGTCTTGTTACATTCTCCCTGAAAAAGACCAAGTTTCCTGTTATTAAAAGTTTGCCTAACATTTCAAATAGTTTATCCGGCAATGGTATTTGGGGAATTTATGAGGATAATAAAGGCCGGTTGTGGGTAGGTGTAAAAAATTCCGGTTTGAATATTGTGGATATGAAAATAGGCCTGGTGTATAAATACCTTAGTAATTCCAATCCTGAATTCAGAGAATCCAATTTAATCACTAGCTTTTATCAGGTTTCCGATAACGAATATTGGCTGGGAAGTATTCCTTTGAAGCGCTTCCTTTTCAATTACAAAACGCATGTTTTGCAACTGCTTAACCAGTTTAAGCAGGATAATAATGACCCCTCAAGTTTGCTGGGATGGGTAACAACAAATATTTTTAAAGACAGCAAAGGCGATATTTGGGTATCCACTTTCGACGGTTTAAATCTATATCTGAAACCCGATAAAAACCACCCTAATGGATCTTTCCGACATTACCTCAAAAATGATAACAATGCTACCGCTATAGCTAATGACCAGGTATGGCATACTATGGAAGACAATAAAGGAAGGCTCTGGATTTCGACCGGTGACGGATTAAGTTGTATGAATGCCGAACGCACCAAAACTACAAACTATTATCACGATCCGCAGAGCCAGCTTTCTCTCACATCCTCAAACGTAAAATTTACCATGGAGGATAGTAAAGGGCGGATATGGATAGCTACCGAAGGTGGCGGATTAATTCAGTTTGTTGAAAAAGATAATCGGTTTGTCGATTTCAATAAATCAACCGGGTTTCCATCCAATAATATATATGCTATATTCGAAGACCATTCGGGTAATTTATGGATGAGTTCAACCGATGGTATAATAAAGTTTACACCTGAAACAAAACAAGCTTACACATTTACTGTGGAAGACGGAGTACAATCGAAGCAGTTTATTGCAGGCGCATTTTTCCAGAACCCTGTAAGCAGGAAAATATACTTTGGCGGCGACAATGGCATCAACCATTTTTATCCCGATTCAATCAGATTATCAACTTTTGAGCCCAAAATTGTTTTTGAATCATTAAAATTATTTAACCAAGAAATAAGCGTTAAAAAGGAGTATAACGGTAATATTGTTCTGACTAAGGCACTTTCAAATACTGATAAACTAATTTTTAGTTATAAAGATAATGTGTTTTCGATAGAGTTTGCCGCTCTGGATTTTTCAGCTGCCAATACTATTAGGTATAAATATATGCTCGAAGGCGCCAACGAAAACTGGGTAGAAACAGATGCACACAATAAAACACTCAATTACACAAATCTTGCCCCGGGAAGTTATAAACTAAAAGTACGATCGACCAATGCCGACGGGGTTTGGTGTGATAATATCAAAACGCTGGCCATAATTGTTACTCCGCCATGGTGGGAGTCCTGGTGGTTCAGATCTATTATGGCTGTTTTGATAACAACAGGTATAATTGTTTTTTTTCGTTTACGAATTAATTTCCTTAAGAACAGAAATATAGAGCTAGAGGAAAATGTGAAAAAACGTACCGCAGAACTTCAGAACGCAAATTCAATACTTGAAGAGAAGAACATAAAAATAAATCATCAAAACGAGGAAATTAAAAAACACCAGGAAGAAATTATCACGCAGGCAGAACACTTGCATCAGGTTGACCAAGAAAAACTTCAATTTTTAACCAATATTTCGCACGAATTCCGGACACCTTTAACCCTAATATTAGGACCAACTGAAAAATTACTCGAACAGGAAAGTTCCTTGCCTTCATTGGGTAAAACAAGCCTATATAAATTAATTCAGCGTAATTCCTTACGGCTGTTGCGCTTGGTAAATCAGGTGCTGGATATTAGTAAGGTGGAAGCAGGCGAAATGAAAATTCAAATTACCTGCGGCGATATCATACAGCACATTGAGCCCATCTGCGATTCGTTCATGTTTGTGGCTGAACGCAAATCAATTTCATTTTCTTTCAGTAAAAATCCTGATTCTATTGTCGCATATTTTGATGCTGATAAAGTTGAAAAGATTATTTATAACCTGTTATCCAATGCCTATAAATTTACAAATCCCGGTGGCAAAATAGATGTATCGGTCGAGGCCAGGTTTCAGGAAGGATCCACTTCCGAGTTAAAAGAAATTGTTATTCAAATAAAGGATAACGGCATTGGTATTCCTGAAGAGCAGATCAAACATATTTTCGACAGGTTTTACCAGGTAAAAAATAATATTGTAAAGGGAACCGGAATAGGACTCGCATTAACCCGCGATTTGGTTTCATTGCTCAACGGATCGATTGAAGTAGAGTGTGAGTTGAATAAAGGTACCTGTTTTACTGTAATTCTTCCCTTATTACAGCCAAATTCCGAAAACCAGGAAATGGTAGTTGAAACTCAATATAACAAAGTTGATTTATTGAACATGGCCTTATTACAAAGCCTGGAGCAGGATGACGAAGTTAAGGAGGAGTCACTGGTTATGATGGATAAAAAATCAAAGTTCCCTATCCTATTAGTTGTTGAAGATAATTATGATATGCGTAAGTTTCTGGTAAATGAATTACTTGCAGAATATCAGGTCATTGAAGCTTCGGATGGTGAAAAAGGATTAGAATTGGCTATGGAAAAAATACCGGATCTGATCATAAGCGATATTATGATGCCTATAGTGGATGGTTTAACTTTAGTAAACACCTTGAAAAAAGATAAGCATACCTCACACATACCTATTATACTGCTTACAGCTAAAGGAACCGAGGAATCAAGAACAGAAGGTTATGAAACCGGGGCTGACAGTTATATTTCCAAACCATTTCAAATTCCTGTATTAAAAGCCCGGATTATAAATCTGTTGCAGCTTAGAAAAACAATGCGCCAACGCTTTTCAAGCGAAATTGGGGTTGAACCTAAAAATATGGTTTTTAATACTGCCGATGAAAATCTTTTGAATAAGGCTATTGAAATTATTGAACAGAACTCGAAAGATGAAAATTTTAATGTCGAAAAACTAGCTCAAGAATTAGGAATACACAGAGTTCAGCTATCAAGGAAATTTTTAGCGCTAACTAATGAAAATCCAAGTGATTTCATAAGGATAACCCGATTAAAGAAAGCTGCAAAATTATTGCTCTCAAGAAAATATTCAATATCTGAAGTATGCTATCAAGTTGGATTTAAAGATCCTGCTCACTTCACTCGAATCTTCAGTAAGCAGTTTAATATAACTCCAAGTAGTTATATTGAAGAAAATAGCATCTAAGGCCGTAAATTAAAACAATCCTCTATTAATGGCAATTTCCAATACCTATTTACACCATACTATCTAGTGTTAATTGCAGAATTCTAATTATATTATTTTTTTGCATTCGATATTTTTTAAGCCAAAATACTGCAGTCAAGATAAACTCTTAAAATTGATTTTTGTACAGTTATCTTGCCATTATGTGCAATAATAATTTTCAACCAATTAAAAACTATGGAATTTCGCACATAGGTATAACTTTTTGTAATTTATTGCGTATATTCTTAAGTATCAATATTTAATAAAATGGATATTTTTAAAAGCACATCACTGTTTAAATTTCAAGAGAAGTTCAAGACAAATGAAGATTGTAAAGAATACTTGTATCATTTTAAGTGGAAAGATGGTTTTGAATGTTCTTGTGGTCATACTGAAGCATGGGATGGAAATAAACCATATACAAAGGTGTGTAAGAAATGTAGAAAGATACATTCATCAACATCAGGAACAATTTTTCATAACATCAAATTTGATTTAAAAAAAGCATTTTATATTGTATTTGAGATGGCAACAACTACTAAATCTGTTTCTTGCTTACAAATAGCGTCAAAATATGATTTAGCAAAAAATACAGCTTGGTTATTTATGAGGAAATACCGTCAAAGTCTTAAATCAAGTGAAAAATATCCAATCAATAATGATGGTGGCAATTCTGTTATTTATGTTGATGAATTTGTTGTTGGTGGATATGAGCAAGGTAAAACGGGTAGAACAAATAATACTAAAAAGAGAAAAATTTTGATGGTTGTTGAAGCAACATCAAAGAATAAAATCAAGCGTGTTTATGGCATAAAAATACAGAATTATTCTGGTGAAGAATTAAAAAAGATTTTTGATAAGTTTATTGAAAAGGGTTCAACTGTAATTACTGATGGATGGAGAGGTTATAACAGAATGAATAATGATTATAATATGATAAGTGATGTTAATAAAATGAAACAGAACAATAATCCAATGAATAGAATGATACAACAGTATAAATCATGGATTAGGGGGATTTATCACAAATCAACGCACCAGCATATTGAAGCCTATTTGAATGAATTTTGTTTTAGAATAAATCGTAGTCAATGGAAAGATACAAGGTTTCATTCAGCAATATTGAAAGGGTTATCACATGAACCATATCAAAAAAATATGATACCTGATGTGAATTGTTATGTATAAAAAATGACTTTTAAAATTAAATATATAGAGTTATGATAAAGAAATTTCAAGAATATAATATAAATGAAAAAGTTAATACTCACTTTAATCAAAATGAGATAATTACTGAAATGGCACGAATTGATGCCTTAAATCACAAAACCCAAAAAATCTTAAAAGGACACCAAATATGGGTTTATGGTGATGATAGAACAGGTATGACACCACATTTTCATTTTTGTACTGCCGATAAAAAAACATTTCACATTGAAATAAGTCTTATTGACTTATCAATTGTTCATATTAAACATAACACAAATTTAAAGAAACCATATTTTTGGGAAGATATAGGGATAGGTTATAGAAAGATGGTATATAATTGGGTAGCATCAGAAAACAATTACAATAGAATACTTGAATTCTGGGATGGTGTTAATCCAAATAATATGATTGGTGAAGATAAACGAAAAGAAATAGTTAAATCCTTTAAAAATCAAGATGATGTAAGATGAGATTTGTAAAATTGTTTGAAGAATATACAAATACATCGTATTCTATGTATTCTGGAATATCAATAGAAAGTTGGAATAATATATGGAAAAATAAAAACCTGAAAGATAAATTAACTAACGTAACATCTGATATAGATTTTGCAAATGATTATTCATATAATTTTAAAACAGGTGAATATGAAGATACTGTTGTGGAAATACAAAATATTCCATTAGATGCCTTTGTAGCTTACAGAGATGATGAATACAATGATGATGTTGATTTTATATCAATGGAAAATATGTCTATCGAAGAAAAACAAAAACAAATTAAGTATAATAATTTATTTCTTGTAGATTTATTACCATATCAAAATATTATAAAAACACAGTTAATTCAAACATAGTTATACTTAGCTACGAAATTCCAAAAAACTAATATTATAACATAAAATCAATTGTTTGTTTCAAATCGGCAAGATGCCTCATGATTTATTCGGCAAATTTGTTTCGCTAAAGACTATTAAAAGGGTTTTAATAAAACTTTGTTTATATTCCTGGTTAATTAATTATAGTTAAATTATCGATTACCAAATGGGAAGAATAATCTTAATCGTTATATATAGTATACTAATATCGCAAAACTTATTGAATGTATGAAAAGATATACTAAAAACTGGCTCGGCTTGAGATTTTTAGGTAAGACCAGAAATTCCAAATTTATTAGAATTTCACTCATTACAAGTTTATTATCTATTATGTTCCCATTTATATCAATGGCGCAGACATATAATATAACGGGGTCTGTAATTGATGATGCTGATAAATTTCCAATTCCAGGAGTAAGTGTAGTTATTAAGGGTACAACAACAGGGACTATTACTGATATGGATGGAAATTTTTCAATATCAGTAAAACAGGGTGAAACATTAGTATGCTCTTTTATAGGTATGGAAACAAAAGAGGTAATAATTACAAGTGCCAGTGCATTAAACATATCTATGATTAGCTCAATTGTTAATTTAGATGAGTTGGTTGTAATTGGGTACGGAACGGTAAAAAAATCGGACTTAACGGGATCGGTAGCAGTAGTTTCAACCAAAGAGTTGACACGAAACCCCAGTACCAATGCTGCACAGGCACTTCAGGGAAAAGCACCCGGAGTACTGGTAACACAAAGTGGAAAACCAGGCGGTAGTGCAACCATTCGGGTACGCGGAGTTGGTTCAATTAGTCTTGGTTCCGATCCTATTTATATTGTAGATGGTGTTCAGGTGGGCAATATTGACGGAATACAGCCACTGGATATTGAAAGTATGCAAGTACTTAAGGATGCTTCGGCTACGGCCATTTATGGAGCTAATGGATCGAATGGTGTTATTATCATTACTACAAAACGAGGCAAATCGGGTAAACCACAGTTAAATTTTAATTCGTTTGTGAGCTATAATTTAGCGCCAAAACAATATGATGTAATGAATGCGGATCAATATTCGGCTTTTTATTCCGAATTGCGGGGTGCAAAACCTGAATACGAACAAGCGTTTCGCGAGAAATACTATGGATCGGGCTGGCAGCAAGGAACGAATTGGCAAGATGAAATATTTAGCAACGGTATTTCCCAAAACTATAACTTATCGGTTGCAGGTGGCGGCGAAAATAGCAACTACAGCGTTATAATGGGTTATAACAGCGATAATGGTACCGTTATTAAAAGTAATGCTGAGCGTTATTCTCTCAGAGCAAATTCGGACTTTAGGCTCAGTAAGTATTTTAAAATGGGCGAAAATTTTAGCGTGAATTACAGCACCAGCGAAGAGCCTATTACGGTGCAGTCCTCAATATGGGATTTAAACCCATCGCCTTTAATGAAGGTTTATAACGACCATTATAAAGGGGGGTATGAAACATATCAGGCCTTGTATTATGAAGACGTTAATGGTAATTTAATTCAAGATAAGCCTGCTGGATATACCGGACCCATATATACAAATACATTGCGCAACGATAAACCTAACCCTATTTGCGCACCCTCATTGGGCGAAAACAATAAATATGCTGTGGGAACCAATGCCAGCTTTTATATGCAGGTTGATTTTACCGATTGGTTAACATATAAAATTACACCCGCTGCTGAGATTGTGTCGGGTAGGGGCAAATCGTGGCTGCCCGATTTCGAGGGCAATCGCACACCCGAAGAGGCTATCCTTACCGAGGATTATTATCAGAATGTTACACTGAATCTTGAGAATCAACTGTCATTTAAAAAGAGTGTAAATAACACCCATAACATACAGGCAACGGCGGTGTATCTTGTACGATATAACCAGAATAATTCTATGGAAGCTACCGCAATAGGTTACGATTTTGAACAACTTAATACTTTAACCAATGGTGGAATAAAATCAACAAGGGTAGCAGGTGAAACAACAGATTTACGAATGTTATCATACCTT